>Ga0049084_10000825_pt1 | contig 12329 bp, 12 predicted proteins | sample GreLakmeON33MSRF_FD_66720 | JGI IMG/M metagenome (GOLD analysis project Ga0049084, IMG submission 66720) | Freshwater lentic microbial communities from great Laurentian Lakes, MI, USA - Great Lakes metaG ON33MSRF | ecosystem: Environmental > Aquatic > Freshwater > Lake | place: Great Lakes... | reverse complement strand
CAGGGAGGGATTGATGAAGGAGAGAGTGTAACGGATGCCGCACTGCGCGAAACATCTGAGGAGCTTGGGATTGATCCTTCCATTATTCAAATTCTTGGAGTGATGGAAGAGAGATTTTGTTATCGATGGGATCCGGAACATATTGCGCAATGGGGTAAGGAATTTCCAATCCGAGCTGCGATTGAACATTTTGTGGGTCAGGAACAGCAATTCGTGTGCGCACAAATCGAGCCAGGAACACCAATGAATCTGGACGCGCATCATCGCGAATTTCGTCGTGTTCGATGGGGGACTCCGCAAGAACTTATTGAGGGATGTTGGGATCGCAAACGTCCTGGCATTATTGCTGCGCTGCAGTATTTTGAACTATTGGACGTGAAATTCGTAGCGTAACAGGAAGATTACGTTCGGAAAGAATTTTCGTTACTTCATCGGCACCCATAATTGTCGTATGCGATTTTACAATTGAGATCGGTGTGAATGTAAGTTGAATCGAAGATGCGTTAATATCGAACCCAAGTGCAAGACCTTGTTGTGTTGGAATAGACCAATCCTGATCGAAGAGAAAATTTCCCAGGGAGTAAATAATTGGCACACCTTTGTAGTTTTCGTATGTTTGGATGACGTGTGGATGCGCGCCAATAATGGCATCGGCGCCGTGATCGATGAAAAGATGGGCGGCATCGGTTTGTGCGGTACTCGGAGTGAATTCGTATTCATTACCCCAATGTGGAAGCACGACGATAAAATTCCCGGCGGCTTTTTCAGCTTCGATTGTGGGCACAATCGATTCTGGATCTTCACCAAATGCATGAAAGCCAATGAATGAGATCGGAATACCGTTCACGGTTTTGTGCGCAATGAAATCTTTACTCATGTACGGATCACCAAATGGAGTAACGCCGAGGTCGGTTAATGTTTGGCGCGTATATTGTACGATTGCGGATCCATGATTGTCGGTATGATTATTAGAAAGTGAAACAACATCGAACCCTGCCGCAGAAACGATACTAGCGATTGTTGGTGTCGTGTCGAAAATGAAGCCGTCGAGTTCTTGGTTTGGCTCGTCACGAATTGTGCCCTCGAAGTTCCCAATTGTGAGATCGGCATTTGAAATGAAATTCTTGATATCTCCAAGCGGATAATCGAGATTATTTTTTCCGATTTGCCATTCCACACCTCTGGCGAGCATAATATCTCCAACAAAAAGAAGACGGGCGGAAGGAACAGGGATGTCTATTGTAGAGACGGCGCGCTGCGTCATCTCTGATGAATATACCGGGATCGAATTCGCTGATCGTGCAATTGGACGTTCTGGTAAGAGCGATGGCAAAATAATTGCACCAAAAACAGATCCAATTGAAAAGATTGCGGTAAGAGAAAGATTCATGAACGCGATGGATCGGGCGGGGAACATGAAGAAGATGATATCAGAAAACAAAAAAACCCGACCAGAGTCGGGATTTTTTTGGAGCGGCAGACCGGGGTCGAACCGGCGACCTTCTCCTTGGCAAGGAGACGTTCTACCACTGAACTACTGCCGCATTTCGCTCATTTGTTGCTGCGAAACTATAACATGAGCAATTTTGACGGTCAACGGCGCCGCATCTTGATAATGCAGCGCCGTAAATGCTTATGATTTTAGGATAAGCCTTGTGAATCCTCGTTCTAACCTGCCGATCCGCTCTTCGTGATCATGTTGAGCGGGAATTATAGGCTCAAGACTTGTTACAAGGGTGTTGACCTCGCTCGCCACAGTCTCAATGAGATCGTCGTGATGCTTCAATGTTTCTTGGATCTCTTGAAGTGATCCGTTGACGGTTACGAGCTGGGCGTCATGTTGACGAAGAGTTTTCTGAACATCGTGGAGTGTTTCATCGATATTCGTGAACCGCTTGTCTATATTTATGAAGTTGGTATCAATATCGGTGAATCGCTTCTCGTGACTATCGAGTTGATCATGAACGAGGCTTACATCTTGGGCAATGGTCTCTAAGAGATCCTCATGATGTTCCAATGTTTTTTGAACATCGATGAACAGAGCGTCGTGATGGTCGAGTCGAATGTGGAGTCCTTTAAACTCTTTGTCTGTTTCTTTTTGGAACAGGTTCATTTCGGAGCGAAACGCCAAGAGTGTCTCGAGAATGATATTTGTGCTAACGGGGGTTTGGTCGAGTGTCATATATTCGTACTATAGCAACTTCATCATGCTGCGTGAAGCTGGTGTTTTGGTGCGAATTTTGCTGCTTTTGCCTCGAGTGCTTTTTGTTTGTAGTGGTAGCGAATCGCGCCGCTACTTCCTGCGCGAAATTGTTCTCTTGCTGTTGAGACGACGAATCGCTCAAGCTCGATAGCGATGTCTTCTGGCATGTCGTGCTTTTTCATAATCGACTGAAAGTTATCGAGAATCGTACTCAGCCATCCTTGTTGATATTGTTCGTTGCTCATACAGTATTATGGTGAAGAGTAAGTTTTTGACTTCGTGCTTTTGGTCGTGAATACCAAATCCACGTTCCGAATCCTGCACTTGCGAACGCAAGGAAGGCTGCAGTTTTCCACAGGAGCGACGTCGCGGATGAAGAGGTGGTGCCGGCAACGGTTCCTATGATTGTCTCATCGGTTTTTGTTGCTTTCACAATATCCTCAGCTGATCGAAGTACGAGAGTCTCCTGATCGCCATGTTTGAGGATCCCCGTTGCGGTAACCGTTGCTCCGGCAAGATCGGTCCATGCGATATTTACTCCGTTTCCTGGAACGATTTTGACTGTTAAGCTATCGGTTTTGAGCAGAACTGCATTGCCGTCCCTTGCGCTAATAGTTCCAGTGATTCGCGTAAGGCTTCCGTAGGGAAGTGTTGGTTCATAATCGTGAATGATTGGATTTGTATGATCGAGAATTGTGACCCCACCTTCTTTGATGTTGATACGCCGATGATCTGAAAGAACGCTCACCTCGCCAATAATTGATACGTGATCGCCAACGTTCACTTCGGAAAGCACTCCGGTGCCTTGATAGATCTCGAGTCCATCGATGAAGAATGAGCGTTTTCCAAGAGCGCCAGGCATCGCGACCACGATTCCTTCGAGTTTCACTTGTGTTCCGTCGGTGATTGTTGTGATCTCTTCGATTGTTATTGATCGTACAGATGCTTTTGCAATTTTCTTCTTCTTTTTCGTGGATGTTTTTGCTTTTGTCGCTTTCGCTGTCGTCGAAGATGCATTGGACGCTGATGTTGGTGAGACAGTTTTTACGTTTGTTGTCGCGAGTGTGATCGGATGAGTGGTTGATGCTGTGGATTTTGTGGAAGCCACATGACTCGCGTGAGACGATTGAGTGCTTGTTGAAGGAGTTGACCCACTGCTACTGGTTGTGTTTGTGGCCTGTTCTGCTGCCAGAAGTGTTGTGCTATTTGCATAGAGTGTTGGGGAAATAGTGGGAATAATAGGAACGGATGAAGTGGTTGTACTCGAAGTCGATGGAGCAGATAGGGTTGATGATGCCGCAGTCGAAGATGATAAGATGATGACATTTGTTGCTGCAGGAGTGGATTGCTGCGAGACCCATGCGCCATCGACCAACGCGAGAGCAAAGTCTTTTTTTGGAGCAGGATGCACATCGGTGCCATAGCTTACGGAATCAATGACGATTGTACCGTTCATGAGTAACACCGTTTCTGCATCGTTATTGAGATTGCCGTTTGGATTTGCGATAACCGCATAGCCATTTGCCGCGACACTTCCGCCAAGATCGGTAATCTTCCCCGATGCATCAACAAGCGCTAATCCGGTAAGTGACAGTACCGCATTTTTCATGTTTCTCAATTCAACCCATTCGTCGTTTCCTGTGCTTGGTGATGGGAGAATTTCACTGATGACGATGTTGCCGATAACAACTGATGACGTTGGTGGCGGCAAAATAACCGTAGCAGCGGTCGAGGATGTTGTAATCGGTGTATTTGTCGCTGCGGGTGTTGCTGCGGGTGTTGCTGTCATCATGACTGGAGTTTGAACTGAAGTGGTCGCAATTGCCGATGATGCGGGAGCCGATGTTGGGACCGGTGGAGTAGCGACGGGAACGGAGACAATCGAAGAGACGATGGGGGCGGTTGCAATCGGAGTAAGCACAGCTGCATCGGAAATAGCTGGATCGATCACGATCGAAATCACTTCTGTCGATGAAATCTCTGCGATCGGCGCCTCGATGATTGGTTGTGATGCTTCGTCTGGAGTTTCGAGAACAATCGGATTAATAATGATTGGAGAATCAGCAATTGGAATCGTTGTGATACTTGCCGAAGAATCTGCAGTTGCCGGAATCGTTTCTACGATCGGTTGTTCTACTGGTGGCGATGAGATGTTTGACGTGGGTTCGGTCGGAGACGTTGTATTTGCGGTTGCTGTGATCGACGTTGCGTTAGTGACTGGCACAGAATCCGTAACTATGACGGGAGCAGTAGTCGATGTAGGGTCGACGGCCGTTGATATCATCGTTACATCTGGACTCGTCGATGAAACTGGATCGAGGACTGTGATGATGTGACTCACATTCGCCGACGCCGATTCGGTGAACCAACTTTTCGATGTGAGATCGCGTTTCATCGTAGAGAACGTTGTGGATGATCCAAAGTTTGGCGTGCCAGTATCCACAAGGGAATCGATGATGCCACCGCCAGAATCGAGGAGTGATACGTTCAAGCCTGTGTTTGGAATGCTTACCGCCGTCGTTACAAGATTCGGCGTGACGATAAGCGTTGTTTTGCTATCAGTGATTGCGTAGTTCGCGATGAGATATGTCGATCCAGGGGTGATCGACGTTGCGGTTGGAATCGTAATCATCGATCCACTCGTGCCAACTCCGGCAAGCGACCACCCACTGATGTCTATGTTTCCGGATCCCAGGTTTTTGAGTTCGATCCATTCGTCTGCTGTGCTTTTTTCAGAGCCCGCCCACGCAATTTCTGAGATGAGAATGTTCTGTGGCTCCGCTGCTCGGATTGCGGATACAGGAGACATAACGGACATCGTGAGAAGGAGTCCCAAGGCATATTTGTGGTTCATAAAGGATTTAGTGCCGTACACATTCGTTGGCCGAACGGTCATGCACGGCGGCGATAAGAACGAGTACCCGCGGCAAACAAAATTCCCCACAAGCCCTTGTTCAGGGGTTGTGGGGAGTTGCTTGTCCCTCCACTGTGCCACGAAATGTATTCACTGAACAGAAAAACCTTGAGGATAAACACATCATTTTCATTTGGAAAACAGCGAATTGTTTTTGTTGAACACCACGTGTCGTCGGCTGAATGGATATTTTTCGAATTCGGAAGTCGGCGAATTTGATGCGCAATATTTTGCGGAAAAGAGAAGGTTGGGTATGATACTCGCGAACGAATGAGCCGGAAAATGTGCTAAGTTTGTCGAATGCTAGAAGCGGCGAGGACCAAAGCAAAACGTACTTCATGGTACGTAGAGCGAGGACCGGAGTAAGCGACAACGCAGTCGGCAAACTTGAGCGCATTTTCCTAACTGGGCGGATGGTGAAATTGGCAGACACGCATGCCTTAGGAGCATGTTCCGCAAGGATTGAGGGTTCAAGTCCCTCTCCGCCCACCAGCCTTCGCTAAAGCTTCGGCTGGCACGCCAGTAATTTGGCTGGTCAGAACAGAAGGTTTATTGAAGAATGAGTACGAGTATGGAAAAGATATTATTACTCTTCGCGAATTTTAATTGGTTTATCGCAGTATTGGTTTTTGTTGGCTATATTATTATTGACGGTTTATACGCAAAATATACCTTGGAGGTTGTTTCGTTAAAGCCATATCAATCCGCAACTATTGGTTCGTTGATGCACTTTTTGCTGGCATTCGGTGTGATAAATTACACTGAAAATTGGCTCTATATTTTCCCCGTTGTTGTCGGATCGTGGCTCGGAACGTATTTTATGGTGAAATTTGAGAAGAATAAGAAAGGGTCGATGTAACGAAGTGCGCCGATATTTTTGCGAAATCTTCCTTTTGTCGTATAGTGCTTCAATATGCGCGTTATTCTCATTCACGGCTATAAGGCGAACCCAAAAAGCGGATTTTTTCCGTGGCTTGAGCGTGAGCTTCGGGCAAGAGATTTTGATGTGGTTATTCCTGAATTGCCGACGCCTGAAGAGCCAGATCGCGATGTGTGGACGGAGACGCTGGTGAAGGCCTGTGCGCCGTTGAAAGACACGGACATTATTGTTGGTCATTCGCTTGGTGGAGCAGCTGCACTGCGAATGCTCGAGGCTGCTGAGGCTCGAAGTACGCCGCACGCTATGGTGATGGTTTCCGTGCCATGGATGATTAAGGACGAGAAGTTCCGTGGATTTTTTATGTCCGAGCTCGACTTTGAAGTGTTGATGTGGCGTGCGAGTAAGTTTGTGGTTATTCACGCGCAGAATGATTCGATTATCCCCGTCGACCATGCAAAACGATACGCATCGGTGTTCCACGCAAAACTGATTACTCCAGAAACGGGGGAGCATTTTCAAGGAGAAGAATATCCAATCATTCTCCAGTCGATTCTCGATGTTGCGGCTGAACTTATCGTGTACGAACCGGGGAAATCATTGGCAGATGATTACACAGATATTCGCTAACAATGTTCACTGGAATCGTCAAAGGACTTGGAGCAGTTGTCGCGATCGATCGTCGCGAAGGGTTTTTGGATATCGTTGTTGATCTCGGGAATGCTTTATCGATTCCCGAGATCGGTGCGAGCATTGCGGTTGATGGAGTCTGTTTAACCGTCACCGAAATCGACGGAACGAAATCGAAGTTTTCGGTGATGGAGGAGACGCTCGAGAAGACGACGATCGGTGACCTTGCGGTCGGTGACCACGTCGGCCTCGAACAACCATTGAAGATGGGGGATGAGCTTGGCGGCCACATGGTGCTTGGTCACGTCGACGGCGTTGGTACGATCGTAAAGAAGGATCTCGACGGCGAAAACTGCTGGGTGACGATTGCTGCGCCGGAGTTTTTTGTAAAATATATTGTGCAAAAAGGATCGATCGCGATCGAGGGTATTAGCTTAACCGTCTGCGATCCCGCGCCAAAAGATGAAGGAGTCGAATTTTCCGTTTCGCTTTTGCCATTAACGCTTTCGTTGACGACGCTTGGTTTTAAGAATATTGGTGACCGCGTAAACCTGGAGGCCGATTATGTGCTGAAGGCGATGGTGAGGTAGTGATTTTTGATCTTACGTGTTAGGCTTTTTTGAATCTGGCGAAGTATCACCGTAAGAGTTCGACGTTCGGCGTCTCCTCACAAACGCCCGCGCGTGACGGCACAGAAATGGCAGGCAACAACAGAGAGTCGAGAACGGGGAGCTGTGGATGGCGGGCCTTGATCACGCCTTAGCCTTCGTTCTACCGTCGGGCCTGTGAGAACGTTTCACCAGATTCAACGGGGCTGCACAGGGAAGCCTGTGCAGCTCACTTTCTTTTAGCGGGCGAGGTACGTATCCATGAGTTTTTGAAACTTTGCATATCGCCAGGCTTGGATTTTTGGAAACTTGTGCATGCCGACAACAGCCCAGACGGAACGAAGCATGAAGAGTGCATTGAAGTACTTCGTCGATTCTACTTGGAGTTCAAGGAGACTTTGTTTTTGCTCGGCTGTAAAAGAATGCCTAGCCGTCATCTCGAAATCGCCTTCTGCAGGGAACCACTCAATCGATGCCGCTGCACTCACGACGTCGTAACCTTTTGGTCCGTTAAATGCTGTTTCGAAATCGATAACGCCTCCAGGAAAGATATTGTGCGCATTGAAATCGCCATGACAAAGGACAAAGGGGACGTTAGCAAGATCAGATTTCACTTTTTGCCATACGGCCATGATGCGGTTTTCTTGATCGGGAAGCTCTTGAATAATGCGATCGAAATGCGTACCGATGAATACAGATTCCCAATCTTGATCAATAACTTCTGATCTTTGTTGCGCATCGATGTATCGTTGAATAATTCCGATAAAATCATTGAATGTTTCGTCAGAAATAGCTCCACGGTCAGCAACATCGTTTTTAAAGATGATTCCAAATTTTTCGTCACCAGCAGATGTTTCGAGATAATATTTTTCTCCAACGTGCCACTCGCCCTCTTCAAGAATCGATGGCACCGGATAGCCTTGTTCTATGAGATGTTTGTGAAATGTGAGTTCTTTTTCAATCTCTTTCGCCGGTCCAAACCGAAGAAACGATTCGCCATTATCTGCTCCGAAGATTTTTGTGCCATTGCGCCGATCCTTGATGAAAGAGAATGGATGATCTTTGAAAACCAGTGTAGGGATCTCTGGAATTGGAGAATGGGTTTCTATGCTCATAGAATTACAGAGAAGATGTAAGTCTTTCTACGATTGGAATGTATTCAGGTCGGAGTTTGAGATGTTTGATATCGTGAATTGGAATCCATTCCGCTTTTGAGACTTCACCGTCTTCCACGATTATTGCTTGTTCGTGATCGATGGTCACCGCAAAGACTACAATGAAATGTGCTTGACCGGATTTGCTGGTGAAGATATTGCAATCAAGGATGTTTCCGATAGTTGCGTCGAGATTGAGTTCTTCCTTCAATTCTCGAATCATCGCTTCTCTCGGCATTTCTCCTACATCGATCCGTCCACCCGGCAGTACCCATCGCTCGTCAAGCTCATCGAGTTCTTGAATCATCAACACTTTTCCGTTATGTTCTATCCATGCTTTGACGGGAATGTCTGCGAGAAGATGGGGCATAGAAGTATTATTTGTGTGTGATTATCGCCTCAAGGATTTTTGTATGCAAAGACGGCAGATCGATATTCGCAATTTCATCGAGGCTCGCCCATTGATACGATTCGTGTTCCCATGAAAGAACAACATCTTCGGAATCTGTATTCGCTCGGTAGCCGATAACGAGACTTGTAGGTTTCCCTTCTTCAGCAAAGATCGAAGTCGTAATGGGTTGAATGTTGTAAATCGATACGCCCGTCTCTTCTTGTGCCTCGCGAACGCACGCATCGCCTGGATCCTCGCCTGTGTCCACGCCTCCACCGGGAAAATCCCAACCATGTGGGCGGCTACACTTTTCTGAGCGTTGAATGAGAAGAATTTTTTGCGTTATGGAATGAATAACGACGACTTTAACGCCAACAGTAAACAATGCCGGAGTGTAGATATAGTTGGGATCGTAGGTATTCATAGATAGCGATGCGTTGATTGATCCTAGTAATGATACGTCACGCCGTGGTTGATGGTGCACGCGCGGTAGAGCTGCTCTAGGAAGAAAAGGTGGGCCATGTCGTGGGTGGTGGTCATTGGTGATAATGAGAGACGGAGGGATGCGCGGGTTTTGAGGGAATCTGGGAGCCCGTGGGGGCCGCCAAGGACGACGGCGATGTGGTTACCTATGTCTTCGTGGGATTTGAGGATAGCGGCGAAGGATTCGGAGGTGTGTTTGGGGCCGATGGCGTCGAGAACGATGAGGATATCTCCTTGGGGGATTGCACTGGGGATATCGTCGGCGGATTTCACGATTTTTTCCGTCAACATGACGAATTTTTTGAGGCGAAGGCGAAATTCATCCCCAATTGTGGCAAAAGGGCCACGGGGGAGGGCGCCAACAGTGATGAAGGTGAGTTTGATCATAAGGGCGAATCTTAGCAAAGAAAGACATGTGGAACAATGGTGGATAGAATACACAGGCATTTTCTTGACAGTCGTGCCGCAGTCCTATACCATTTCGCCCACATTGAGCCTGTGCGGAAACGTCCGCTTTGGAGATGCAGCGCTGAAGTTTTCTTGAGCTCTGACCTCCGAACTTTCACAATCGAAGATTGCAAATAGAGAAAAACGTACTGATCGTGATGACGCGAGAAGCGTCGTCAACAATCAGTGAATGGAGAGCATTAAGGGTATATGGTGGATGGCTCGAGAAAATATGCCGAAGAAGGACGTAGTAGCCTGCGATAAGCTCCGGTGAGGTGGCAAACAACCGTTGACCCGGAGATGTCCGAATGGGGAAACCCAGTTAGGGTAATGCCTAATTATTCGACCAGTGAATTCATAGCTGGCGAATGGGAACCTAGGGAAGTGAAACATCTCAGTACCTAGAGGAAAAGAAACGAACGGGTAAGATCTTCATCTCGACACTCGATGCTTCGAGGGGCGAGATGATAGATCGTGCTCATATTCCCAAAGTAGTGGCGAGCGAAATGGGAGCAGTCCAAACTTCATATGTGAAATTTTATCGCAGCGTTCCTTCGGGAACGTCATGATATTGTGAAAGGCACCAGCCGTTGCATATGAAGTGTTGTAAGTGAAACGCGATTCCAATCTGGTGATTGGTGGCATGCATTTGTGGCAACTAGTGAAATATGCTGGAAAGCATAACCAAAGAGGGTGATAGTCCCGTACGCGAAAGATGCACATGAACATGCGGTGTTTGAACTTGAGTACGGCGAGACACGAGAAATCTTGTCGGAATCAGCCACGACTATGTGGCAAGACTAAATACATATTTTCATCGATAGTGAACAAGTACCGTGAGGGAAAGCTGAAAAGAACCCCGGAAGGGGAGTGAAATAGAATCTGAAACCATATACTTACAAGGAGTTGGAGCCTCGAGCAATCGGGGTGACAGCGTTCCTATTGAAGAATGAACCAACGAGTTTTTGTTTGCGGCTCGGTTAAGTCCTTTGGGACGGAGCCACAGTGAAAGCAAGCCTTAATCGGCGTTTGTCGCAAACAAAAGACCCGAAACCGGGTGACCTAACCATGACCAGGGTGAAGTATGGGTAAAACCATATGGAGGCCCGAACCCACGAGCTGTGCAAAACTCGGGGATGAGTTGTGGTTCGAAGAGAAATTCTAATCGAACTCGGTAATAGCTGGTTCTCCGCGAGATAGCTTTTGGGCTAGCGTCGGTAAAGAACATACTGGAGGTAGAGCACTGATTGGGTACGCCGCCGCAAGGTAGGTGACCCGGCCAAACTCCGAATGCCAGTATGTGTTCCCGGCAGTCAGACCATGGGGGCGAAGCTCCATCGGTCGAAAGGGCAACAGCCCAGATCTCAAGCTAAGGTCCCTAAATCATGATTAAGTGTAAAAGGTGGTGAGGAGACTTATACAACCAGGAGGTTGGCTTAGAAGCAGCCATCCTTTAAAGATAGCGTAACAGCTCACTGGTCAAGTTTCCTTGCGCCGAAAATATACCGGGGCTAAATCATGTACCGAAGCTGAGGGTTTTATTCTTTTAGAATAAAGCGGTAGCGGAGCATTTCCAACTGCACTGAAGGTGTATCGTGAGGTATGCTGGAGCGTTGGGAAGAGAGAATGTTGGTATGAGTAGCAGAAAGACACGTGAGAACCGTGTCCGCCGAAAATCAAAGGTTTCCACAGCAACGAAAATCGACTGTGGGTTAGTCAGGAGCTAAGGCGAGGCAGAAATGCGTAGTCGATGCACAGCTGGTTAATATTCCAGCACCACGTTACGGTTCCGACGGAGTGACGTTTGTTGAACTTCCCCGCGTCCTATGGCTATGACGTTGGGGGTATGGGGATGATGCGTAGGCAAATCCGCGCGTCACAAGTCTCTGTATCATCGCAATTTCCTCGCAAGAGGAGAGAGGGGGGTGAACAATGAACCAAGAAAAGCTTCTAGGGTTAACCGTAGTGTGCCTGTACCGCAAACCGACACAGGTTGATAGGTGCGAAATGCACCAAGGCGTACGAGAGAAACCTCTTTCAGGAACTAGGCAAAACAGTGGCCGTAACTTCGGGATAAGGCCTGGTTGCTCCCGGGAGGGAGCGACCCACAGCGAAAGACAACAACCGACTGTTTATCAAAAACACAGGTCCCTGCTAAATCATAAGATGATGTATAGGGGCTGATGCCTGGCCAGTGTCCGAACGTTAAAGAAGGGGGTCATGTCCGCAAGGACGGCAGCCTCTGACTGAAGCGCGGATGAACGCCGGCCGTAACTATAACGGTCCTAAGGTAGCGAAATTCCTTGTCGGGTGAGTTCCGACCTGCACGAATGGCATAACGAGTTGTTGACTGTCTTGAAGAGGTACTCGGCGAAATTGCGAGGGGAGTGAAGATGCTCTCTATGTGTAGTTAGACGAAAAGACCCCGTGAAGCTTTACTGCTGCTTGCCATTGGGTTCATGTTCCGTATGTTCAGAATAGGTGGGAGCCGCAAGGCGCCAGTGAGATACCACCCTTACGTTGTGTGAATTCTAACCGGTCGCCCTGAATCGGGTGATTGAGACAGTGGCTGGTAGGTAGTTTGACTGGGGCGGTCGCCTCCCAAAAAGTAACGGAGGCGTT
>Ga0049084_10000812_pt1 | contig 12395 bp, 3 predicted proteins | sample GreLakmeON33MSRF_FD_66720 | JGI IMG/M metagenome (GOLD analysis project Ga0049084, IMG submission 66720) | Freshwater lentic microbial communities from great Laurentian Lakes, MI, USA - Great Lakes metaG ON33MSRF | ecosystem: Environmental > Aquatic > Freshwater > Lake | place: Great Lakes... | reverse complement strand
GTCGAAGTCATCCCGCTCACGAGTGCGCGCGAGCCCTCCACCGCCGGTAAGTTCCGCTTCACCCTACGCGGCAGTTCCGAAGCCGCCGTCACCGTCAACTACACCGTCGGCGGCACCGCCACTGCCGGCACCGACTATACCGCGCTTGCCGGCACCGTTACCTTCACTGGAGGCGGCGGCAATAACATCGTCGACGTCGCCGTCACCCCGATCAACGACACGCTCGCCGAAGACCTCGAGACCATCGTCGTCACACTCACGCCCAGTGCCGCGTATCAGCTTTGGGACGCCACCCGCACCGCGACGCTCTGGCTCTACGACGATGAGCAGCCCACCGTCTTCGTCGATGCCCACGGCACGGCGAACAACGGCGTCACCACGCTCGCCGAGAGCGCGACGACCGCCGGCAAGTTTTATCTCTCGCGCACCGGCAGCACCACCGCGGCACTCGCCGTGAACTACACGATCTCCGGCACCGCGACTAACGGCGTCGATTACCAAACGCTTTCCGGCGCCGTCACGATTCCCGCCGGCGCGCCCGGCGTGGATCTGCCCGTGACGCCCACGCAGGATACGCTTGCCGAGGGCACCGAGACCGTCGTGCTTACCCTCGCCGCAGGCGGCTATTCGCGCGGTGCGCCCGCCACGCTCTACCTCACCGACGATGAGGTGCCCGCCGCCACCGTCGGCTTCGCCACCGTCGGCAGCGTCGTTTCCGAGTCCGCCGGAGCGATCACCGTGCCCGTCACGCTCTCCGCCGCCGCAGCGAGCCCCGTAACTGTCGAATACCTCGTGACTTCGCCGGGCACGACCGGCAACAACGGTATCCAATCGACCACCACGTTGCCGCGCTGGGTCCGCATCATCCGGACCGGCAGTTCCTTTGTCGGCTCCCAGTCTGTCGATGGCACCACGTGGTCCACCTTCACCGCGCCGCCCGCGATGGTTCTGGCCGATCCCGTCCTCGTCGGTCTCGTCGTCTGCAGCGCCACGACCGACGGCACCCTCGCCACCGCCACGTTTGATAACGTCACGCTCAACGGTTCGGCCCTTGGTGCCGCCACCGGTCGCGACGTCGGCTCAGTCGCGACCGCCGGCACCTTTAGCGTCGCCGCCGGCACTTACACGCTCACCGGCGCGGGTTCGACAATCGCCGCGTCGTCTGCGGATTCGTTCCACTTCGTGAATTTCCCGGCGAGCGGTGACTTCACGTTTGTGGCGCGCGTCGTCACCAGTGCCGGTACCTCAACCAGCCGCTTCGCCGGCGTGATGGTGCGCGAGGACCTTCGCCGCAATTCCCGCTATGTACTCGTCGCCCAGCGCGGGGCCACCCTCACGCAGCTCTACACCCGCACCGCCACCGCGAATACCGCTGGTGCCCTCGGCGTCGACTACGCCTTTGCGCCTGGCGTGCTCACCTTCGCTCCCGGCGTCATCACGGCGTCGATTCCGCTCACCCTCGTCGACGATCTTCTCCCCGAGCCCCACGAGCACATCGTGCTCACGCTGCGCAACGCCAACGGCGCAGCGCTCTCCGCCACGCTCAACCAGCACGTCATCGTCGTCCGGGATAACGACGTCGCGCCGCTCCAACCGTCCATCGGCTTCGCGGCCACCGCGACCACGGTCGCCGAAGGCTCGCCTCCCGCCGTCCTCGTCGCGCTCAGCCAACCGGTAGCCACGACCGTCACGGTCAACTATGTCGTCACCGGCGGCACCGCTACGATCGGCGCCGACTACACGCTGCCCGCCGGCTCGCTCAGCTTCGCACCCGGCGAGACGACCAAGCTCGTCCCGCTCGTGCTCGTCGACGACACCGCGGTCGAGTCTGGCGAGACCGTCGTGCTGACGCTGTCCGCCGCCAGCGGCGCCACGCTCACCAGTTTGACCACGCACACCGTGACGATCACGGACGACGATCTCCCCGTCGTCACGCTCGCCGCAACCGATGTCGCCGCGTCGGAAAACGGCGATCCGGGCCAGTGGACGCTCACGCGCACCGGCGCCACCACGGTTGCGCTCACCGTGACGTTCACCGTCTCCGGCACTGCCACGAGTGGCACCGACTACACCGCCCTCGGCACGACCCTCACGATCCCCATCGGCGCGACCAGCGCTACGCTCGCCCTCACGCCGCTCGCCGATGCGGTCAACGAAATCGCCGAGACCGTCAGCCTCACTCTCGCCACCAATGCGAGCTACACCGTCGGCACCGCCGCTGCCGCCACCGTCACGATCGCGGACACCAACACGCCCGTCGTCACGCTCGCCGCCACCGACGCCGCTGCCTCCGAGACCGGCCCCGATACCGGCACGTTCACCGTCACGCGCACCGGCTCCACTGCCGCTGCGCTCACGGTGTCGTTCACCGTCACCGGCACTGCCACCAGCGGCTCCGACTACACTGCGCTTGGCACGAGCCTCACGATTCCCGCCGGCGCCGCCAGCGCCACACTCGTCGTCACGCCCCTCAACGACATGATCACCGAAGGCCCCGAATACGTCGTCGTCTCGCTCTCGACCAGTGCGAACTACGCGCTCGGCAGCGCGAGTTTCGCGAGCCTCACCATCGCCGACAACGACACGCCGCCGACTATCGTGGTCGTCCAACCGGCCGCCAAAGCCGTGCAACTCGCCGCCGGCATCGGCCTGCACCTCGCGGCCACCGCCACCGACGACGGTGCGCCGAGCCCGCTCGTCTACACGTGGTCGAAATTCTCCGGCCCCGGCTCGGTCACCTTCGGCACGCCCGCCGCCGCCGCGACCACCGCGACGTTTTCCGCGAACGGTCTCTACATTCTCCGCATCAGCGTCACCGACGGTCAGTTCACAGTCTTCGACGAGGTCACCGTGCAGGTGGGCGGCTTCGCGGCTGCTAACTGGATCGACGTGAGCCTCGGCGCGCCGACCACGCGCGGCGGCGCAGGCGAGATCGGCGGCGTCCTCACCGTCGTCGGCTCCGGCAGCGGCTTCAACGCCACGACCGACAGCGGCCACTTCGTCGCCCGCCAGGTGGACGCTGCGACCTCGTCCGTCGTTGCGCGCGTAACCGGTTTAGGCTCCGGCGCGGCGACCAACGCCCTCGCGGGTGTGATGGTGCGCGAAACGAATTTCCGCGGCGCGCGCCGCGCCCTGCTCGCCGTGAAACCCAGTGGGGCCCTCGAGTGGCACACGCGCACCACTGTCAGCAGCACCAACACCCTCACCGCCGGCGGCACCGTCGCGTTTCCGGTCTGGCTTAAAATTGAGCGCAACGGCGATACGCTCACCGCGTTTCGCGCCGCCGACGCTGCGGGGGCGGCCGGTGCATGGACGCAGGTCGGCACCGCGCTCACGCTGACCACACTCGCATCGAGTTTGGATTTGGGACTCGCCGCGACCAACGCCACGCTCAACACCACGGCCTCCGCGACGTTCGACAATGTCGCCCTCACCCCCGCCGGTGTCGCGCTCGTCGATGAAGATCTTGGCACCCCCGGCACGGCTGGCAGCACCGTGGTCAACGGCTCCAGTTACACGATCGCCGCGAGCGGCTCCCTCGGCGATTCCGGCCGCTTCCGTTTTCAACAATTCGTCGGCGATGTCACCATCACCGCTCGGCTCGTGAGCCACACCGGCAGCTCCCTCTCCGCCAAGGGCGGCGTGATGATCCGCGACGCGAGCGCCGACTCCGCGCCGCACGGCATGATGGGCATCGCGCACTCCTGGGGCGGCTACTTCACTTGGCGCAATGTCATCGGTGGCTCCACCGCGACCAGCTATGGCAGCTCTTCCACCAACCCGCAGTGGATCCGCCTCGTGCGCGAGGGCGACACGCTCACCGCGTTCCGCTCGCTCAACTCCGCAACCAACACGGCCTCCGCGTGGGTGAAGCAAGGCTCCACCCAGGTCTTCAGCGCCGGCGCGCCGATCCACGTCGGCCTCGCGGTCGACAGCGCCGCGACCGCGCTCAACACCGTCGTGCTCGATAACCTCAGCGTCGTCCCCGGCAACCTCGCCCCCGTCGTCTCGTCCGGTGCCGGGGGGACCTACCCCACCGTCGCCATTTCCGTCGCCGGCACCGTGTCCGACGACGGCCAGCCCGCGCCGCCCGGCGCCGTCACCACCCTCTGGTCGAGGGTTAGCGGCCCCGGAACCGTGACGTTTGGCAATGCCTCCTTGGTGGAGACCAATGCACTTTTTTCAGGATCGGGCACCTACGTTCTCCGCCTCACCGCCGACGATGGCCAAGCGCGGGTGTTTGCCGAGAGCACTTATGTGATTGCCGGCGGCACACCGCCCACCATCGCGACGGCACCGATCTCGCAACAAATCGGCGCCGGCGGAGCCGTCACGTTGTCGGTCGTGGCCGGAGGTGCGGGCCCCTTCACGTATCAATGGCAGAAAGACAGCGTGAATGTTGCCGGTGCGACTGCCGCCAGCTACGCCCTCACTGCGGCACAGGTCAGTCAGGCCGGGAGCTACACCGTCGTGGTGGGGAACTCCGGCGGCAGCGCCACGTCGTCGGCGGCGGTCGTCGGCGTCGTGCCGGCGGGCACGGAAGCGGCGCACCAGGTGGTCGCTGTCGGTTACGTGGGGAGCAGGCAGCTAGCCCTCGCGCACACGCTCACCTATGCTGGCACGGCCACGGCGCTCGATTGGGAGATGGTGCTGCCGGCGGGATGGAGTTTCGTTTCCGAGACGGGCAGCGGGGCGCAAGGTAAACCGGCTGTGGGTATTCAGAATCTGCTCACGTGGTCGTGGACGACGATTCCGGCGAGTCCTCTGACCTTCCGTGTCGTGGTCAGTGTGCCGGCGGGGCAAAGCGGCAGCCAGCAGGTCGTATCACTGGTCAACCTGGTCCTCGGTGGTCCCGCGTTGCGATTGCTCGCGCAAGCGGACCCGCTCGTGATTGTGGTGGGTGCGGCGCGCCACGGCGCCGACACGGACGCCAGCGGCCGGATCAGTCTTGTCGAGCTCACGCGCGTGATCGAACTCTACAACGTACGCAATGGCACCGTGCGCACCGGTGCGTATAAGCTCAATACCGCGACGGAAGACGGTTTCGATTCCGATCCTGCGCGGTCCGGCCCCGCCGTGCTGACAGCCTATCATACGGCCGACACTAACGGTAACGGATTGCTCGGACTCATCGAGCTCACCCGCGTGATCGAACTCTACAACGTCCGTGCTGGCACAGCCCGCACGGGCGCGTATCACCTCCAGGCGGACACCGAAGACGGTTTCGCTCCGGGGCCGTGACGGCTCGGTCGGCGCGCACCCGCGCACCCAGGAGATTGGCCTCAACTCATTTTTTGCCCGCGAGCAGATTTATTCAGGGAGTTTTTTGCGCGAGAAGGCGAGTGATAGAACGGGAGCAATCGGCGCGGGATTACCCACTAAAGTTCAACTCATCATTCGCAAGGAAGGTGAGCCGTGGTCGGGCAAGTTTCCCCCGGCCATCGCCACGGGGATGGATTTTGCTGAAGGCGAGACCGTTGAATGGACCGTGGCGGACAAGCAGCACCTGATCCTGTCGCGTCACGTCGTGTCGGCCGACCCGTTTAAGTTTAGAAAAAACGCCGCTGCCGTTAGTCCGGAAAATTCACACCCGAATGAATCCAAGGCATGAGCCACAGAGGACACGGGACGCAGCCGCCGAGGTCTCGGAGCAAGCCAGCATGATGGGCTCGGGAACTCTGCGCAGGCTCTGTGCGCTACAAAAAGATTTCACCGAGAGGGTAGAATATCCGGGTTAGCGCCTGCCGCGGCGCACGCGCAGCACACGGAGCAATGCCAATAGCAACGGCGATTCCAGAAGGGGAGGATGTAAAAATCGCCCGCAAGCGAGCTCCTACCCAAGCCGGTTAAGCTTATCTTGAACGCAACTTGGCCTGAGTCCGCCCGCGCAATGCGACCGATGATGAGCGGCGTTCGCGGCTATAAGTCGAACGTCGCGGTAAGCACAAACTGTCGCGGATCGACGATGCGGTAGCTGTGTGGGGTACCATCCGGGAAGGCGCCGATCGCCTGCAGGCGGTCGCCGGTTTCCTGAAGATTGCGGATGTTGAGTTGGTAGCTGGTGTTGACCCGGTTGGCCCAAAGTCGCGTGCGGTAGCGCAGGTTCAGGTCGACGGCGTAACCCGCGCTCGTGGTTTTGCCAAAGAACTTGCCGGTGTCCCAGATGGGGCGGGTGCGGTCGAGGTCGGTGATCGTGGCGGGGAATTGCTGTTTGCCATAGTAGCCGAGGAAGCCGGCGTCCTGATAGCGAAGTGCTCCGCCGACTTCGAATTTACGCAGCGTCTCGTGTTGGGTGATGCCACGGAGTTTGAAGTTGGTGCTGAAACGCCCCGCGTATTTCCGGATTTGGGCACTGGGGGTGCCTTGGGATTGTTGCACGACGGCGTAGGGCGAACCGACGAACACGGCAAAGTTCTGCGCGGCGGTCTGCGAGCCGCCGTAGTTCTTCGTCCACCACAGGGCGTTGTCGCGTTGGTCGCGAATCGTGGTCCAGATGGGCATGCGCTCGGAGATCCACTGGGCGATGTCGCCGGAAACATTTTCGTTGGTGGACTCGGTCTTGGTCAACGAGGCAGCGACGGTCCAGAATTGAGTGGGATTGTAGTTCAGTTCGATTTCCCGCCCTTTGCCGACGATGTCGTTGGTGGATGAAATCTGGCCCGTGTCGAAAGCGTTGTCCATCGCGACCTGACGTTCCCACGGGACGCCCATCTGGCGGCCGACCTCGGTTTCGATCTGGGTTTGGGTGAACGTCGGATTGACGGCGGCAACCCAGAGCAGGGCTTGGGTCTGGAGCAGAAACGCGGCGGTCGAGGAGATGTCGATACGGGTGATACGTTGGGCAATCGTGCCGGCATCGCCGCCGCGGGCTTTGATCTGCGAAGTTTCCCAGTTGTTGACGCGGAGGACGAATGTGTTGTCGAAGGCGTTGACGGCAAATCCCCAGTCCTTCCCTTCGCCGGAAGGGTTCGGGAGAGGCTCGAGGTAGAGGTCGACGCGCGGGTCCTGCGGACGGAAGCTGTCGGACTTGTTGTAGGTCAGCGAGAGGCCCTGGAGGATCTGCCCCAGATAGCGGATGCCACCGGACGCACGCGCCATTTCGTCGATCGCGCGCCAACCGCGGAAAGGGCGGGCGACGGCGCCCTTTTGCGTGGTTGAGCCGCGGTTGGAGGCGTAGTCGCCCAGCGCCCAGTGATCGATGGAACTGTAGTCAAGGGTGATCCCGTCGGGGTTGAGGCGCTGCGGCGTGGAGCCGTTCTTCACGGCTTGTTTGTCTTCGCGTTTGCCGAATGTGGTGACCAGGCGGTTGTCGAAAAAATTGCTCTGCACCACGCCGCCGAGCGTCTTGAGAATATTCTTCGTGTTGCTGCCCGCGCCGGTGCTGTCGGTGGTGGCGCTTTGGCTGATGACGCTGGGTTCCCGCACGAAGCCGGTGGTGGGATTGCCGTAAAAGAAATTGTAGGTCCCGGCGGTGAACTCCCGCGGAGCGTAGTCGATATTGTTGCCCTGGGCGTCGCCGAGGTAGTAGCGGAAGTAGCCGCGGGTGATGTTGGCAGCAGCGGCGGGGCCACCGATGATGGTACCTTGGTTGACGCGGGAGACGCCGGCGGGAATCCAACTGTGGGCGTCGGTGACGCCGTCCTTGTAGGAGTAGCGACGGCTGATGCGGTATTTGTATTCGTTGTAACCGGAAAATTGATGCGTGCCGAGCCACTGGAGGGCGCTCTTCTCGCGGGAGAGGTCGAGGCGGTAATTAAGCTGGGCACGATAGGTATCCCATTTCGTGGGCTGCCAACGGGTGAACGGTTGGTCCACGCCCATGTAGGGGCGGAGGAAAAAGGGATTGGGCGAGCCGTCGATGAGGCGTTCGTTGGGGTCGATGAGCAGCTGGCCCGATTGGCCGACGGAATTGAGCTCGCCCATGATGTTGCGTTGATAGCGCTGCGAATCTTCGCGGAGCATGGCCACCTGCGCGTCGATGCGATGCAGGGGCGTATCGGCGATATTCTGGTCGAGCTGCACAGAACTGGTGAACGTGCGGTCCATCACGCGGTTCATTGCCTGGAGGTTTTGATCCGACCAATCGTAGAGCGACTTGCTGCTCACGGTCGGCGTGGTTGTGAAGAGCGGTTGGCCGGTGAAGCGACCGGCGGCGATGCCAGAACCGGCGCTCACCGACATGTAGCGGAGCGAGCCGGAGCCACTGCCCGGATTATTGTTAAGCGTCGATCCGCTGGTCCCGAGCAACTCGAGCCCGCTTTGACCGATATAGGCGTAGAAGCGGCCGCTGCCGGAGAAGGAGCGGTTGAAATAGTCGGGAACGTTGGCGTCCGCCGTGATCGGCGTGGTGGTACCGACGCCGCCGTTACCGATGGTGGTGCCGTTGACGTGGATGACTTGACCGACGGGATCCCAAGTCGGCCGGCCGCTGGCGATCCAGAAAGAAATATTGTCCCGAGGCGGGCTGGAGTTGGGGCGGTTGCCGTTCATCCGGTAGACGGAGTAGCTAGCGGCGATAGAAGTTTTTTTGAAGGGCTGGTATTTCACCATGCCGTTGTAGCGAACGGAATTTACGCCGGATGGCTTGCGGACAAAGCCGTCGTGCTGAAACGCTCCGCTCGCGCGTACAGACAGGAGTCCTTTGAGCAGGACGCGATTGAGGTCGAGGCTCGTGCGGTAGCCGCCGTAGCTGTCCATGCGTGCCTGAAAGTACGAGCGGTCGCGAGAGAGATTGGCCGAGGCGGGCACCATGTTCACGGTGCCGGACGGGCTGCCGAGGCCGAAGACGGCGCCGTTGGGGCCGCGGCTGATCTCGACGGATTCGATGCCGAGCGGGTCGACGGGGACGCGACCCATCGTCTCGAAGTTGCCGAGGGAAACGTTGGCCGCGGCGATGCCGCGGATCCGGTTGGCACCAGTGGGGTTGAGACTGACGTTTTCCTGCATGTCGCCGTTTCGGTTGACGGTGAAATCCGTGTAGTTACCCGTGCCCTCGCCGCTTGCGGTGTAAAGGAGGACATCGTTGATATCGAGCATTCCGAAGTCGGCCATCTGCTCCTTCGTCATCACGGTGATGGAGGAGGCGAGGTCCTCGAGCTTCGTGTTGAAGCGGGTGCCGGACATGGTGTTGGCGCCATAGTAGCCTTTGGTGTCGGAGACGACTTCGAAGGGTGAAAGCGCCACGACCTCATCGGGAGTTTTCACGGCGGCGGGCGCGCCGGCGGTCGCGGTAGAGGCGGATTTTTTCACGTCGGCGTCGAACGCGGCCTGTTCGGCGGGGTCGAGGCGGCCATTGTTATTTTTGTCGTATTTCGCGAGCGTCGCGGCGTCGGCCGAGGCGGCGGGCGCGACTTGGGCGAAGGCAGCGGAGGTGGCGAGGAGCAGCAGGGCCGTCGGTAACGCGACGGCGAGGCGGACGCGGCGCAGGGTGGTGGGTAGTCTTTCGGGGTTTCTCATGGGCGGGCTGGTTTCGTTGGAGGTAAAGTGGACGCAGTCGGGGAACGAGCGGGCAAGGCGGGCGCGGTAGCGTGGAGCGCACGCCGCAGGGGGTAAAGGGACGGAAGAGGTAAACAGAAAAAACAGGGGGAGAACCGGCGGGCTGAGAATATTTGTCTGAGAAGCGGAGCAGGGCAGTTCAACGCAAAAAACGCAGCCAAAAAAATCAGCGGCGGCGCGCGAGGAACGAGGGAGAGAATCCTCCGCGCCGTAACCGACGCGGATACGAGGCGGAGGACGGCACTCAGACTTTGTCGGTCTTTTTCTTGTCCGGCAGAGCGCGGGTCGAAACTTCGGTTTTCAGTTTCGCGACGAACGCATCGAGCGAGATCACGCCCTCGTCGCCCCGGGCGCGACTGCGGACGGACACACTTTGCGTCTCAGCTTCCTTGTAACCCATGACGAGTGTGTAGGGGACCTTGTCGAGCTCCGCGCGGCGGATCTTGCCGCCGAGTTTGTCGGAGTGCTCGTCGATGGTGGCGCGGAAACCCTCGGCCTTGAGGCGAGAGAGAAACGCGCGCGCGTAGTCGTTGAGATTATCACTGATGGGCACGAGGCGAACCTGCTCGGGTGCGAGCCAGGCGGGGAAGTCGCCGCCGAAGTGCTCGATCAGGACACCGCAGAAACGCTCCATCGAGCCAAAGGGCGCGCGATGGATCATGACGGGGCGATGCTTGGCGTTGTCGGCGCCGATGTAGTGCAGGTCGAACCGAACTGGGAGCACGTAGTCCACCTGCACGGTGCCGAGCTGCCACTCGCGGCCGATCACGTCCTTGATGACGAAGTCGATCTTCGGGCCGTAGAACGCGGCCTCGCCGGGCTCCTCGGTGAACGGCACGCCGAGGGATTTCGCGGCTTCGCGGCAGGCGGCTTCGGCTTTGTCCCATTGTTCGGGATTGCCCGCAAATTTCTTGCCGTCGGGATCGCGGAGGCCGACGCGCACACGGTAATCGGTCATGCCGAGGGTGGTGAGAACGACCTTGACGAGGGCGAGACAGCCGAGGACTTCGGCGGCGACCTGTTCCTCGGTGCAGAAAAGATGGGCGTCGTCCTGGGTGAAGCCGCGGACGCGCGTCATGCCGTTGAGCTCGCCGGATTGTTCCCAGCGATAAACCGTGCCGAACTCAGCGAGGCGCACGGGGAGGTCTCGGTAACTGTGCGGCTGGGACGCGAAAATTTTGATGTGATGCGGGCAGTTCATCGGTTTCAGCATGAAACCGTTGAGGAGCTTATCGTCGGGCATCACGCGGTCGGGCGTGATGGTTTCCTTGCCGGTCCGAGCATTGATCTGCGCGGCAAGTTGGGCGGACACGCCATCAAGGCGTGCGTAGGCTTCGGCGCAGGAGCAGCCTTCGCTGAGGGCTTTCGCGAGCGACTCGTTTTCGAAAACCGGCGAGAACTGCGACTCTTTGTAGTAAGGGAAGTGACCGGAAGTTTTGTAGAGTTCGAGCTTGCCGATGTGCGGCGTGAAGACCTGCGAGTAGCCCTGCTTGCGGAGCTCGCCGCCGATGAAATCCTGCAACTCTTGGCGGATGATGGAGCCATTGGGCGTCCAGAGGATGAGGCCCTGGCCGACGTCTTCGTCGATATGGAAAAGTTTCAGTTCCTTGCCGAGTTTGCGGTGGTCACGGGCCTTGGCCTGCTCGGTGCGCTCGAGGTGTTGGGCGAGTTCGTCCTTCGTCGGAAACGCCGTGCCGTAGATGCGTTGGAGCTGCTTGTTCTTCTCATCGCCACGGTGATACGCGCCGGCGATGGAGAGAAGTTTGAAGGCTTTTAGCTTGGAAGAATAGCGCACGTGCGTGCCGGCGCAGAGATCCATGAACTCGCCGTTTTGGTAAAACGAAATCTTCTCGCCCTCGGGGATGTCGGCGAGACGGCCGAGTTTGTAGCGCTCCTGGCCGCGCGACTTGATGATCTCGACGGCTTCCTCGCGGGAGACTTCTTTGCGGTCGAAACGCTGGTTTTCATCGGCGACCTTTTTCATCTCGGCCTCGAGTTTTACGAGGTCGTCGGCAGTGAGTTTGTGATCGAGGTCGAGATCGTAGTAGAACCCGGTGTCTGTGGGCGGACCGATGTCGAGCTTGGCATCAGGAAAGATGCGGAGAATAGCGGTCGCAAGGATGTGCGAGGCCGAGTGGCGAAGTTCTTCGAGCGGAGACATGACGTGGGACATAGCGGGAAGGGGAGGAAAAGTTGAGAGCTGAGAGTTGAGCGCAGACAGTCCAGGGGCGAAAGGCAGATCAGGCTTTTTTGTGAGGTTCCAGTTTGTAATCGGTTTTGCTGTCGAGCATCGACCAGCCGGCGGCGGTGAGTTCTTTGCGGAGGGTGTCGGCGGTGGCGAAGTCCTTGGCTTGTTTCGCGGCCCAGCGTGTGGCGGCGAGGGCGGTGATGGCGGCGGGGACTTCGACTTTCGGCGCGGTGGGAGCGGTGAGGTCGAAGCCGAGCGCGAACATCGCTCGATCAAACAGCGCCGCATTTACATCGCTGGGTTTGCTATGATTTATCGCCGTGAACAGTGCTCCCAACGCGGCGGGCGTGTTGAGGTCGTCGTGGAGTGCTGCGACGACAGAAGCGTAGACATTCACCAATCCGGTAGCTTCAGCCATGGCGGCGCGAAACGTGCGCAGGGTGGCCAGCGCGCTCTCCGCCGCGCGCAGCGAATCGAGCATAAAGTTGAGCTGCTTGCGCGGGTGCCCCATGAGCAGCGCGTAACGGACGGCCATCGGTGAGTAGCCCTTCTCGACGAGGTCGGTGAGCGTGTAGTAGTTCCCCTTGCTCTTACTCATTGTGGTGCCCTCAACGAGGAGGTGCTCGCTGTGATACCAGTGGTGCGCGAAGGTCGTGCCGTTGCAGCATTCGCTTTGGGCAATCTCGTTTTCGTGGTGCGGGAAGAGCAGGTC
>Ga0049084_10000810_pt1 | contig 12403 bp, 11 predicted proteins | sample GreLakmeON33MSRF_FD_66720 | JGI IMG/M metagenome (GOLD analysis project Ga0049084, IMG submission 66720) | Freshwater lentic microbial communities from great Laurentian Lakes, MI, USA - Great Lakes metaG ON33MSRF | ecosystem: Environmental > Aquatic > Freshwater > Lake | place: Great Lakes... | reverse complement strand
TACACGCTCACCGTCCCGCGCCTCCTGCGGCAGGATCTCCATGCCTTGCCGGCCGCGCGCCGCGCCGAGCTGGACAAATTCGGCGCCGCCGCGCGCACTAAGCCGGAATTGCGCGGCCTCGTGCAGACGCTCTTCGACGTGCTGCTGCCGCGCGGTAAAGGCGAATCCACCGATGGTCAGTCGCTCGCGGTGCTGCTCGACCAAAACGGTTTCGACCGCGCGCAGCACGAGCTGATCCGCGCCGACTTGAAGGAAGGCCGCATCGGCCTCGCGCAAAACCGGCTCCGCACCAATGCCACCATCGAGGATGTTCACGAGAGCGACGTGACCGTCTTTTCCAAAGAGAAGGCTGGGGAACTGACCCGCATCGGCGAGGTCGCGCTGCGCAATGGTGAACTGGCCGTGGTTACTCTTGCTGCCGGCGCAGGTTCGCGCTGGACCGGCGGTGCTGGCACCTGCAAGGCGTTGCACCCTTACGCAAAACTCGGAGGCAGGCACCGCACCTTCCTCGAAACACATCTCGCCAAGAGCCGCCAAGCCTCGCGCGCGTTCGGCACGGCGCTGCCCCACGTCTTCACCACCAGCTACGCCACGCATGAGCCGACCGCGCAGTTTCTCGTACGCCAGAAAAATTACGGCTACGAAGGCCCGCTGCACCTTTCGCCCGGCAAGGCCGTCGGGCTGCGGTTCGTGCCGACCGAGCGCGATCTGCGGTTCGCGTGGGAGGAAATGCCGCAGCAGATGCTCGACGAGCAGCAACAAAAGGTCCGCGCCAGCCTGCGCGCCGCGCTGATCAACTGGGCGCGTTCCACTGGCGAGGCCGCCGATTACACCGACAATCTCCCGCTGCAATGTCTGCACCCCGTTGGTCACTGGTATGAAATCCCCAACCTCTTCCGCAACGGCGTGCTCGCCCGGCTTCTCGCCGAACGTCCGCAATTGAAATACCTGCTCCTGCACAACATCGACACGCTCGGCGCGAACGCCGATCCCGCGCTGCTCGGCCAGCACATCCAGAGCGGCGCGTGCCTGACCTTCGAGGTCATCACCCGCCGGCTCGACGACCGGGGCGGCGGCCTCGCGCGCGTGAACGGGCGCGTCCGGATCGTCGAAGGTCTGGCGATGCCGCGCGAAGAGGCGGAGTTCGCGCTCAGTTATTACAACTCGATGACGACGTGGATTGATCTGGATAAATTGCTCACCGCCTTCGGCCTGACGCGCGCCGATCTTGGCCACGAGGAAAAAGTCACCGAAGCCATTCGCGCGCTCGCCGCGAAAATGCCCACCTACGTCACGTTGAAGGAGGTGAAGAAACGCTGGGGCCACGGGCAGGAGGATGTTTTTCCCGTCGCGCAATTTGAAAAACTCTGGAGCGACCTCACCGCGCTGCCCGAAATCGACAGCCGCTTCGTCGTCGCCCCCCGCGAGCGCGGCCAGCAGCTCAAGGATCAAGCGCAGCTCGACGGCTGGCTCCGGGACGGTTCGGCGGCACATGTCGAGAGCCTGTGCGAGTGGACGTGACCCCGAATGCGGGCGGAGCGCGGGACTGTGTCTCGCAGCGTGTGGTCATGGGGTGACGTGTTGAATACCACGTTCCTCCCTAGGTGCGCGAGCCGCTGCGGGTCACAGACCCGCGCTCCGCGGGGCCCGTCAGGATGCGCGCGACCTGACGGATTCCAGCGTTGCCAGTGCGAGGAAATTGCAGTAATCATTTTACCAGCGAAACAATGAAAATAGCGAATATCCAATCTGAGCGCGGTCCGCTGATCGACCCGTGGTGGCGCAAGGCGCGCATCACCGCGCGGCTGCTGCTCAAGCGGGAGGGCGGCCGGGCGTGGAGTTCGCGTGATCGTCGGCTGGCCGTGCGTTTCGCGGAAGATCCGGGCGTGACCAATCGCCTGCTCGATCAGGCGGTTCACTCGATCACGGCAAGGAGGCAAAATGGATTTAGCATCCTGGACATCATTGATTGATCTGGACACTCCGGCGGGTCGGATGCTGAAGAAGCTCGCGACGATTTTGCCGCAGGAACGTCATTACGACATCACGGTCTTCGGTTCCGCGCCCCTGCAAATCACAGTGGATCCGGCCTTGTTGAGTTCCGACGTGGATTTATTTTCGGACAGCGAGGATGTGGAGCAATGGGTGAAGCAGGCCGGCCTAGGGATGGGACAGGCGGATTTTTACATTCAGGTTTGTTCCGGGTTGAATTTTCGGACTAGTCCCAAATGGGCGGCGCGTACGCGCAAGATCGAGATCGGCCATTGCACATTTATTTTTCCGCACCCGGTGGACATTCTCATCGCAAAATTAAACCGGCTGGATGAAAAGGACCTGCGCGCGTTCGAGACCGTGATCAGAAAAACCGGTCATCCCACCTCGGAAGAATTCATCCGCGAACTGCGGTTCGCCGTCGATCTGTTCCGCCCCAGCTTCGACGAGGAACAGGGGCACGACCTGGCGAACAACTGCCGGCGGCTCTGGCCCCTCGTCTTCGGACGCGAGATCGATCCGCACGTGGAAATCATCGCGCCCGCCCTGAAGATTCGGCGCGAGGGTTACGGCGAGCCAACGCGCGATTACAAGCAGGAGCTGCGCGACGCACTCAAGTCCTGAGCGGCCGGATGGACGGAGCGCGCCCCTCATGGTTTGTCCAATGCGCCGCGACGACCCGTGGTAACCGGGCGTCGGATGGTGTCGGCCAGCCGCTCCAGCACCAGCGTTTCGGGGACAAAACTCGCCCGGCCCTTGCTGCCCCGGTATTCGCAGATCAAGTCCACGTAACCTTTGGCCGGCACGGTGAACTCGTGCGTGAGATTGGTCCAGATTGGGGCGGCAACGTAGGAGACGGTGTTGGAACTCTCCGATGTGCGCAGACCGATCCGTCCGGCGGGTGCGTTGGTGACACGGGCGGTGTTCTCGGCCATGCCCCGGCCGGTAAATCGGTAGCGGCCCGGCTCCAGCAGATAGGTCGCCCGCCATCCACCGATGCACTCCAGAACCACGGCGTTCCCCGGATATTTATTCTTCTCGCTGCCGTACGGGGCGGCGTCGATCTGCAAAATGTCCCGTCCGGCCTTTTCCTTTTTTACGAACGACGGGTTGCCTGATTCGCGCCATGAATCCCACCGTGGCAGTGCCACCACCTCCCGGCCGTCGGGCGGGAGCGGTGTTTTGAGCAGGGCCAGTTGCCGGGTCACCGATTCATGTTGCTGCGCCATGCGCGCCACCAGGCGCTTGACCGCGCCCTGGTGCTCTCGCAGGACGGCGGGGTCATCTGCCATCAAAGGCTGGAGCCGCGCGGCCACCTCCGCCACCCGGTTCGCCAGCGCCAGCACGTCGAACGACTTCGCGCACAAATCATCGAGCCGCTCCACGTAACGCCGCCGTCCTTCCGGCGTGTCCAGCACCGCCATCGCGACGAGGCCCTTCATCGGCGGAAACACCGCCGGGCTCCGGCGGCCACTGAACAACTGGTCCATGCCGTGCGGCATGAAAACCATCCGGTTCTTCGCCCGGTCGTGAAAGATGCGGAAATTATTTTGATTGCCGCAATATCCGTCCCAGTGGCCGATCATGGTCTCCAGGGCCATGCCGGTGATGAAGCGGTCGAGATCGAGCGTGCGCTCCAATGCCGCCTGGCGCTTCAGCGGATTGGGTTCCTGCGCGGCGGCGGCCAGGGCGTTCAGCGCGTGATGATCGGTGGGCGCATCACCGGATTTCACGGCCAGCTTCGCGTTCACCTCCCGGCCCGCGCCCTTCTCGTAAAGATTTCCCGCCGGGTCCGCAAAGTGCCGTTTCAGAAACTGTTTATTCCAGCCCTCGACCAGCAGATACACGCCCAGGTCGCGCCCGTTCAACTCCACCCGGACATGGGTCACCCGCGGCGCGGGTAGGCCGGCGGCGTTGAAAAGCTCGCGGCCGAGCAACTCGTTGAGCAGGCTCGGATCCTGGGCGGAATTGTTCAGGCTGATTTTCTGAAGACCGTGAAAGCGCTGCTTCGGATCCTCGTGGTCGAAGCTCAACGTCAGCGCCGGCCTCACATCCACGCCGCGAAAGCTGGCGCTTCCCTTCAGATGCAGGCCCACCTTGCTGTAAAGATGACCACCCTCCCGCACGGTGACATTGACATCTGTCCGGATGGCGGCGCTGGCTCCCGTCCTCTTCTGGGTCCGCAAGAGTTCCATTTCCGGTTTGGCAATCTCAATGGACAGACGCAAATTTTCCTGGCCCGTAAACAGCGCCTCCGCCTGCGCGGTGTGAGTCTCCTTCGCCACCACGCTGGACACCGGCACCACGGCCAGCCAGAGCGAAATTCCGGCCACGACCCGCCAGAAAGCCAACCGCCAGCCAATGATGATCGGGGCAAACACGCCTCCATAGACGCAATGTCGCGCAATACTCTCAATGTTTTTGTCACCGCGATCAACCGACGGTGGAGCGAGACTCCGTCGAGCCGTGCCGTGGTCACCGGCGCTGGAAGTGCCGCCGGCCAGCGAAAGAGCGTCGGTGAATACGAGTTTGGAATCCTCCCTGCCGACCTGGCTGATTCCTTCACCCCGGCGTCAAACAGCACGACTTCATCCACGAACAACTCCGCCTTCTCGCCGTCCGCTCCCGGGAGGAAAAAGAAGATGTCATCCACCAAGCTTCCCGGCTGGAACGGCGAGTTGGCCGTGCCGTCTTTGCGCACCGTGTCGCGGGCCAAATCGACGTAGTGCGTGGTCCATTCGCCCTGTTTCAAATTGTTCAGGCGCACATGGCGGTTGTCCTGCACCGTGGCGTCGAAGATTTGCAGCGTCAGGGCGGAGGCCCCGGTGAGGTGATAACGGAAACGCAGCTTGGTCTTCGCGCCGACGGGACGGGGCGGCTCGATTTGCAGGCTGATCATCCGGCCCTGGCCCCCTTCATCGGCAGGCTCCGCGCCGCCCACCACTGCGCGCCCACGGGAGGTTTCTCCACGATCTCGAAATCACCCGGCCAGTATTTCTCCTTGGGGCCGGTGTCGAACGCGGCCAGAAAAATGACACGGTGGGGAAACGGCTCCGGTTCCGGCGGCCGCGCCGGATCGTTGGCGAAGAAAATCACGTCGTCGATGCACAGCTCGTAGTTCGCGCGCTCTCCGGCGCGGCCGGCGAAAATTTCGAAATCATCCATCCGCTCGTCGACGTCGAAAGGTTCGGGGCTGCCGTTGTTGCGCAGCGCATCGCGCGTGAAGTTCAGCGTCACCTCCGACCATCGGCCCGTCGTGAGACCGGTGACGTTGATCTGGCAATTGTCCTCGCGCGTGAGGCTGAAGTGCTGAAAGGTCGCGTCCGTGCCGCCCTGAAGAAAGCAACGGAGAAAAAGCCCGTTCTCGCGGCCCATGCGCGGGCCGGGGACCGGATTGATGCCGGTCATCACGGCACTGTTCTTTGGCTCTGGCCGCGCCGCCAGAGCCCAAGCCAGTGCGATTGCCCGGATACTTTGGAAGGTTGTTCGTTTCCGCCGGGCCGAACCAAGCGTAGTCCGGGGTGCGCCCCTCGAAATCACACGCCGCCCAGATGCGATGCGGAAAGGAGGCGGGCCGCCGGACGTTCGCCTTTGCCACACCCCGGCCGGGTGTCTCGGCACCTTCACTGCGGAGCGCCCGGCATAGCAGGCAGGCCACGACCAATTTTCCGGAAACGGATTGGGAGTGCATGATGCAGTTTGGCCGCTTCGACCCCGGAAGCAAAGCTGAGCTTTGGTAGTGTCCTAATTTGCTCTTCGTCGGAGCGCGGCTGGGTCGTCCTCGACCAGTCGCAGCAGGGTCGTCACTGCTGCAGCTGGTCCCGCGGCGCACGGGACACAGCCGCGCTCCTTGCAAATTCGGACACCACCCGAACCTTCGCCGCGAGTTTCCAACCCGTTCGACGGGGATTCGCCACCGGTCCCGCCTCATCTTCCCGCTTTGCAACCATCCGCTGCTGGCGTAGCTTCCGCCCTCTCAGAAAATGCCGAGTGTCTTTATCAAAACCTACGGGTGCCAGATGAACGAGCGCGACAGCGAGGCCGTCGCCGCGCAGCTCGTGGCCAAGGGCTACACCCTCGCGCCGTCCGAGCGCGTCGCCGACGTGGTGCTGCTCAACACCTGCAGCGTGCGCGACGCCGCCGAGCAGAAGGCCATCGGCAAAATGCAGAATCTCGCCGCCGACGTGCGGAAGAACCGGCCCGAGGTCATCCTCGGCTTCATGGGCTGCATGGCGCAAAGCCGCGGACAGTCGCTCATCGACAAGCTGCCCGACGTGGACCTGGTCCTCGGCACGCAAAAATTTCATCGCGCGGCGGAATATCTCGACGAGCTGTTCGCCGGGCGGCGCGACAAGATCGTGGACGTGACGGAGGAGGAGGCGAGCGAGGCGAAAATCCGCGAGCACGTCCTGAACGGCGGCGGGGCGCAGGCCGTCACCGCCTTCGTCAGCATCATGCAAGGCTGCAATCAATACTGCACCTTCTGCATCGTACCCTACACGCGAGGCGAGGAGCGCAGCCGCACCATTCCCGACATCGTGGCCGAGTGCCGCGAACTCGTCGCGCGCGGTGTGCGGGAAATCACCCTGCTCGGCCAGATCGTCACGAGCTACGGAAAGCGCGGTTGGAGTTCAAGCTTTAGCTTGTCCGAAAATCCGCCGCCGCCCGACACGCTGAAGCGTGAACTTCAACGTAAATCCCCCTTCGTGCAGCTCCTCGAAGCCGTCCATGAAATCGACGGGCTGGAGCGCATTCGTTTCACCTCGCCGCATCCGAAAGGCTACGGCGACGATCTGGTCGAGGCCTATGCGGCGTTGCCGAAACTCGTCGAGAGCGCGCACATTCCTGTGCAGAGCGGCAGCGACCGCGTGTTGAAGCTCATGCACCGCGGCTACACCCGCGAGCGCTTCCTCGGCATCATCCAAAAGCTCCGACGCGTGCAGCCTGGCATGGGCATCACCACCGACATCATCGTCGGCTTTCCTGGCGAGACCGAGGCGGACTTCGACGAAACCCTCTCGCTCGCTCGCGAAGTCGGATTCGACAACGCCTACATTTTCAAATATTCGCAGCGCAAAGACACCCCGGCGGCGGCCATGCCCGACCAGGTTCCGCAGGAGGTGATCGAAGCACGCCACGCCCGCCTGCTGCTGCTCATCAACGAAATCGCCGGCCACAAATACGAACAGCACATCGGCGGACGCACGCAAATCCTCGTCGAAGGGCCGAGCCGGACCAACGCGGCGCGCTTCATGGGCCGCACCCGCAGCAACAAGATTGTTTTGTTCGACGGCTCGGAGCGCCATCGCGGCCAGCTCATGGACGTGCAGGTGACGCGCACCGGTTCCTTCACGCTCTACGGTGATCCGGCGATTGTGAACCTCGATTGAAGTGAATCAGCCTTTTCATCTGGCCGCATTCCTGATTTCTTAGTCCAAGATGTTGACGTTAGAACTTTCCACACTGGCCATCGCGCTCGGCACACTGGCGGCGGGGCTGAACTTGTATGGCCTGCTCAAGCCGGCGGCTTTCGGCGCGGCGGCGCGTAAATTTCCGCGCAACACGCCCGCCGGCTGGGTGCTGATGCTGCTCGGCACCGCGTGGTTTCTTTACTACGTCAGCCAGGAATCCGTCGCGGATTTCACAAGCATGAAATCCATTTTCTACCTGGTCTTCGGCCTGGTCGGCATCGGCGCGTGCCTCTTCGTGCAGGATTTTCTCGCCGTGCGCGGCCTCGCCGTGGTGCTGCTTCTGCTGGCGAAACTGATGGTGGACACGGGCCGTCCGCATCTTGGGGACACGAATTGGACGCTCGTCATTCAAGGCTGGGCCTACGTGATGGTGACGGCCGGCATCTGGTTCACCGTCTCGCCGTGGAAGTGCCGCGATCTCATCACCTGGGCGACGGCCAGCGAAGGCCGCATCCGGCTGTTGAGCGGGGTGCGCCTTGCCTTCGCGCTGCTCGTGCTCGCGCTCGGCCTGACAGTCTTCCGTGCCTCATGAAGCACCCGCCGGCTTGTGAGCGACAACAAAATCCTCGTCATTCGCGGCGGAGCAATTGGTGATTTCATTCTGACCCTGCCGGTGCTGACCGCGCTGCGTGCGCAGTTCCCCCAGACCCGCCTCGAAGTCCTCGGCTATCCGCACATCGCCCAGCTCGCCGTCGCCGGCGGACTCAGCGACGCCGTACGCGCGATTGACGCGCGACCGCTCGCTGGATTTTTCGCCCGTAACGGCCCGCTCGATCCCGCGCTGGAGGAATATTTCTCCGGCTTCCCCATCGTCATCTCCTACCTCTTCGATCCCGACGGAATTTTTCAGGCGAACGTCGCGCGCTGCACGAAGGCGCAATTCCTCGTCGGCCCGCATCGCCCGGACGAAACCGCCGGCCTTCACGCGACGAAAGTTTTTTTGAAACCGCTCGAACGCCTCGCCATCTTCGACGCGGACGCCGAGCCGAAGCTTTCCCTCAGCACTCCAACTCCGCTCAATCAAATCGCCCTCCATCCCGGCAGCGGCAGCGAACGCAAAAACTGGCCCGAAAAATATTGGGCGGAACTGCTGCATCAACTCGCCGCCCAGACGCCGCTGAATTTTCTTCTCGTTGGTGGCGAAGCGGAAGGCGACCGGCTGGAACGTCTCGCGTCCGCCCTGCCGCCCGCGCGCCGCGCCATCGCCCGGAACCTGCCGCTGCCCGAACTTGCGCTGCGTCTGCGGGCCAGCCGCGCGTTTCTCGGACACGACTCCGGCATCACGCATCTCGCGGCGGCGGTCGGACTGCCCGGCCTGGTGCTGTGGGCCGACACCGCCGAGGTCGTCTGGCGTCCACCGAGCGCGCGGCTGAAAATTCTTCGCGACGAACGCGGCTTGCAGCACCTGCCCGTGCCCTCCGTTCGAGCCGAACTGGAAAATCTGCTTCGCCAAACGCACGCGGCTTGGTAATGCTCTCGGCATGGATCTTTTGTTGAAATTATTGCGAGAAAACGCGGCGTGGAAACCGGCCCAGCTCGCCGCGATGTTGAACCGTCCCGAAGCGGAAATCGCCGCGCAGATCAAAACCTACGAGACCGACCAGATCATTCTCGGCTACCGCACCGTGCTGGACGAGGAGAAGCTCGGCCTCGACACCGTGCGCGCCGTCATCGAGGTGAAGATCACGCCGGAACGCGAAGGCGGCTTCAACCGGCTCGCCGAGCGCATCGCCAAATACGGCGAAGTCCACTCCTGCTACCTGATGTCCGGCGGCTACGATCTGCTCGTCGTGGTCGAAGGAAAAAACCTGCGCGAAGTCGCCACGTTTGTTTCCGAGAAACTCGCCACCATCCAGGGCGTTGTCTCGACCGGCACGCATTTCATGCTCAAGCCCTACAAGGAGCAAGGCGTGCTGATGAAGCCGGAGCGCAACGAAGAGCGGTTGGCGGTTTCGCCGTAAGCCAGAGGTGTAACTCAGCTGCAGCTTCCAGCCTGAAGGGCTGGTAGAAAATAGCCGGAGGTTGAGCGCAGCGACACCCCCGGAACGAGCCAAGATCGGCTCGACCCTAGAAGGGTCGCAGAAGGTGAGGTGAAACATCGAACGGTTCTGGCACCCCTCCGGGGTACATTCCATTTGCGGCATTGACCGGGGGTGTCGCTCGCAGACTCGCTCAACCCCCGGCTAATTTCTGGCAACCTTTCTGGTTGCGCCGGACCGAACTTCACCCGCCGATTACAGCTTCGCTATCGCGGCATCGAGCGCGGCGTAAAGCTGGTTCATCGTGGCTTCGGTTTCGTCGCCCATGTTCGAGAGGCGGAAGGTGGTGCCTTTGATTTTGCCGTAGCCGCCGTCGATCAGGAAGCCCTGGTCTTTAACGAGCTTTTGCAGCCTGGCCACATCGACCACGCGCCCGCCGTCAGCCTTCGCGCCGTTGTTCACGCAGGTGAGCGTGACGGATTCAAAACCCTTTTCCGGGAACAGTGTGAAGCCATGTTTCGCGGCCCAGTCGCGCGTCATTTGATTCGTCTTCGTGTGGCGGGCGTAACGCGCTTCGAGGCCTTCGGCAAAAAATTCGTCAAGCTTGGAAGCGAGCGCGTAGATGTGCGGAATGCTCGGCGTGCTGGGCGTCATGCTGTCTTTCGCGTTTTTCTCGAACTCCACAAAATCAAAATAATAGCCGCGATCCTTCATGGTCGCGGCCTTGGCCAGCGCGGCGGGCGAGCAGACGAACACGCTCAGTCCCGGCGGGAGCGCAAAGGCTTTCTGGGTCCCGGCCAGCAGTAAGTCGATGCCGAGGGCTTCAAAGCCAATGGGCAGCGCGGTCATGGAACTGACCGCGTCCACGATGAACAGCACGTCGGGATATTTGTTCTTGAGCGCGGCGATTTCCGCGAGCGGCGACATTGTGCCGGTGCTGGTCTCGTTGTGAATCAGCGTGAGCGTGTCGAACTGGCCGGTGGCGAGTTTCTTGTCCACGTCCTCGGCGCGGATGGGACTGCCCCACGGAACTTGCAGGCCGTCGGCTTCCTTGCCGCAACGTTTGGCGACATCGAGCCACTTGTCCGAGAACGCACCCTTCATGCAGCAGAGAACTTTCTTGCTGGTGAGATTGCGCAACGCGCCTTCCATCACGCCCCACGCGGAACTGGTGCTGAGATAAACAAGCTGTTTGGTGGCGAGCAACGTCTGGAGCTGCGGCTGCATTTTCGCGTAGAGGTCTTTGAAGCCCTGGCCGCGGTGGCCGATCATCGGTGAGCAGAGCGCCTGGAAAGTTTTTTCGCTGACTTCAACCGGTCCCGGAATATGCAGTTTGATGTGTGCCATAAAAAGAGGCGCAAAACTTTTCAGAAGGCGGAGGAGGATGCAAGGGGAGTTTTGGCTGAAGTGGGACTTCGATGCGGTTGTCCCGTCCTGGAAGGTGCCGGCGGCGGATTAGAAGGTGCGTTCAGCGGAACTATTCCAAGAGCCGGCTCTTGGAACCGCGTACAATGGTTTTCACCACTGGTGGGGCGTTCGTGCGGTCGAATCGTTCAACTATTTTCCCGTAAAAAACTTTCGCCTCGACGGTGCGTTTGGCATCCGCGAGGAGATCGGCGGCGGACTTCCAGGACTGCAACACTTCCCAGTCCTGCTGTGGGTATTTTTTTGCCACGTCGCTGTAGCGGCCCACGGCCTCGTCGAGGCGGCCCTGCGCGGCGCGGATGCTGCCGAGGTTGCGGAGGGCTTGGGCGCAGAGGTCCGGCTGGTCGGAACACTTTTTTAGCAGGTCTGCGTAGCTGGCGGCGGCCTGGTTCAGAAGCTGGACGCGCGCGGCTCCGGTGGCCTCGGCCGAGGGCTGGTGAAAATCTTTCATGGTCTGATTGAGCAGGGCCAGCGCGGTGTCATGGCGTTGCTGGGGCGTCGGCTGGTTCCCGGTGCAGGCGGTGAGCGCGAGGCAGAGGAGGAGGCAGAACGCGGAGAAAACCGCCCGCGCTCCGGGGACAATGTCAGGATGCGCCCGGCGCGACGGCTGTCCTGTGTTATTTCTGGGCGTTGCTGCCATGACGGGTGGTGAGTTCGTAGGTGAGTTTCAGCTTTTCACGGGATTTCAGCGGAAGGAGGAACTTCACCTTGGTCGCGTCCACTTTTTCGTATTTCGCGTCGGTCACGAGCGACCAGTCGCCGGAAAAGTTGCGGCGGATGTCCAGCAGCACGTCGATCTCCTTGGAGTTTTGAATCTCGATCTCCCACGTCTCCTTCGTCGCCCAGCCTTTCACGTTGCCGTTGTTGTCGAACTGGAGATCGGTTTTCACCCAGTTCATCAGCACCGGCTTGACGAGGATTTCCTGATCGTGGCCCAGTTCCAGTTCCACGGCTTCGTTGATCGGGATGTACTTCACCGAGGTGCGGCCGACGAAGGCGTAGAGCTTGTCTTCGGTGGCGAAGCGGAACGCTTTCACCGCGCCGTCGGGCAGCGGCTCGGTGCCGAGCTTGCTGGGGACGGAGTTGGTGAATTTGTAGTAGCGCATCACGGCGTCGCCCCAGCGTTCGCGTTCGTACTTGTAGAGGCTGGCGATGGGGACTTCCTTCGCGGCGAAGGAGGGCAGGCGCTTGGCCCAGCCGTTGGGAATCGTGTCGCGGCCTTCGACGGTGTACATGAAATATTCGGAGAGGCCTTCCTTGACGATTTCCCGGGGTTTGGCGGCGGCGGCGAAGTCCGCTTCGGCCATGCCGCGCATGGCGGCCATGCGCGGGGCGGGTGCCATCGGCATGTCCATCACTGGAGGAGGCGGAGGTTGGCCGGGCCGGCCTTGTTGGGCGAGTTGAGCAATGTTCTCGACGAGGCGGATGACGCCGACGATCAGGCGCACCTGGGCGTTCTCGTAATCTTCGCCGCTGCGGTTGTTCACGCGCACGGCCCCGGCTAGATCCATCACCTTCTCCGTCTGGCTGGCCTCG
>Ga0049084_10000808_pt1 | contig 12406 bp, 21 predicted proteins | sample GreLakmeON33MSRF_FD_66720 | JGI IMG/M metagenome (GOLD analysis project Ga0049084, IMG submission 66720) | Freshwater lentic microbial communities from great Laurentian Lakes, MI, USA - Great Lakes metaG ON33MSRF | ecosystem: Environmental > Aquatic > Freshwater > Lake | place: Great Lakes... | reverse complement strand
CCCATACCAATATTATATATGTAAAAAAGGAGCTTGTCAAGCCCCTTTAAAGTAATTATATTCCAAGAAATGTTAATATTAAAGTCTAATATCAATACCCGTTGGTTTCTCATCAGTAACCATCATAACAGATTTAAGGTCTACCATTCGAAGTTCAACAAGGGTGCCATCTTCTTGTTCGTGCTCAATTGTTCGGGTCCATCGTCCATGTTCAATTAAAATCCACTCTCCTATTGTAACCTCATCTTGCTCTGGTCCTATTGCCCATACTCGACCCCAGCGAGGTTTGATTCCTGCAGATTTGCCGTTGTCCGAATGTATCATAATACCACTTTCAGTAGTTTGCATACCGAAATCCATGTCACATACTAATACATTATTCCGTAATGGAATAATTTTTCCTTTAATTTTCATTTTAACCTCTTATTAGGTATAATTAAATCTTCAACTAATGGAGTAGTTTTGTCTACTTCTTTGGTAGATATAGCCCCTTTTTTTGCTTTTGGATTATCTTCGTAGTATTCGGCAATTACATCCTCACGTTTACGGACAATTTTACCTCCTGGTCCTAATTCGTCTCCCCGAGCGTTTACTCGTACATTTCCAACAGCCGGCATTAACTCGTGCTGTCTAACTAGTTTTTCCATGTCTATTTCTTTACCCTGCATTGATCTAACCATTTTATTCTCCTTATTTTAAAAATTCACGGATATCAAGATTATATCTAATTGAGTCTATCTTATGAACTCCTATGATATACAAGCAGTAACTAGCAACACTACTACCTCTGCCTACACCCCATACAATATTATGTTTTCTCATAGTATCTACCAAGTATTTAAGATATCTTAGTAGGTCTATCATGTTATATTGGCGGAATAATAATATTTCTTCAATCAACCGTTGATGATTTTCTTTAGAACATTGGTTAACTAAAAAGTTTTCAATATCCAGTGTTTTATATTCGTCGGGCATAAACCAATCATTTTGATTTACTGAATCAAATTCCTTAACACTTAGTTCTGGATTTGTATATACTGATAAAAACTCAAAATTATCTTTGTTAGTATTCTTAGCGGTATTAAATTTATCTACAGTTTTTTGATCCGAGTAGATGTTTTTAAAGTTATTAATTTTATTTGTATAAATGTTTTCAAATAACTCTTCTGGAGTTAAAAAAACATTACCATACTTATTGATTTCCATACTTATATTTTACAGATAAGTTGGCAATATGTCAAGAGTCTCGACTGACGTAATCATCCAAATATTTATTTTGGCTAACTAATTTTTGCCCCGATTGTATATGTCTGCGACGTTGTTCGTCTTTATATGCTTCAAGAATGGTGTTAAGTTGATTGCATACTCCTCCCATTCCTCCACGAGCAGCAATAAAGTATTTTTTCATTAGTTCAGTAATTTTGTTATCTAAGTCTTCGTTTTTTATTGCTGTTAAATCTGGAAGCAGCGGATTGAACATTTTATTTTACTTGCCAAGCTAGGATTTTAGTAGCACCACTATCTGGACTAAACAATTCCCAAACAACTGGCTTGGTTTGAGTATATGACACGGGCTGTGTTACATTATCTAAAAAGGTTACAGGACCAGTAAAACTAACTGTTGCAGTACTTGCAGAAGTTGGAGTAATTTCTAATCTAATAGTTCCTACTTTTCCACTAGGTGGCCAATTCTCTATAGTGAATAAATAATTTCCTGGGGTAACTGAAAATTGTTGATAACTACCTTCTGCATAATTAACTGTAAAAGTATTGGTATTTTCGCTTGTCCTATTTCTTACTATTTCAGAACCACCTTGCAATGCGGCACGTTTTATAACATTATTACCAAAATCATTTTGATTATTTAAACTTACAGAGTTAGTCTGTAGTGAAGTAAGTTGATCGGCTGCTGAGCTAAATGCATTTTGAATCCTTGAAAAATTGCTGCGAAATCCCTGCGAGTCGTTATCCTCTCCTGCAACAGGAAAGTTTACATTTATTTGATTGCTATAATTGGTAACTGTATTAGGCACTATTAACTCCGATATTTTTTATTATTTACTGAATTTTCTTTTTCAGCTCCTCAACTTCGGCTGACAATTCTTTAATAGCTTCTATTAATAATGGAATAAATTTTTCATATTGTACTGTTAAGTAGTCTGCATTAATAGGCGCAGTAGTTACAATTTCAGGCAATATTTTTTGAGTAGACTGGGCGCTTACCCCTACCTGTCTTTTATTTTTATAACCAAATTTTAGTGCAGTTTCGTTAGGTGTATAATAGAATCCATTTAGTGATTTAACTTTGTTTAACGCATCTGGAATATCTTCTAATCTATTTTTTAATCTATCATCAGAATAGTAAGCTGTAATTTCACCAGCGGAATATATATCACCTATTACATATAATGTTGATCCTATACCTACACCGCCTGCAACATACAAGGCATTTGATGCTACAGTAGTAGTGCTGGCTAATGTGCTAGTTAAAGTTAACGTATTGTTATATCTGGGAAAACTAGTACCGCCACTTACTAAAACATTTCCTGCAGTACCTGGGCCGTAAAAATCTGTCCTGCCAGGTGCAGTTTGATATGGAACTTGACCAGCAGTTCCCCCTGCAAGATGAGTTGCTGTACTAGCAGATAGTGATGTTCCTGCATTTGCAACATTAAATGCAGTATTAGCAAATCCCACCATAAATGTATTTGTGTTTACAAACAATGGACCCCCGGCTGTGGTTCCATTACTAATTAACAGTTGACCAGCTGTTCCTGGACCAAAGAAAGATGTAATTCCTATTGATGTTTGGTACGGAATTTGATTTACAGTACCGTTGGCTAAGTTAGTTGCAGTATTAGATGTCAACGCAGTCCCAGCATTAAATGCAGTATTGGCATATCCTACAATTATGCTACCAGTACTTACAAATCTTGGACCAAGCGCAGATATTCCTCTACTTACAAAAATATCATTATCATTGCCTGCGGTAGTAGCTGTTGTAGATCCAACTGCTTTTTGGAATAATACCCCACCTATTGTGCCTCCTGCAATATTACTTGCAGTAGAAACAGTTGCAATAATTCCAAGAGGATAAATATTTCCTCCAACATACAAATCTCCACCAATACCAGCACCGCCGGTAACTTGTAAAGCACCTGTAGTAGTTGAAGTAGCATTAGTTGCATTGTAAGTTCTGATAATATCATCAGTAGTTAGTAGTATAGTTGTAACTGTAGTAAATTGAATTGTTAGTTTTTCAGCAACAATTTCACCTCCAACATACAAATCTCCACCAATGCCAACACCACCTCTAATCTGTAATGCACCCGAGCTAGTAGAAGTTGCTGAAATTGTCGATGTTAATGTTAGTGTGTTATTATAACTAGGAGCATTAGTTCCGTTGCTGACCAATACATTACTGGCAGTACCTGGCCCATAAAAACTAGTTACTCCGGGTGCAGTTTGATATGGAACTTGACCAGCAGTTCCGTCCTTTAAATTTGTAGATGTACTAACAAACGAAACATTTAATGTTCCGCCAATATACAAATCTCCACCAATGCCAGCGCCACCTGCTACTACTAACGCACCTGAAATTATTGAACTTGCTGTAGTAGTATTGGTTAGAGTCATCCCCCCAACTGTTAACAATTTTTTATTAGGCACATATGGTAGGTCTAATGTTGCACCGAGACTACCATAATTTCCTAGGTTGTTACCCATAGTTAAATAATATGTTCCAGCAGTTACAGTAGTCAATTGTGTAATATATTCAAAATCGCTATATGTAGAAAACCCTACACGTATACTTGCTGTAGAAACCCATGCAACGGTGCTAGTATTAGTTACTTGTAGTATGGTTCCTATTGCTCCGATTGGAATAAATGTTGTTACACTAGTAGCTGCTTGAATAGGAATCGATCCAACTGCGCCACCTGCAAGATCAGTTGCAGTTGTTAGTGATAACCCTCGACTACCTGTATATCCAGTTGTGCCAGTGCTACCAGTAAATCCAATCACACCTTGAGTACCAGTACTACCTGTATATCCTAATGGACCTCTTTGCAGTACAAAGTCAAATATTGCGGCATACGGTGTTCCAACATTAGTTACTGATGCAGTTGACGTAGATACAGTCACTAATCCGACAGCAACGGTAGCTGCGGTTCCGGTACTACCAGTAAACCCGATAACACCTTGAGTACCTGTACTACCAGTAAACCCGATAACACCTCGACTACCTGTATATCCAGTTGAGCCAACAAACCCAGTTTGTCCTTGTGATCCAGCATATCCGACTGTTAAACTTAATAATGCTCGAGCTTGGATAACAGTAAGATATTGAGAAACAGCTGAATCTTGAACAACAATAAGAGTGCTTGCTTCACTGGGAGTTGTTAACTGCGGTAAATTTACAAGATCTGGACGTGGTGTTGACATGTTTTATTTTTCACTTACAATATTTAGTGGTTTTTTTGCTTATGCAAGCTTCGAATTCCTGTTCAGTAATAGATATTTAGCCCCTGTTTGATTTAGCGCATCTTGCACTATAACTCGATCTATTTCAAAATTAAAAGTATTAAATTTAAAATTACTTTCATTTATTTTTCTAATTATTGTTGCACTTTTATTGGGTAATGTAAAACATAGCGGAACAAATGGAATATATCCAGATACTATGGAATCTCCAGTTTGTACAGTACTGGTAAACTTAGGATTTCTTATAATAGTTAGATTTGTTATGCTCTCAAGACGAGCTCGCATATTAAGCATACTAGGCGGATAATACGTAGTTCCATTAAATATTATTTCTCTAGGTACACTAATTTTAGATGAATTAACATGTTTATCTATAATATCTACATAAATTATTTCATGTCTTATTGTGCCGTCGGCATTACGAGCTACGGCAGTTTTAAGTTTACCAAATTCAATCTTTCTTTTATAAAAATTAGTTGACATAATATCAACATATGTTGCTAAAGTTTCTCGTTTAACTCCAAAATCAATAACTAGTTTTATTTCTTCCTGTTTACCGAAGTTAGGATCTAATGGTCTATATAGCATACTAGGAATAAAAATTTTCTCATTTTTAATAAATTCTGTAAAATCACTACGTTTAGATTGTATTAAAAAAGGTTTACAATAAATTTCTGTATACTGTGTAGAGAGAGTCTGTTTAACAATTATAGAAAAGTTATTACTACGTAAATGATTATTATTTGAATCAGTAATTGCTACTGTAAAACTACTAGTAGACGTTGCATTATTAAGTGTTGTATTAATAATATTGGCTCTTCCACTTATGGTACCGTCTCTATTCAGAGTAAGTCCATTAGGTAATGTTCCACTAGATATTTTGTAGGTTGTATATATCGTAGATGTAGAAAACTGACCTTTAACATACAATTCACTAATTTCTCCAGGAACTAACGTACCAATTGTGCCCGTAGTTTCCCAAGGTTGTGGTACATCCAGCCCTTTAAATGGCAATACAGTTAATGTCCAAGTTCCAGTACTTTTGTTTAACGCCTCATCAGTTACAGTTATGTAATAATTAGTAGATGTGCTCGACAATCTAGCTGCATTAGATATAGAACCTGTAACTGAATTAAATTTTAAATTTTGTGGTAATGCAGGAATAATACTAAATGTTCTAGTACCAGTTCCTCCACTAGCGGTAAATGGTATAATAGGACCGGTTGGTATAGTAGCAGTTAATGTAGAACTTGTAATATTTGATGATAAGAAAACGGGCATTTTAGGAATTTACCTTATACGGTATTTACCTAAAATGCTAGTCTAAGTTAATGCAGATTTTTTGGTTCTATTTGATGGATATTTTTAATACCAAATATTCTTAGTATTTTTTTAATCTCAGGCGGTGGATCATCCATTAAATCTTCAGGATATACAATACTTTTTAAATCCCCGTCGGCAGTTATAATAAACCCATAGTCCCCATCGCTAAACTCATCGTCATCATCGGGTATTTCTTCAACTTCAATTTCATTATTTTTAGGCATATTATTTTCCCCATTGGTATTTATAGAGGTTAAATATGTTGTACTTTAATTTAAAGGATTTTAAAATGTTTAAAGCAATCAAAGAGTTTTTTGTGGGGAAACCTGCAGAAGTAGTTGTACCATCAAATACAGATGGTGCTATGGCAGCTGCGCCATACAAAATCGACCCTGTTGTATCGGTTGAAGATAAAACAGCAGTTTCGCGAGAAACTCCAGTGGATATACAAAATGAGCAACGTCATGATGACGTAATAACAGTTGTAACAGCTGAAGTTACTATAGCACCTATGCCTGTAGTTGTTGCTACAGTAATAGCTGAGGCTCCTGCAAAGGCCGCACGTAAGCCACGTGCTCCTAAGGTAGTTGCAGAAAAGTCAGCCGCAAAAAAAGCAGCTCCTGTTAAGAAAGCTGCTACTAAAGTAAAATTAAAGAAAGCCTAATTCTTTAGCTTCTTTATGTAAAGCAAAACTGGCAAGATTCTTGCCTTTGCTTTCACACATTATATCAAACTGATCTAAAAATTGCAAAGACCAAGCATTAACTGCGGTGTTCCAATAAAAATCACTGTGAGCGCGAAGTTTAGATTTTTTGTAACCTTGTTCCATTAGTGGAAAAAGAGCGGGGCGGAGATGTCGGGAATGGCCAGTAAGTAGGTCTTCACGACTAACGGAGTAATGTATAACAGGCCGCATACCGCGCCAACTATTAATAATTTTTTTAACACGGTCATCAGTAGGTTCAATATATTCTCCAGTATGTATATGATGGTGATGAATGTCAAGAACTAATGCACAGTCCTTGACAAGTTCTAGGCTTGAATCAATACCCCAGGTAATTTCGTCATTTTCGATTGTGAGACAGTTTCTTGCTTCGGGGGTAAGTCTTTTGATAGCATCGCGAATGCCTTGGGGACCTCTTCTACCCGAGATGTGGACATTAATTTTAAAGTCCTGAAATGTCTTCCCAAAGCCCATCCACCTGACCATATCTGTATGATATTCAAATTCTTCTATACTTCTAGTTACAATGTCATCATCAGCACTTGCCATAACGCAAAACTGCCCAGGATGGAAAGAGAGCCTAACACCCATCTTGCGAGCTGTATCTCCCACGGTTCGAAATTCTCTTTCGAGATATTCTCTAACGTTGCTAGTCCGCCAAAACCAAGCCCAATCACGCTGAGTGTACACAGGCAGGATATCGCTGCCGAGTCGTACCATTCTAAGATTTTCATCAAGTGCTCCTACACGTTCAACAAGCAAACGAGTAGACTCGATATTTCGTACCATTAGATCCCACAGTCGTTGTTCGGCTACATCTTTGCTTTGTCTATTTAACCATGCAACGGTAGTACTTCCGGTATTATATTTCTTAGCATCATCCTTAGCATCAATGCCATCTACTTGTCCTGCGTGATCAATCCACTTGCAAGCAAAACCAATTTTTTTAATCACTTTTAACTTTCGATAGAGTCCATGAACCGTCTTCGTTATCTTTCCAATCCAGCGTGTCGCCTTCTACCCAACCTTGTTGATCTAGAAAGTCTTGAGGAAATGGCAAAACAATATCGCCACTACCATCATTGGCTTCCTCTACAGTCACTGTCCAAGTTGTTTTATTTTTTTCCATTTTTAATTCCTTAATATAATCAATGACTACTTCATACTCTTAGCTTCTTCTCTCCAAGGTGCAATACTCACTAGAGGTGTAAGTGCAAGGATTATAGCTAATTTAAATAAAGTTGATCCTGATACAATTCTAGCAATAGCTTTATTAATATCCATAGCATCACCACCTAATAGGGGAGGAATAAACACAAAGGAAAACAATACAAATAGTATAGCATCTACTGGCAAGCTAACAAGATTACTAACAAAAGTTCTACCCCAACTACTCCAATCACGCTCCCATAACACTTGGTAAACCCAGGTATTAATCCATTGTGATGCTACAGTAGCAATCTCTGATCCAATTACAATTCCCAAACTCATTTTCCATACTATGTCAAAATTTAAGCTAGGACGGAATTCAGGTGATGGAATAAATGTCATTAAGTACATAAATCCTGCTACTAGCAGATTTAAAACTACCCCAATCAAAATTGTTCGGTGTACTATAGCAGCACCAGCTAACTTGTGTAACATGTCTCTTACGACAAACACTACAGCAAATAGCATAGCACCTGCGGGTGTTACAACCCATCCAAAGTCTAAAAATTTAGCAGCAGCAAAATCAGCTACAGTCATGGCCATAATAAGGGTAGCAGATAATCCAATAATCCAATATAAAGTTTTAGTATCTAAACTTAGTAGTGGATTTTCATTAAATTTATCATGTAAGATAGTTGTTGTGTTCACGTTATATTCCTTTTTAAATTAGTAACGATTTTGCAGAAAGCCTTATTGCTTTGTACGTATTAGTCATGAGTATATTATATATTACTTTATAATTTTTTGTCAATTAATAGTTTACTCAAAAAGATCCTCATCCCACTCTCTATGCCCCTCTCTAAAAGCCATGTTTGCTTGTGTTTCGCGGACTTCTACTCGGTAGCACCACAACCGCTTGGCCTCACCCTCTCCCCACATGTCCGGAATATAAACACCGTTCACATACTTGTACAGCATATCTGCTAAACTCTCACATCCTACTCTAGGTAAGATTGTAAGTTTAGCTAACTTACGTCTTTCCATTTCTTTGTAGAATTCAAGTTCTGGATCATCAGCACTAACTAATGTGGTGTGATCAAATTGATCTTCTAAAATATTTTTAAGTTCTTTTAGACCGCCGTAATCCCCTGCCCAGTTACGGACATCTAAGTCGTTGGTTCCAAAATAGAACTTCATTGAAAAACTATAACCGTGATTTAGATTACAATGCGAGTCAGCTCGCCATTGACGATAGGCGCAAGGGAATGCGTCAATGTATTCTTTAGTTGATGTGTACTTATATTGTACGGGTTGAAGATTTGCCATCTCTAGTCTCCTTTATAAGGTAGCAAGTTTGACGACATGCAGAATTTATAAAGCGGGGTGAATGACGTAGGAGGCCGCTGACTAATATTTATGGCAGATCTATCGATGAGTAACAATTTTATCACATAATCCATAGGATAATGCTTCTTCGGCACCCATAAATGTATCTCGATCCATATCTTTTTCAAAATCGGCATAGTTTTTACCTGCCGTATTATGCTCAACATATAACTTAGTTAACATTGTTTTCATTTGCGTAATTTCTTTGTATTGGATTTCAATATCACTTTGCATACCACGAGCTCCACCGCTTGGCTGATGAATCATATGGCGAGCATGTGGCAACATATACCGTTTACCTGGAGCGCCAGCCTGAGCAAGGAATGATCCCATAGAACATGCCTGCCCCATAACATAGGTACATATACTAGGTTTAACAAACTGCATTACATCGTAAATAGCCATACCTGATGTTATTACACCACCGGGACTGTTAATATAGAAGTGAATATCCTTATCACTATCATCACTTTCCAAGTGAAGAATTTGTGCAACAATAAGATTGCTGCTATAGTCATCAACTGGTCCATTTAAGAACACAATGCGTTCGTTAAGCAATCGACTAAAAATGTCAAACGCACGTTCACCCTGTCCTGTTTTTTCAATTACCATTGGTACAAGCATATTTTTCCTTATTTTGTATCTGAAGTTTTAATTGTTTCAAAAAGGCCCAGTTTTTCCTTTTTAAATTCTTTGTAGGCAAGACTCAGTCTATCCCATATCCACCATTTACATATAAAACAATATACAACAGATAGTGATGCCATAACAATATATGTACTATATGGCGGAGATACTACAATGGATGATATCGTACATATTGTAATAATTATAAAGACTTTTTGCCAAAATTCACTTTTGTTCCATTGCCAAACAATAAATCTTAAAAATTCTTTCATTTATACTCCTTATCTAATTTTACGTTTGTTAATCCTGCTACTGTTTGAAATGTATTCCAAGCTATTTTAGCGGCAGGGTTATGTTCTAATTCACTGCTTGGCAAACAGGTCTCTAACCAGAATTCAGGTCGCCGTTTAGGGCGTGCTCCAAACTTACGTGGTTGATGCATCTTGCCATCTTCGTAAAGCATACAGCTGACACTACGGAATTTGTCCTCATCGTCCTTGCTGGCCCAATCATAATCGCCCCATTCGGGATTACTCAAGCCGCCTAGGCAGTATCCTTGCCAAATTCCCGTCCACTGAGCATCATCACGCGGGTCAAAATCTGTACGAGTAATTAGTACCAGTACATCATCTATGTCCACCCGGCCTTCAACAATGTCCAAAACGCAACGGCTGTAGCTCAGTCCAATTTTCATATAATTACGCTTTCAGGTTTATGAGTTTTAAAAACATTCTGTCCACACCGCCTAATAGCATCTACTAGTGCTTGTGGTGCTTCTTCTGAACAAATTTTTATTTCTTTATATTCCATGTCACTCTCAAATGCCCAAATTTCTGGAAATCTCTGCGGATTAGCTTGTGCTCTTAGTATAGCATGTCTGGGTATAGGGACGCCAACCTTTTCCTCACCCTTTAAATATGCCATGACCTTTTTCTTTTCATAATCAGTGACATTAAAAATCCATTCAAACCCAAGGCTATCAAAGTAACACATATATGCATTCATTTTACAAATCTTCCTCATATACTATATCTCGGGTCTTTGCATGTTCTTCGCACAAGGTAGTAACCCAGCCACCGCCAATCCGCTTGCCCGGGTTACCACATTCTTCACATGTAACACCGCTCATGCTTTCTGCCATACGTACCATACCATCAATGATATCATCTCCGCCTGTGTAATAGAAACGTAGTGTGCCAAACTTCTCTTTGACTTGATCCAGGGTGACTTGTACTACAACTTCTTCTTTTTTATTCTTCCAATCAACGTGATGTTGGATATTACCCATAAGCTGATCTAAAATATTGAACCAACCATTACCACATTCAAACCCCCAACACATACAGGTTTCCATCATAGACTTTTCTCGGTTAACCATCATCTTTGGATATTTCTTACAAAGCAGTTCGTCTAGTTCTTGTTTCATTATTCTTTTCCAAAGTGTTTGATAACCAAATTCAATGCTTCTATAGTTTGTATATTACCACTCACGTCTTCAGGGTGTAGACAGTATCCATCTGGGTTAGAATCTGTTTTAGGATTCTTTTTCCAGGCTTTTAATTCTTTTTTAAGATATGCTCGATAATCTTGAAGATTTAAAACTGTAATACGATCAGCAGTTTCACCATCAATTGTCAGTTGCTTTGTCTTGCTCATACTGTTTTATCATTCTATATAAAGGTTCTATATGTTCTACAAATATATCAGGGCTTGTTTGTGACACCTTCTTCATGTCATATTCATTAGGATAGTGGCGCAAACAATATCTAGCGCCGTCTTTGACTGTTTTTGGAACTTTCGGAGTAGACAGAATCTCTAATAAAAACTTTTGAGTCTGTACTACTGCACGATAGCGTTCATCAGGCAACGTCATTTTCTTCTTTCCATTTATCAGCACGAGCCAAAAGACCTTCTGGGTCTTGCTTAAATTCGTCAACTAGTTCACGCAATGCGTTATTGATATATTCGTTAAGAGTGATATTTTGACGATGTGCATTCAATGCAGCCTCTAGCCAGAGGTCATCGGGCAGATCAATTGGAACACTCACAGTGTTTTCATAGTCCTTACCTGCCTTAATGGATAGACATTTTTGAATAAAGTCGTCATCTACTTCTAAGTCTGTATAGTCAACATCGTCCCATGCTTCATTCATATTAACATCACGGTTCTTTGCTTCCTTCTCATGTTTCTTGACATAGTCGGGATTGATCATACGATAAGCACGATCGTTGGTATAGTCACATACTTCTACACAATAAACCTTATGGCTCTTGGTGCTAAACACAATATTAAAACTATATCCACCTTTACCATGGACGCCATTCCAACTGCTAAGTTGATAGCTATTTGGTCCAAAGCAACTCCAACCATAAGAGTCACCTTCGGTGATCTTATAATCTACCAATTCCATCCATTCTTTCATATCAATCATGATTTGTTTCCTTAGTTAGTTCGCATAATAAAATAAAGTGATCGTAGGCTTTCTTCACTGCTGCATTAGAGTATAACACATTTGCTTCCTTTTGTAAAGCCTTTATACCTGCTTCGGCAATATCGTGTATGCTTGCTCCATTCAAAGTGCAGAGTTCGTCTCCAAATTCTTTGGCCAGTTTCTTCCAAGCCCGTTGTTGAGCAGGTGTAATAGGAGTACGAGCAGGCCTTAGTTCGCTGGCTTTATTTAAAGCCTTACACATGGCCTCTGATGCCACCCGAGC
>Ga0049084_10000807_pt1 | contig 12420 bp, 29 predicted proteins | sample GreLakmeON33MSRF_FD_66720 | JGI IMG/M metagenome (GOLD analysis project Ga0049084, IMG submission 66720) | Freshwater lentic microbial communities from great Laurentian Lakes, MI, USA - Great Lakes metaG ON33MSRF | ecosystem: Environmental > Aquatic > Freshwater > Lake | place: Great Lakes... | reverse complement strand
TCATATTTTTAAAGTTAAGTTAATATTTTTAAAAAGGTTTTTATGTAGTGCGTGAAGCTATCATAATACTAGCTAAACTAAAGTCAAGTATTATTTTTAAAAAGGAATCGAGTCCTCATCGGCAATATTTTCTACCTCAGGTTGATAACCATTTTGTTTAGCTTCTTGATGAGGATTAGGCTTAGTTTCCTTATCTTGATTATTTTTCCCCTGAATAATATCAATTTTATCGCAAATAATCTTAGTAGTTTTTTTTACTTCTCCAGTATTTTTATCAGTATATTCATCTGATTTAATTTTACCTTCAAGATAAATTTTTGAACCTTTTCCTATATATTGTAAAGCATTAACAGTCGTCCCGAAGCAAGATATATTATGCCACTCTGTATCGGTTTTTTTCTCCCCTGTTTTTTTATCTTTATAGCTATCCGAAGTTGCTAAAGAAAAGCTACCATATTTTAAGCCTGAATTAGTTTCCCCAGTTTTCGGATCTTGTCCTAGTAAACCAATTAAAATTACTTTGTTTATTGACATATATTTATTTAATTAAAATTACTCTTTCGTTTTTAGTTTCGATTAAATTTTTAAGTTTTAATCTAGCTAATGCCCTATCGACTGAGGCAACGGATTTAGTCTTTACCTTATCCATTATTTCTTTATTTGTCAAATTACATTGCAATTCAAAGCAATGTTCTTTAAGCAAATTTAAAATTCTTATTTCTAGTGTTTGTCTTTTCATGTTTAAAAATCCCCCTCATTTACTTGAAATACACTGAATCCTAATTTTCGAGCATGGTTTACAACTTGATTCCGATCATCAAACATAGCCTCAATATAATATACTTTACAAATTTTTCTCCACATCTCCTCTTTAACAATATAATCAGCTCTCTTATCGCCCTCTTCACGCATTAGAATCCAATCATACTCGATTCCATTAGCCTCTAACCATCTTTGAGTTTCGCTTTTACATTGCTGAGCTCCCTCTCTTCCTGAGCAAATAATAACATAGCTATTGCAAAGGTTGATAAAGTCTAAGCATTTAGCAACCGATGTATTTAATTTATCCTCAAAGACCTTTGAATAATCATAAGGGCTTCTATCTCCCTTTAAAGCCAAAGTGCCGTCTATATCAAAAATAAACGCACTTGGTTTAGATATGTCATTAAAAATAGAATCTTCTTTTGGTAAAATAGGTTTAAAATTAAAATTTTTCTTTAATATATTTAGATTATTAAATTGTTTTTTAATAACTTCTTCTCCAACGCTTCTAGTTCGTGATTTATCTCTTTTTATAGCTTCGCATAAATCAGATTCTATTAATTCAAACTCAATCTTATATTTACAAAAAGATTTGATAAAATCATTTATATAGCTTTGTTTTAAATTAGTATTGTCGATAATAACATCACTTCCCTTAACTAACGCTCTTTCTACAAGGTAATTTTGAAAACTAGTTATTTGATTTTCTTTTAAATACAAATCAGGTAAATCATAATAATTATGAATATTGCTTTCTGTATAACCAAACAACATTTCTCTTAACTTGTCTCTATTGATAATTAAAGCTCCCGTTCTTTCTGAAATTTCTTTTGCTTTTGTTGATTTTCCGCTTCCTGAAATACCAATCATTATAATTAATTTAGCCATATTTACTCCTTATCAAAAATTAAAGATTTAACATTACTCGGTTTTATTAATTTACAAATATCTTCATAAATATCTTTCTTATCCAAATTTTTAAATAACATTGCTTTATCTTCATCATTTTTGACCGCAAGAGCAAAATCTTTTCTAGTTTCAAAATTAGGCAATTGATAAAATTTGTTTTTTACCCTCATTTCAGTATTACTAAAATCTAGCATAATTTTCCAATACCAATCTTTTATTTGTTTATGAAATTCATCAGGAACTATATCGAGATATTCTTTAATATCTTTCTTTTCGCAAATTAATTCCCAAACCGCTTTTTCTGATATATAGCTTAACTTTCTATGAAGCTCAACATAACTTTCAAATTTAATCTTACATCTTTCTCCATTTGAAAATCTAACAATAAAACCTTCTGAATTATCCCAGTTTAGTTTTTGAATTTCTTTATATTCCTTAATATCATATTTTTTAACAATTTCAAATATTGATGAAAAGTCGTGAATTGGATATTCATTGCCCTGTAAATCAAAAATTGCAAGCAATACTAGGCTTTCTTTATTGCCGTAATTTAAGACTATCCTGTTTTCTGGATAAATAATCTCAAAACAATAAGTCAAATTTTTATCAAGATTTTGATAATTATATTTTTGCAATATTTCATAACCTTTGATAGCCTGCTCGCTAGTAAAGCTACCTCTTGTTGCCAATATCCATTGATTCTGGTAATTAAATAAGATACCAAGCGATCCGTCCATTTTATCATAAATCTCAAAATTTTCCGATTCTTTGTGGCGGTTTTGCTCTATATTAAAAAATTTAGAAAATGGCTTTGCTATCAAATTGCCATCTAAATCCCTAATAGTCCCCCTATGTGATAGAGTTATATTATCCCACAAATCCTCATACTGGACTTTTTCAGTATAATTCCATATTTCTAGCGGAAACTTAGGATGCCCTTGACTTCTCAATAAACCTAACTCTTTATATTTTTTTAAAATTTCTCTCATATTTACCCCATTGATTTAGTTGAATCAGGCTTCCAAGGAAAAGCTTTAGGCTTATCTAAAGGTTCAGCTAGTCCTTTTTCTAAATTTGTCATATAAATAGGACTTGGGATATAAGGCTCTTTATCCCCTCTCTTTATACTTTCAATAATCTCTAAAGCTAATCTCGAAGCATTTCTTTCCCCGACAACTACTCCCTGAGAAAAAGAGCCTATATTGCCGTCCCTAATATCAGATTCAGATGAAGCCATTTCTTGTAATAGTTTTAGTTTTTCTTCCATAAATTTTTTATTTTATTTTTTCATAAAGTTCTGGGTTTTCATGAAGGTTTCCTATTTTATCCCAAAAAATTTCTTCGTAAACATTTAAAAGTTTATAAGAACCATGTTTATTTATAATTCCAAAGCCAGAAGGAAATTTCTTAACTAAACCTTGAAAACTAAACCCATCCTCTATAGGTGAATTAACAATATCATGTTCACTCAAGGCATTATTTAATATTTCAATTAAAATAAATCTACCCTCTCCGTATGTTAAACCATCAAACAAACCATTGAAACGATTTAGAGGGTCTTTTTTGTCTCTTTTAAAGACTTTAAGCGCATCTCCTTCATAAGGAATACAATATCTAAAGCCAACAAAATCTTTACCCAAAAGAAATTTTGTATTTTCAAAGTTAAACCTTTCTCCAATCTCTATATGAGTAATAAAGTTTTCCCAATCTGGTGGAAAATATTCAGAATCTTCTTGATACAAGAATCTTTCAAATTTTTCGCCTTCGTATTGTGCTAGTTTTAAATTTATCATAATATTTTTATGCTTATATTTATTTGTCATCATCTAATTTTCGGATTACTGCATTTAAAACACCACTAACAATACCAAGTATTATTACTACTATGATAGTTAGCAATTGAGATAATATTGGAAATAAAACATAAAACCAACTCCAATCAATAAAATTAGTAAGTTTTAAGTAGATAAGTAATACTTGGAATAATATTAGTATTAGAAAATTTTTCATATCTAGTCCTTCTTTTATATTAGCTAAAATTTTATTGTGTTTTCCTAATAAAATAAACATAATTTTTTAATTAATTTATAAACACCTCGTACCCGTCGGAATCGGAGGGAATTTAATTGCTGGTGGCTCGATTGGTTCTATTGGTGATTTCTTATTTAAATCAAATTCGATTTTTAGCTCTTCAAAATTTATTGGCGTAAAGTTTATTTGTTCAACACTGACATTGACATAAAAATCATCATTAAGATTATTAACATGTAAATGCCCATGTATATTCTTTTTAAATCTTGCTGAACAATATTTATGAATTGGGATATGAGTAAACACATATCCATCTAAAACATAGCAACCTCTTATGTCTCTAAAATGTTCAGCATAATCTTTTAATTTAAAAATATCATGATTGCCACGAATTAAAACTTTATTTCCATTGCATCTTTTTAAACATTCTAACCCTTTTTTTGTCATTGCAACATCGCCAAGATGATAAATTTTATCTTGTGGGCGAACAACTTTATTCCAATTATCTATTAAAGCCTCATCCATTTCTTCTAAAGTTTTATAAGGACGAATTGGTTGCCCTGATTTATCTTTAAATGTCAAGATATTGCCATGACCAAAATGCGTATCTGATATTAAAAAAATTTCTTTACTCATATGTTTTAAAATTTAATTTGTTAGCTAATACTAACCTAACATTTTATTATTGCAAGAGATATTTTTACTCATGTAAAAAAACCTCATTAACGCCCGTTTCCAATGTATATGTCTCATAGTCCAAGCCAAGTTTCGATTTATGAATAACATGAATATTATGTTCGACAAAACTACTTACTTGAATATATTGAGTTCGATTATATCCAGTTTCTTTAGAAAGCTCTTTTGTAATAAGCATTCCTTGAACTGACATAATATCTCCCCTTATTAACTTTTTTTTTATAACTTCTTCCATTATTTTTTTAGAAGTAATAACTATTTTTATCATTTGTGAGCTAATTTTTTCTTTGCCAGCTTTATCAATATATGGCTGGTCGATTCTCAACATAAAATCTAGCGTCTTATATTTAGCATCACTATCAGCATTTTCTTTTATCATTCTAGCGGTAATGTGGGAAGACATCACCCCTTGACCAAACCAAACATTTCTAGCATACTTTGCTGTAAGCATTCTAAAGCTTGAATATTCCTCAATTTTTTCTATATCTTTTATTAAAAGATTAGGCTTCTCACCTTTTTTTCTAAAGTAATTTGATGTAATTTGCAAGTTATGATGATTGCCAATAACGCAAGCACAATAAGAATAACAACCGTCAGAATCAACTAAAGAAGCCATTTTAGCACGAACAGTTATTTTGCTATTCTTAGAAATCAGGCTTTTCTTTGCTTTCTCTACATAATATTTATTGTAAATCAAAACTTTATGAAAAGCCTTCATTCTCTTAGTTAAGCCCTCTTTGTTTGTATAGCTGCCCTCTAGTGTTAATAATTTTATTTCTATTTTCTCGCTATCCAAATATTGATAAAATATTGGATCGGAAATTATAGTTCCTTCTAAAATTACATCATTATAAGACATTTTTTTTAATATTTTTTTTTATTTATTTTTGTTGTTGTTGTTCTAGTTAATAATCAAAATGATTTAATTCTCAAAAACAATTAAATCTGATAATCAAATTATTTTTGTTCATAATAATTAACCATTTCTTGCATTTCCTGATTCGTTAAAATCAAGTTATGCCAGCCTTTTTCTCGCCCCAATTCATGAACTTTTTCAATTAACCCCTGCATTTGTTCAAGAGTCGCATCTTTAAATGAAGCTGGAACTGGAAAATGTTTTTGTAATCCCTCGACTAAAGAATTAAATTCTGTGATTGTCATATTTATCCCAAGTAATTTTTTCTCTCTTTTGTATCTTAGCGCTTCCGCTACAGCTTCATCTTTATTAGCTAATCGAGTATAGCCAATAGCATATTTAAGACTTTCCTTAGCGTTCTCATCGCTAATTTTAACCCCTAAGCCCTCCGACATATAATTTCCGTAAATCTCGCAAAGCTTATGGATTCCCTTAAGCTGGTCGTAAGACTTAGACTTAACGAACGGTTTAAATTCAACCTGAAATTCTTTGCCTTTTTGCATTAATTCTCTGGTAAGCATATAAACCTTGTCACCAAACTCCATTTTATCAGATTCGGAAGTGAAGATGAATTTAGTCATTTCTAGCTGCACATGATTTGCAATTTAACCAAGCCATAATTCCATTAGAATTTAGAGTAAATCTTTTTCTTTTATTGCAATATTTGCATTTTTTTGGAAAAAAAACCCATAAAACAATTAAAAGAGCCAAAATAACAAATATCCAATTTAATATTTCATTAGTCATGCCATCTACTCCCATCATCATTACTTAAAATCCTTAATTGTAATTGCTCTTCTACTTTTTCGGTCAATTCTACGAGCCTTTGTTTTACTTTTAATAGGTCTTTAGTGCTTAATTTTCCTCTTTTGTCTAAACCGCCAATATAATCTATGTCATAAATCCAATCTATTTCGCCAGAATATTGACCAGAGCTATTAATTATTACTGATGCTAATTGATAATCTGCCATATTATTTCCCCTCCAATTTGTGGATTTGAGTTGCATGTCGCAAGTCTATTTCCATTTTTACACCATTAATTTCGATGGTGTGTTTTGTATTTTCTGTCATATATTTTTTAAGTTAAGTTAATATTTTTAAAAGTTTTTTATTTGGTGCTTGCAATCATGATATTACTAGCTTAATTAATAGTCAAGAATTATTTTTAAAAATCTTTAGTGTCTTAATTTTTCCTTGAATTTTATACATATAACCTAAGCCAAAATTTTGGATAAAAAGATAAATATTTACAAAAACTCTTAAAATAAAAGCTAAAACAAAAAAAGTGCATAACTGCGAATTAACTCTTTCTGGTCTTTCAATAACAAGTCCAATATACCAAGGTTTTTTCTCCCAAGGGTGATATTCTTTAAATATTTTAATTTTCAGCATGGTTAATTTATTAATTTTATGCAATTTTCTGCTAAGATTTTTAAAGCAGCTGGCGAAAAACTTCTTTCATAATTGTAATAATCGTCTATCAATTTATTTAAATCTTGCAGTGTTTTTTCTTTCAATTCGTTTTCGGTCATTTACTCAATTCTTGAATTTTGTTAGTGTTGTTTTTAAGTTCATCTAATACTAATTTCTTAACTAAATTCTTTGTATTATTTTTTTTAATTAACCCCGCTAAATTATATGTTTGCCCCGCTTTCATATCATGAAAAATTAAATCAAATGCCTCGCCTTTTAAGCACCTAATAATATCAACCAACTTATAATTTGATAATGATAAAACTAAGATTTCATCATTTTTTGTATATTCATCATCAACTACCTCTCTAAAACTAGGCATTTCTTTTAGTTGTTTGCTAATTTTTTGTCTTAAATCTTTTTTAGCCATATTACTTAACCCCCTAAATTTCTTTTAATTTATCGCTTAAAATACTTTTAGCATCATCTGCCCATCTGTAGCAAATTTTGACACAACCCCCTCTATCAAAAAAAAGATAGTCTTGATAATTATGTTTACCTTTTATACCTATTTTGATTTTAAGTATTGTGTGCCTTAAATTCTCGGCTTTTATTCCTAAACTTTTTGCTAGTTGATTAACATTTTTAGCTTCAATAAAACCTTTTGTTTTAATTAAAGCTAATGTGTAGGCTTCTTTGGTTTCTTTCATATTATTTATTTATTTTTTTGTTTTGGTATCTATCAAGAAAAGCTGAAATAATAAAAGCTATTGTTTCTTTTGTAATAAAGACAAATGGATCAATATCTCTCTTTTTGCTTTCTATACCAATTCTTTTTAAACATTCATTATAAAGTTTATCATCAATGCAAAACCCTTTTTCTTTGTTAATAGGTTTTAAAATTACAATTTGTTTTTTTTTCATTTTTTTAAATAAAATTCTTTATACTTTACGCCAAATTTAAGATAAATTTTTTGCGTTATTTTAAATGGTGTTTTAACTAAAGGTATATGCTCGCCGTCAGGATAAACCCAATATCCAATTGGAATAAAACTTCTTACTATTTTATTTACATGTTTATTAATTTTTTTTCTATTAGAACATTTTTTCATTACATTATAAAAATTGGTTGATATTTAAAAACATTTTTCGGATATTCTTTATAAATCTGTTTTAATGCTGTAGGCTCAGGCAATTCCTCACCATCTTCACGCATGCCCTTAACATGAAGTTCTAACGCTTCTTGTGCCATTTTAATTGCGTCGTTAAGGTCTTTACCAGCACTTACGCAACCGTCAAAGTCGGGGAATATTACGCCAAAATCTTTATCAATAACCGCGATGTATTTTTTCATAAACTTGCATTTAATTTAATTAATGTTTCTTTTGCTAATTCAGAATTATCGGATTTTGCATAACATCTTAAAGCTTCAATTGCTAAATCAATCTCGTCCCTTAATTTAACAATATGTAGCGCTAATTTGAATGGTTGCTCTAATGCATTGTCTCGGCAAGTAGTCATTTCATTTAATTTTTTTTGAAGCTCGTCAATAATTAAAACGGCTTGTATAGCTGTTTCAATATTGCCATTGTATTCAGCAATAGAAATAACATCGTCAATATGATTTTCTTCATATACATCTCCAAATTGCTCGTTTGAAAGATTTCTAATATTTTCTATTTGTGTTTCTAAAGTTTCGTTCATATATTTAAAATTTAATTAAGTTTTTCTCATGAAGTAAAATAATCATTCTGCCAGCGGTGTCGGCTAGTGATTCGTTTTCTTTTATTTTAACATATATTTTAGAGCCTCTCAAACCATAAACTAGATAAAACTCTCTTTTGTTAGTCAATTGACTATTTATTATTTCTGTTTTTTCAGGCAAAGCATCAAGCAAAGTCTCTAAATCGTACGCTGGAAAAAGTTCTTTAAAACCTATTCCAATGTTTTCTATCCAATTTTTATTTTCTATTCTAAAAAAATTACATTCCTCAATCCAACTGAAATGCGTTTCAGCGTCAAACCCAATCTCCGCAAGCTTTTTTGATATTTCGTAATTTGTTGTTTTAGTCATTTTCTACAACCTCTCTTATTCCAGCTACCATTTCTTCAGATTTGCCACATTTTATACATTCCACAATACCCGATCGTATTCCTGATTTTTTTCCTGTTTTAGAAATAACCCACCTCCAATCATGATTACAAAATATTACTTTAAAAATTTTACTCATTTTCTACCTCTGGCATAAAGAATTGTTTTTCATTTCGCATTATGATTTTTGGATTATATTTTTTTAAAATTTTAAAACTTCCGTTTATGAAAGCTTTTTTTACTTCATCATATTGAGCAATAGTTGAAATACCATCATCTCTAGTGAATCCAGCTAAATCATAATTTCTAGGTTTAAATATTTTTTGTGATTCTTTCTTAACATAAATAGAAATCGGAAAATTCTCTAGTTCAAGAGATAGCTCTGAAATATTATTTGAATTCAGATACCATTCTTGAAAGTCATAAACATCTCCGTTAGCATCCTTACATTCAAACTTTACTCCAAACTCTTTCATCATGTAAAGAGCAACTATAGCATCTGTATAATAATATCTTTTACTCATTCTCACCCCCCAACAATTCATAAAAACTTTTTTGCGTCTCTTCCGATTGCTCTTCGAGTGTTGGCTTGGTTAAGTCCCAAGCATAACCATTAATTGTGATTATAAATCCATTGTAAAATTTAAGTTCAGGTTTTAACTGAGAAATATCGTTAAAAATGATACCGGGGATAGTTTTTAAGCCTAACAACACTCTATCAAGCGTAAGGTCTTCACCCTCATATTCTCGCAATGGAACTGATATTGTATTATTACCTTTTTCAGCATATTCTAATTTTAAAGCCTCTTCATAATTCTCAGTTCCATTAACCGCACAAATAATTTTCCTGCGATTAAATTCTTGGATTTCTAGTAATGTTTTTGTCATGTTATCTCCCCTCATTCATTTCCCAAAGCCCTTCCGCTCTAGTTGCTTCTTTCTCGTCTTCTGTTTGATTTTCTGCCCAGTATTCATCGAGTTTATCTTGAATTGCTTGATTGATTTTTATTGTTTGTCTTTTTGATAAATAAACTTCGTGGTTATTTATGTAAAGAAAAACATTATTGCTCGAATAGTGTTTTTGTTTTTTTTCTTGATATTTTCTAAGATTAGAAGGATTAAAATTAATATTAATTAAATTATTAATCGCTGTTTGTAAATCACCCTCGGATTTGTTAACATCAACTTCGTAAGATTCACTATTTAAAACAATCCATTCAGCATCCTTTGTTAAAAGCTTAATCAATCTTTCCTGCAATCTATCAGTAATCTTTTGATTCTGACTTGGTTTAAAACCTTTAACTTCGCTTGCATCTTCGCCGTGGATTGTTTTTTCAATGTAGCGGGCATAGGCGACATAAGGAATATTAATTTCAACATCTTCTCTATCAACTTGTCGAGATATAGCTCCGTTTGTTACCCTTTGTTTAAAAAGCTCATTAGCATATTCCATAAAGTTCTTTCTTGTTTTAAAAATTTTAATCTTCATATTTTTTTGTTTTAAGTTAATATTATTGCCTTTTTACAGAAGGCTAACTGCAATTGTGATGGGACTTGAACCCACACGAAGACGGCACTAGAACCTTTCTACCATTGATAACGCGCATTTCTACGGCTAGTCTTCCTCTACACAATCTACCCTTATTCAGAGGAGCGACCAAGCCCGTAAATAAGGTATTTTCGCACCATCTTTACCCGTGCCGAGTTATAAATATTTATAAAGCTAGTGTTGGCAGGATTCAAACCTGCGAACAGGACAATCTTAGTATTAACGATGATTCCTGTTACCGACAACTTACAGGGCTATTACTCCCTTTAGGTGCCTTCAACCACTCAGCCACAACACTAGCCATTTAAATATTTACGATTTTGGCAAGCCAAATTAGACTCGAACTAATAATTTCGGTTTTGGAGACCAATGTTTTACCAATTAAACTATTGACTTATGGCTGACGGAGTAGGACTCGAACCTACGACATTAGAGTTAACAGCTCTACGCTCTACCAACTGAGCTATCCGCCAATATTTATTTACGATTTTTTAACAAAGCCCCGCATACTCTTTCAAGATTTCTTCCTGCAAATCACGATTAAAAGAATAACTCCATAACCGCTTTGTCTCGCCCTTTTTATTCCCTCGTAAAAGTTTTTAAAAATAAATTTATCAACTCTCGCAACCCATATTATACAAAGCTTTTTATAATGCAAGAATTATTTTTAAAAATAATTAAAATAAATTTCCTTGCCTTAATTCTTCTTCAATTCTTTTACACATTTTATCAAAATATTCATTGTCTAGTTCGCAACCAATTAATCGCCGTTTTGTTTTAATACAACTGATTGCGGTAGTGCCACTTCCTAAAAATCCGTCAAATATTAAATCATCTTTTTTACTGTGGTTATTTAAGCACCAAGACATAAGGGCAACTGGTTTTTGTGTTGGATGAATTTTACCTCTAGTCCTATTATCAAATTTAAAAATTCTTGCTACGCAGTTAAAACTTGTCCATCCCATCTCCCAAGCAGAGAAATTAGGAAATGGCTGTTGTTTATCCCAGCAAATTACCCCCCTTGTGCGCGGAAGTTCAAAATAATTCCCGCCCCAAATAATTTGGTTTTTAGAAATTCTAAAAATTTCGTCAAAAACCTTTTTTTCTGGAGCAATATCCCATTTTGTATCCATTAAATTTAAAGTTCTATTTTTTAACTTTCCAGCGCCTTTTAATGCACTACCAGTTCCATAAGGTGGATCAGTTAAAACCAAATCAATTTCACCATCTTTTAAATCTCGCATAACATCGAGGCAATCGCCATTAAACAAAACTATTTGCCCGTTTAAAAACTCTTGTTTATTCATATATATTTAAAAATAATTAAAATATTTTATTTGCCCAAGTTATCCCAAGTCGCGCAAGAGAATAAAAAAGTTAAAGAGACAATTAAAGATAAAATTAAAGATAAAATGTAATTTAATCTATAATCTTGTTCCCAATTAATAAAATTAATATCTCCAATAACAAAAGAAAATATTAAATAAAGAATAACCGCAATATGCGCTATAATTCCTGCAATAGTAAAGTATTTCATAAATTAATTATTGTTTAATAAATATTGCTTTCTTGCCAAGTTAAAAAGTTCAGCGATTGCAAAATAATCCAAATCAATTTCTTTACGATTTTCTCTTACAAAATAAGCCCAACCATTCAACGAATCATCTTGATAAATGTAAACAGTATCATTTATCAAATAAACAGTCCGCAGGGGCATATTATGAATTTTATCATATTTCTTAATCGACTTTGTTTGAATCAGTTTTTTTATGCGATTAAAATTTTTTCTTTTTCTAAAATAGTTTATCATGATTTTAAATATTTATTTTTATTGAAAAGTAGTAATTATAAACCCTACTACCGCAAATCCAATTAATAATATTCCCGCTATTTCCATAATTACTCCTTATTTTAAATTAATAACATTTACTAATTCTAATTGTGATTTTGGAATTACTTCGTCGATCCACTCATTTTGAATAATACAGCTATCCGCACTTGAAAGAATAATCTTTGCTTGCGAATAGCTTTTTAATGTTTCGGCTTTATC
>Ga0049084_10000802_pt1 | contig 12453 bp, 9 predicted proteins | sample GreLakmeON33MSRF_FD_66720 | JGI IMG/M metagenome (GOLD analysis project Ga0049084, IMG submission 66720) | Freshwater lentic microbial communities from great Laurentian Lakes, MI, USA - Great Lakes metaG ON33MSRF | ecosystem: Environmental > Aquatic > Freshwater > Lake | place: Great Lakes... | reverse complement strand
CCAGATGGAGGATGACTTGAAGCCGAAAAGAGTTCTGGCGTAACCGCAAATGCTCGCGCGGCATTCGCTTCTGCTTGCGCAACCGATTCGCCAGCTGCCAGCATTTTTTCGCCAAACATTGGACCCGTGGGAGAAATCTCGAAACGCAATGCGCGTGCGTTGAGTGAATCAAGCGTCTCGTTCGCATCAACCACAAAGCACGCGCCACCTTCATGGCGATACGCGATATCACCATCTCGAATCTGATCGATTTGATTTGCGGCGATGCGATCGTCGACCACGCGATTGAAGATGGCAGATTGCAACGCATTCACCCAGAAGCGAAGCATTGCACCACCGAGGGACTTCACGCTGCGCGAAGCTGTCCAGCCCCGCGACTTCGCCAACGCCATTCTTCGTTCTGCATGATCGCCTGCGCCCCAAAGAGGAACGCTTACGGACCACTCGCCAGCATCGCACGCGATCCGTGCAGCGCGTTGATGTTCTGGAAAAAGTGGGTGAGAAGTTCCTGTGAGATGTTCGATGATCCCATTCCAGTTTTCTTGCAAAACCATTCGGCCAAGCAAATGATTATCCAAGCGCTGCCCGAAACGCTGTTCGCCAAAACCGTTTGGAACGCCCGACTTCGTCAGAACTTGGAGCCTGCGATACACCACTGGAATCTGCAGGGGATCGACTTCCCGTACTCGAATCGCAAATCGATTCCCGGCAAGATGACCGGTCCGCAATTTATTGCCGTGCCGAAGAGTCCACAGTACGAGCAAACGATCATGCGTCAATTCTGTCGGTGGTTCTTTTCCTGGAAGGTTGACCGAGATGGCTTGGCGCGTGACTGCGTGACGATCTTTTCTTCCCGCAGTACCAATCGAATCTGGATCGACTTTGAAGTGATCTGCAACGATGCGGAGCATTTCATCATGCGGCATATTTTCTTTTTGAATTCCAAGATAGAGATGTTCGCCTTCGCCTGATGGTTCATACAAAGGCAACTCGTCGACAAGAAAATCAGCCGATCGAACTTTGATCACGCCGCCGGGTTGCTCGGCACGACAAATCGTGCGAGTCATCAGCGGAGATGGGATTGCTTCTGAAGTGTGCGCTTTGAAAGCGAGTGCAGCAGCAATCACGCCGCGCTTGGCAAGAGCCTCGGCAATTTGCCGTGCAGGTTCTCCTTCGTGATCGATGTGCAGTGTGTCCCATCCACGCGCTTGCGCGGCGCGAATATTTTCGATCAAGTCGTCGGCGAAGAAGATTTCACTTCGAGTGCAGCCCGTGAATTGTTCAAACGATGCATAAATCGCAGGGTCTGGCTTGTTCAGTCCAAGAAGATGTGATGCGTGACGAGTTTCGATCAGGCCAAATGCTGCAGATGTTTCTTGCATCTGCTTCCAATGAGCGTCGTTCGTATTCGAAAGACACGCAACACGAATTCCACTACGTTGAATGCCAGACAGCAACTCAGCAACGCCTGGATAGTCGCCCAAGATCCACCCTTCGTGAATGCGGCCAATTTCCTGCGACGAATAGATGCCGCCGAAGATCGCAGAGATTTCATTCAGGAAATCTTGATACGCGGTCAGGCCTCGTTGGTATCGAGTCACTGCTGCGTGACGCTGCGCGCGTGTCGCGTCTTCGCTTCCTTCGACAAATCCGCGCAACGGAACATTCGCCGCTGCGCAACCTTCGGTCCACGATCTGCAGATTCGGACGACAACTCCACCAAGATCAACGCAGACAATTTTGGGAGGGACTGCGGTCATGCGTTGCTCGGTCGATTCGCGCGCTTGGCAAGCCTGCGAGCCCTGAAAAAATTTGTCAAGAGAGAACCACATTCTCTGCCCATCAATCCACCGATCACTTCCATTCGGTGATTCAATCTCGGATCACGACAAAGATCGTAAAGCGTGTCGACTGCACCAGCCTTTGGATCGCGCGCGCCATAGAGCAATCGAGAGACTCGCGCATTGATAAGCGCGCCTGCGCACATTGGGCAGGGTTCCAATGTCACAGCAATAGAACAGTCGTTCAATCTCCATCCGCCATTGGCGATCGCCGCAAGTCGGAGTGCAACAACTTCTGCATGACCGGTTGGATCGCCGCTTGCTTCTCGGTCATTTGATGCTTCAGACAGGATCACACCTGCGCGATAAATCACAGCTCCAACTGGAACTTCTCCCCGCTCGCCAGCGGCGCGCCCTAATTCAATTGCGCGTTTCATCATGCGTTGGTCTTCCAAAGAAGTGCCACGAGGGATCACCAAGATTCGCCGACGGACTCGATTTCGCCATGCGGGAAGAGTGCATGAAACGATCGACTGAGAAAATCGCAACACATCAGTGTGCTTCATATGTCATTCGTCTCCGACATTGCCTTCGCGCGTATCAGTATTGCGAAAGCGCTCGCCGAATTTTGAGAGCACGCTCCCTGATGCGACACGTGATGTTGGCGCAAACACGATCAGCAAAATTGAAAATTCGAAAAGCAGAAGCAGTGGCACAGCAACTACAGCAAGCGACAACATGTCGCCAGGAGCGATCGCAGCAGCGAGCACCACGACACCGAAGAATGCATATTTACGGTTATTTCGCAGCATCTTTGGATTGACGATGCCAACCCAACTCAGCAGCAGTATTGCAATAGGCAATTGAAAAGCCAGAGCAAAGCCCATTGCAAAGAGCAGAATGAAATCGAGATACTCGCTCAGTCGAAACGAAGCGACAAGAGATCCAGGATGCTCCAGCGCAATACTTGCGATTTCGACATGTGTTGTGTCGCCAGCAATTGGAAGAGCGAATCGAAGCTCGCGCGTTGTTGTGTTGATCCACGATTGGCCTGCTTGCGGTGATGAGGGATCGGTTTCCAGAATCGGCATCGCTGGAGTCGTCATGGCCGTTGGCGATTGGTTTGCATCCAACTTTGTTTCGGGGGAAATGCTATAGCTGACAAGCACCGTCAACATCAATGGAAGCATGATGTAATACAACAAAGTCAAACCAACAAGCGCCAATATTCCGCTCCCTGGCAGAAGGAGCCGGACGAATCGTTGTTCATGGTGATGCAGTCCAGGCGAAATGAATTTCCAAAGTTGCCAGAGCACCCACGGCGCTGCAATCACCAATGCGAGGATGAATGAGATTTTCAAATCCATCATCATCGTCTCGGTCGGACTGAGAACAGTCAGTTGCGCAGCGATGTTGTTCGCGCGCATGGCACGCAGAAGAGGTTCGCACAAGAAGTTGCGAACTTCACCTCCAAAGAAAAATAAAGCCAACATCAATGGCAAGGGCACGACCACCGCAAGAAAAACACGCCTGCGCAATTCGTCGAGGTGGTCTCCAAAGCTCATCGAAGAACTTGGTCTTGCAGTTGTTTTCTCGGTGCGATCGTTCATTGGGCAGGCATCCTAGGCTGTCGAAGCATTTCGCCGAAAAAGCGCACGGCGTTTTCATCAAGTTGATCGTTCAGTTGTATCGGGTCTTCTCCTCGTGCTTGCGCGAGTGCCTCAGCAACATGCACTACGAATCTTGGTTCGTTGGGCCACTCACCTCTGACTGGTTGAGGCGCCAGAAACGGCGAATCTGTTTCGACCATCAGCCGATCGATTGGAACGATTTTCGCGGCGGCGCGCACATCTGGCGCACCTGGGAAAGTCAGTACGCCAGTGAATGAAATGTATGCGCCCATGTCGAGCGCCATCCGAACATCATTCGAGTCACCCGTGAAACAATGAAAGACGAAACGATTCCCTGGCAAACCTGTCGCGGCCAAGATTGGAACAAGATCTGCGAATGCTTTTCTGCAATGCACAATGATCGGCTTTGCAAGTCCCTCACTGCTCCAGCGAATGATGTGAGCAAGTTGTTCTTCTAATATCGCACGCTGTTGTGCGGTGGGTGGTTTGTCATAGTGATTGTCCAGGCCAAGTTCTCCCCATGCAACGCATTTGGGATGTTCGCCCGCTCGGCGCAGTTCCGCCCAATCGCATGGCTTGTCGCTATATAAAGGATGTACTCCCGCACTTGCAAAGAGTCGCGGATGCAGCGCAGCCAATTCCGTGGTGCGAATCGCATCAGCTGTGGTTGTGGCAATTGTGATTGCGCTATGCACTCCAACGCGCGATGCTGCATCGAGAACTTGCGAGACTCGGCCGGAGAATTCTGGGAATGTCAGATGGCAATGCGTATCGATCATGCGAGAACTCTCATTGGTGGGACGGTACTTTGCCCAGTGCAATACGCATCAGAATCGGCCCGATCATTTCGTTGAGTGTGATGCACGCAATCACGATTGTTGTAAGGCTGCTGGCCCATGTTTGATTTGGAAATTCAATTGCAATTTGTGCAGCAAGAGCCAGAGATATTCCCGCTTGTGGAATAAATCCCGCCCATGCCCACCGCGTCGCCGCTGGCGACAGTCCTGTCGTGCGAGCGGCGATCGTCACACCTGTCCAAATTCCAGCGAAGCGAACTGCAGAAATGGCAAGCACCACTGTCCAATTCGCAGCCAGCGCGGCAAGATTGAGATGCGTTCCAGCTGCTGCGAAGAAAACGCAGCAGACTGCAAGAAAAAGTCTGCGTGCTGTCGCGAAGAAAGATGCGGTAGCGAGAGGCGCGATGTTCCGCGCAGTAAATCCAAGCGTGAGGGCGGTGATGAGCGGCGCAACGCCAATCGTCGAACAGAGAATTGCAAGAAAGATCGCTGTGACCAGAACCACTGCAGTCATGCGCCTCTCAATTCGTGCGAGCGCCCATCGAAGCGGAAACGCAAGTGCGATTCCAACACCGATGCTGCCGGCAAGATGAAGAGCGATCCAGTACCACGCTTGATGCGCCGTCGTTGTTGTCGTTGCTGCAATCACAAACAGAATGACCGAAAATGCCACCACAAGAAAAAGATCTTTCGCGACCGTTGTCGCGAGAAGCAACCGAGCGAAATCGGTTGGATGTCGCATCTCTCGCAGGAGGGCGACCGAGACGGCGGAACTGCTTGTTGCAGCGATTGTCGCCACGATGACTGACTGCGATATGGAATCCAGAAATGCAAACGCGACAAATGCAACTGCGATAAAGACGAGAATCATTTGCCCCGCAGCAAGCGCCACGATGACACGCAATTTGCTCCGCAGAAACAGCCAATCGATTTCAGCGCCTGCGACAAGTCCAATCATGATGACCGCAAGCGATTCGGGTCCTTGCAACGATACAAGTTGCGATGCATTGATCAATGACATCTCGGGTCGATGAAGCCACGACCAAAAACTTGGTCCAACAATCACTCCAAAGAGAAGTTGTCCTGTGATTGGAGGAAGTCCAACTCTGCGAATCAATCTTCCAGAAAGCCACGATCCCAAGATGATCACTCCAAGCAGCAGAGTTGTTTCCCCCGCAGTAGACAAGTTCGATTGTGGGAGATCGACAATGCTCTTTCGCAATTCGCGCGTGATAAGAATGAGTCCCACAAGACAGAACAAAGCAACAGCGAGAAAAGTTGCGCCGAAACGCGGGCGATCCTTTCGTTTTTGAATGTTTATTGTGCGCAATTTCATTTGGTCGCACTCCGTACATGTTGCGGCCAGAATGTCGAGAGCGTGCTCATCAGAGAAATAAGGACGGCGAGTCCAAGTAATTGATCCGCGAGTCCAGAAGAATCCTGTATCGCAAACGCAAGAAGAACAACGATTGTCAGCGGTGCTTGTCGAATCGGTCCGCGCGCGGCGGGTGAATCAAGTGCCACGCTGTCACGCACCGATGCGAGTGCAATATTCATTATGAGTGGCTTGAGCACACGCCGTGCAATTGCAAGTGACAACGCAATTGCGCACACAATCACAACGCTGCTGATCTTTGTTGTGCCGCCAGGAAAAGCAAGCGTGATGCCAGCAAAGAAGAAACAGCCACTTGCGACGATTGGTTCCGAATACGAAATCAAATGTTCCAGTCCGCGCAGTCGTCTTCGCCCGAGTCCAATCATCGCGCCGAAGAGCAAACCTGTCAGCAGACCAGAGCCGCCGAATGCCACTGCGATTCCAGAGAGCAAGCAAAGTGCGCCGATCATAATTAATGTCGTGCGTGCATCGTCCTCGCGCGAGTCGCGCAAAATTCCATACGCACCAAGCGAAACAACGATCACTGCGCCGCATTCCATCGCAAGTGCAACCATGCCACCGTATGGTGCGAAGATCACCGCCCCAGTGAAATCTTGATGAACGCATTGCAGTGCAAGTGTTGCAATAGCAATCGAACAAATCGCAAGTGCACCAGCGCCGCTTTGCACCATCACAGCCATTCTCATCGCAGGTGCATCTGCTCGAATGCCAAGTGAGCGTGTTTCTGGATTCCAGCCGATGGCTATCGCAGCAATTATTCCAGTCAAAAGAATTTGTGCCGCGGCGGGGGAGTCTGGTTGCCAGATTCTTGCAAGCAGTCCTGCTGCGGCAACACTCAACAAAAGACTGAAGGTCAAATCGAAAGTGATCCAACGCCAGAGCGCAGCTGGAATCGCACGAACAAGTGCGGCTTGACATTGAAGTCCGACAACAACTCCGCTCCATGTCAACAGCACGAGCAAGATGGGTTGCACTTGTGAAAGTCGTTCTCCATCGAGTACCCCAGCGCCGCGTGGACCAACCGCAATGCCAAGTGCGAGCAATGCCCATCCTCCGCCAAGCACATTGGAAATCGGAAAGCGTCTTCGGATTCGTTCTGTCCATCGACTCCCAGCAACCAGAATCACAACTCCAAGCGCAAGCCAAAAGATGGAGTTGGTCACGAATCGAATCCGAGAAAATGCTCGACTGGAAATGAAGCTGCAATCGGGCGGTCATCTTTGGGAATCTCTCGCAAAAATCCCATTAGGGTCGAAGCCTTGGCCGCAGGGCAAAGGGCGAAGATCGCACGACTGCCGATCGACTGTGGAAGCAGGGCGGCGAGTCCAGCAAAGATCGGCATGTCCTTGCTCATGATCGACGATAAACTCTGACTTTCGACGACCGACGCATCGACAATTCCCGCATCCAGTACGGCGTTAATGACCGCCTCGAATGCTTGCCCATGTTGCACAAGCAAAATAACTAAGCGCATGCCTTGATCTGCTTCAGGCATCGTTATTGCACTCCTTGTCAAACAAATCTAACAGCGCGAGATCATCGTCGCACGCCATAAGTCTCTGTCGCATATTGTCTTGCGAACACACTCGTGCAATTCTGGCAAGATTCCGGACCTGCCTCCAAGGTTCGGATGTCGATCCGAGCAATCCAACGACGATCTGTACTTGGTGCGAACCCCAGAGTATTGGCCGCAACAAGGTAAGAATGACAACTCCCGAATCGCTCGGTGCAATTTCATCGCAAATCGCGTGTGGTAATGCAACACCTTCAGGCGTCGAAGTGAAGTTGATCAGTTCGCGCTTGTTCAAGGCCGTCGTTAAAGCATGGTGAGAGAAATTCGGCAAGATGGTTTGATGTGCTCGATTGGCAATTTCAGCCAAAGCTGCAGGAATATCCACGCAATCCGCTTTCGCAGATCCCGAAGCAATCTTTATTTTTTGCGACGCGTTCACCAATCTGGAATTTATCGCATTTCCAATCTTCGTGAATCCTTGCGCCGAGACCGCATCGCTCCTATTATTGAGTATTCGAAATAGTTTGTGAAAAAAAGCACGAAGTATCCCAAAACTACCCCAGAACAACCCCAGATTAACCCCTCGACGAAACCAGTCAAACACACATGAGCCGATTCCTTTTCCCCCGTTGGACCAATGCGATCTTGCCATTCATCTTGGTGATTGGTGCGATCCTTCCTTTATATGCGGCATTCGTTGTCGCATACGGATTCAGTCCTAAAACAATTGATGCTGGCTATCAGCCCACACAACCAGTTCCATATAGCCACGCGCTGCATGTCGGGCAACTTGGAATGGATTGTCGCTATTGCCACAACACTGTTGAGCGCGCAGGATTTGCAGCTGTGCCTGCGACACAAACTTGCATGAACTGTCATACCCAGATTCAACGCGAAAGTCCCAAGTTGGAAAAGATTCGAAGTTCATATGAGTCGGGGATGCCGGTGGAGTGGGTGAAAGTTCACAAACTGCCAGACTATTCCTATTTTAATCACAGCGCGCATGTCAATCGTGGTGTTGGTTGCGTTGAATGCCACGGGCGCATCGATCAAATGGAAGTGGTCTATCGCTACTCGCCGCTGGCGATGGGATGGTGCCTTGATTGCCACCGTGCGCCAACAGATCGTCTTCGTCCTGTGTCACAAATCACCAACATGGCCTATGACCAACGCGTTGAGTTGACGCGCGAAGAACGCGAATCTCTTGTCAAGCTCTTTCACATCAACCCAAGCGAGAACTGTTCGACATGTCATCGGTAAAGAAGCCCTATTGGCGGAGTGTTGAAGACCTCACAAACTCGAACGAGTTTCGAGATTGGATGCACCGTGAATTTCCAGACGGCGCATCAGAGCACGCAACCGAAAATGAACGTCGCAACTTTCTCAAAGTGATGGGTGCATCATTTGCACTCGCAGGCCTTGGTCTTGCAGGATGTCGTCGATGGCCGGAAATGAAAATCGTTCCTGCTGCAAGCCAAGCTGCAAATCGCGTTCCTGGGGATCCGGTTTATTACAGTTCTGTCTGGGAATTCAGTGGTTTTGCGCAGCCAGTTCTTGTGAAGAGTTATGACGGTCGCCCGATCAAACTTGATACAAACACCATGCATCCATGGGGCGGCGCTGGAATTTCATCAGCGGCGCAATCACAAATTCTTGGCTTGTATGACCCAGATCGCAGCAGAACAGTTCTGTCAAAAAATACGCAATCTTTTTATGAGCCATTTTCAGTTTTCTTGGCGAACAAGTCCAGAGATTTGCGCGCAAGTGGTGGCAAGGGTCTGGCAATTCTGATGGACATGCACAGCGGACCAAGTCACGCTGACATGATCTCACGCGTGAAGAGCGCATTCCCGCAAGCACAAATCGTCGCATGGGAACCTCTTTCGCGCGACAACGTGATTCAGGGAAATGCAATGGCATTCGCTGCGCAACTTCGTCCAATGCCATCTTTCGATAAGGCAAATATTATTGTTTCACTCGGCGATGACTTCTTGTATGGCTCTCCCGATTCTCCGCGTTGGGCTCGTCAATGGTCTGCAGGTCGCGCAGTCGATGCAGTTGATCCAAAGACACAGCAAATCGCTCGACTCTATGTTGTCGAAAATGGTTTGACGACAACTGGGATGAACGCAGATGAACGACTCGCGATTCGCTTGTGCGATATGGGAGTTGTTGCTGCACTCATCGCTCAAGGTATTGGCGCAGGCGACGGATCGCCAGAATTGAAATCTGCAATCGACGCAATGGCGAAGTCTCAGGCGACGCAAGCACTCTTGCTTGGTCGTGGTCAAGAAGTCATTAATGCGCTCATCGCAGATTTGAAATCAAATCGTGGGACATCGTTGATCACTGCGGGCGTAACGGCATCTGCATTGACACACGCATTGGTTGCCGCAATCAATCGCACGCTTGGCAATGAAGGCAAGACGATCAACTACACCGCGGAGTCCATGGAAGCCTCGAAGGATCGCTTTACGGCTTTGTGCACCTCGATGAATGCTGGATCGGTTGACACGCTGTTCATCTTGGGCGGAAATCCTGTCTATGACGCTCCTGTTGACTGCCAATTCGCAAACGCGATGACGAAAGTTCCCAATGTCATTCATCTCGGCATGTATGCGGATGAAACAGCGTTGAGTCCATCGTGTTCTTGGCACATCCCGCAAGCTCATTTCTTGGAATCATGGGATGACGCAAGAAGTTTCGATGGAACGCTCTCCGTGCAACAGCCATTGATCTTGCCGATGATGCCTGTGGGTCAAGGTGGAAAAAATCAAATCGAATTGCTTGCCGAATTGCTCGGTAGCGAGCCAACCGATTCATATTCCATCGTGCGGCGAACGCATGTTGCTGCAAGCGGACTTTCTGGCGATGGCTTTGACACTGCGTGGCGGACATGGCTCGATCAAGGATTCGTCGCAGGCACAGCAGCAAAGGCGCAGAACAATGCACCACTTGCTAGCGCCGCGATTGCCACTGCGCTTCGTGCGGAGACAACAAAGGTCAATGCATCCGATGTGATGGAAGTTGTCTTCTTGCGCGATATGAAAGTCTGGGATGGTCGCTTCTCCAACTTCGCGTGGATGCAAGAACTTCCAGACCCTGTAACGAAAATCACGTGGGACAATGTCGCGCTGATGAGCAGCCAATTCGCCCAGACGATCGGCGTGCGCCGCGGAGACATGGTGAAAATTTCGGTTGATGGTCGTGCAGTCGAAGCCGCTGCATGGCCGATGCCAGGATATTCCGATGCTTCAGTCGGACTCAGTGTTGGATATGGCCGCACTGGTCCTGGAGTTGGTTCGACTGCGCTTGACGCTGGATTCAACGCATACAAGATTCGCACGACTGCGAATCCAGATTGGGCGATGGCAAGCAGCGTTGTCTCGACAGGTGCGAAATATGAAATCGCTCACACGCAAGATCATGGTGCAGCGGATGCGCTTGATTCGAAGGTTCCAGAAGAAGGCATTCAAGAACGCCTTCCAACTTTGATTCGAGAAGCAAGCGTCGGCGAATATCGAAATCATCCAGACTTTGCCCGTCACCTTACGCATGTTGCAAGTCGTCTCTCACTTTGGGCAGAAACAAATCTCGAAGGCGCACGTTTCCGCTGGGCGATGTCTGTGGACTTGGGGAAGTGCACTGGATGCAGCGCATGCGTCACTGCGTGTCAGGCAGAGAACAACATTCCAGTGGTCGGCAAGGATCAAGTCTTGCGCGGTCGTGAAATGTTCTGGATTCGCATCGATCGATATTTCCGCGGATCGAATCCAGCGAAGCCAGAAGGTTTCGCGATTCAACCCGTCACCTGCATGCACTGCGAAAATGCACCATGCGAACAGGTTTGTCCAGTCGCAGCAACTGTGCACGACAAAGATGGAATCAATTCAATGGTTTACAACCGCTGCATTGGAACGCGATATTGCAGCAACAATTGTCCATACAAAGTTCGTCGATTCAATTTCTTCGATTATCAACGGCGCGAACCGCAACGCGAAGAAGGATTGTTGAAAGTCAAACCCGAGTATTACGTCGAGGACGGCCCAGACGTTTGGTTGCGAATGCAGTTCAATCCCGAAGTCACAGTCCGTATGCGAGGCGTGATGGAAAAGTGCACCTTCTGTACTCAGCGCATTCAGGCAGCGAAGATCAAATATAAGAATGCATGGGCAAAGTCTGGCGGCACTGCAAGTGGCGTCGACAACTTCCCAATGCCAGATGGCGCGGTCGAAACTGCGTGCCAACAAGCGTGCCCAACGAATGCAATCATCTTTGGAGATCTGAATGTTTCAGACAGCAAAGTTGCGAAGCTGCATCGCAGTGGCCGTTCATATCAATTGCTGGAAGAATTGAATACGAAGACGCGCTTGCAATATCTGGCGCGAGTCACCAATCCTGCGATCGAACGCGAGAGCGGCGACGCCGATGATCATGCTCCGGCGAAATATAATTCTCATTCAAAGGCGGAGAGTTAATCATGTCGAATTCTTCGAAAGGCTTCATCGAAACGGATAACACGCAGCAGCCAACAGGCTCTCGTGCACCGCTTGTGTTGAACATGCACAAGTTTGGAGAGGTCACTCACCAAGTTTGTCGTATTGCAGAAAATCGCCCGCCGATGGCGTGGTATATCGCGTTTGTTATTTGTCTGGGAATGATGGGATTCTTGGGTTTCTGCGTGACATATCTCATCTTCACCGGTGTTGGCGTGTGGGGATTGAATAACCCAGTCATGTGGGCGTACGACATCACCAACTTCGTTTTCTGGGTCGGTATCGGTCACGCCGGAACGCTGATCTCCGCAATCCTCTTTCTCTTCCGTCAGAAGTGGCGTACGGGAATCAATCGATTTGCAGAAGCGATGACCATCTTCGCAGTTGTTTGCGCTGGACTCTTTCCAGGAATTCACGTGGGTCGCGTCTGGCTTGCATATTGGCTCTTTCCAATTCCAAACTCGATGGAGATGTGGCCGCAATTCCGCAGTCCACTTCTTTGGGACGTCTTCGCAGTCAGCACCTATTTCACTGTGTCGTTGGTCTTCTGGTACGTGGGAATGATTCCAGATCTCGCGACGCTTCGTGATCGAGCGAAGGGTCGCTTCCAACAATTTGCATACGGACTCGCATCGATTGGATGGCGCGGCTCGATGCGTCACTGGCATCGATACGAAGTTGCATATCTCTTGCTTGCTGCGCTGGCAACTCCACTTGTGCTTTCAGTGCATAGTGTGGTTTCGTTCGACTTCGCAGTCAGCCAAGTTCCTGGTTGGCATACCACGATCTTCCCACCGTACTTCGTCGCCGGAGCAATCTTCTCTGGATTCGCAATGGTT
>Ga0049084_10000799_pt1 | contig 12485 bp, 8 predicted proteins | sample GreLakmeON33MSRF_FD_66720 | JGI IMG/M metagenome (GOLD analysis project Ga0049084, IMG submission 66720) | Freshwater lentic microbial communities from great Laurentian Lakes, MI, USA - Great Lakes metaG ON33MSRF | ecosystem: Environmental > Aquatic > Freshwater > Lake | place: Great Lakes... | reverse complement strand
TTTGGACCTCCAAAGGAATGCGCAACCTCGGCGCGCTGACCGAAGCACGACAGAATCACCACTGGGATGAACTCTGGATCACTTCCTAATCGGGGGCAGTGTCAAGATGCGCCCGATGGCCGGCTACAGCCTTCTTGGTCTTATCGTCTGGCATGGTTCAAAGCCCCAGTTTCTTGAACCGGTTGTTCACTTCCTTGAAATGGAAGTCGAGCGAGCAGAGTTTTTCCAGTTCGCCTTTCTTAAAATGTTTCGCCACGGCGGGCGTGGCTTTGAGTTGCTCCACGAAATCTGCGTCGTCGCGGCCGGCGTGTTTGACCTCCCAGGTTTTCATCGCGGCGTCTTGGCAGAGTTTGTAGGCGGCTTCGCGGGTGAGGCCTTTCTTGATGAGCGCGAGCAGGACGGTCTGGCTGTTCCACATGCCCAGGCTCAGTCCGAGGTTCTTCTTCATGTTCGCGGGATAGACGACGAGGCCGTCCATCAGGCGCGTGAGCAGGCCGAACATGTAATCAAGCAGCGTGCAGCTATCGGGGAAGATGATGCGCTCGACGCTGCTGTGGCTGATGTCGCGCTCGTGCCAGAGGGCGACGTTTTCCAGCGACGCCATCGCGTTGCCGCGCAAAACGCGCGCGAGGCCGGTGAGGCGTTCCCAGGTGATGGGGTTGCGCTTGTGCGGCATGGCGCTGCTGCCTTTCTGGCCGACGGTGAACGCCTCTTCCGCTTCGAGGACTTCCGTGCGTTGGAGGTGACGGAACTCCACCGCCCAACGCTCGATGCTCGCGCCGACGAGCGCCATCGCGAGTTGAAATTCGGCGTGGATGTCGCGCTGCACGACTTGCGTGGCGATGGGCGCGGGACGCAGGCCGAGTTTCTTGCAGACGTAAGCCTCGACGCGCGGCGAGAGGTGTGCGCTCGTGCCGACAGCGCCGGAGAGTTTGCCGACGCTGACGGAATACTTCACAGATTCAAGGCGGCGTAAGGCGCGGCCAAACTCGTCGTGCATGAGCGCCATCTTCAAACCGAACGTGGTTGGCTCCCCGTGGATGCCGTGGCTGCGGCCCATGCAGGGCGTGAACTTGTGTTCCTTCGCACGGCGGGCGATGACGGGCAGCAGCTTCTTGATGTCCGCGATGAGGATGTCCGCACTCTGCATCATCTGCACGCCGTAGCAGGTGTCGCCCACGTCGCTGCTCGTCAGGCCAAAGTGAAACCAGCGGCTGGCGTTGTCGTTGATGGCTTCGGCGACGGCGGTGGTGAAGCCAATGACGTCGTGGTTGAGAACCTTCTCCAGTTCCTTCTGGCGGGCGACGAGGCCGGGGAGGTCAGCGAACCATTGGTCGCAACCGGCTTTGAGCTTCTGGAAATCCCTGGCGGGCACAACGCCTTCCTTGACCAGCGCTTCGCTGGCGAGGAGTTCGATCTGCAGCCAGATCTTGAGTTTGTTTTCGTCGGTCCAGATGGCCCGCATTTCGGGGCGTGAATAGCGTTGAATCATCGCGCCAATGAGAATGGAAAACTCCGAAATGCAAAAGGGAAATTTGCTGGCCGGATCGGCGTCACCGAGGATCGCGAATTGACGAAACAAACAACCGCCGGGATAGCCGGAACTACCAGTTGGGTTTTTCCGGGAGGCTGGCGTCGAATTCCTTTACCAGCTTCGCTTCATAATCTCCAGCGTAGGCGCCGCTGAAAAATTTGTCGAGCGCCTCCTGGTGCAGGCGTTCCCAGGAGGCCTCCTCGTGGCCGGGCACGATGGGGAAGAAGAGCGCGCCGTTTTTCTTGGCGGCGTTGAAGTCACCGGGCGCGTCGCCGATCATCAGAATTTTCGTCGGCGCATATTTGCCGGCGGCGGCAAACTTGATGTGCTCGGTCTTGGTGCCCATCTCCTGGCCGGCAATAATTTTGACAAAGCCGTCGAGGCCGTGCTCGCTCCACTCGCGCTGGAGGGCGTCGCCGGGCGTCTGGGAAATGCACATGGCATCGGCCTGCGCGCTGATGCGCTGCAAACATTCGCACACGAGCGGGAACGGCGGCACCCCATGCACGATGTCCTTGATGGAGGCGTTGACGGCGTCGCTCCAGCGCTTGGTCTGTTCGAGGCCCTGGTTGCCGCACGCCACTTCGGCGTCGAGCGTGGCGTTGCCGAGCTTGGTTTCGCGGGCGATCCATTCGTCGAGCGCGGCGGTCTCGGCGATGCTCACGCCGCGTGCGTTGACGGACGGACGGACGCGCAGCAGGTTCAGCGCGCGGACGAGCGCCGGGAAACGGTTCGCGCCGCGCGTCTTGCTGTAGAGGTTCACGAAGGCCCAGGTTTCGCGGGCGTATTTGCTCACGGCCTGCAGCTTGAAATGCTTGATGAACATCGGCGCGAAACATTCCTGATGCTTGATCTCCATGCTGTCGAAAATGCAGCCGTCGGAGTCAATGCCGATGAAGAATTCCCCGGCCGGTTTGAAGTCGCGCAAGATTTGTGCTGGATCGCTCATAGATAAAATTTGTGCGCGGCAGTAGGCGATGAAACGGGCGCGGAGTCAAACTGGATTTAGCCGGAACGAGAAGTTGAGGAAGGATCGGATGAACGCAGAAACGCGGAGAATCTTTTGGTTTGGCCGGCGCACCGTGAATTTCAACCACCTGGCTGTTCCGGGATGAGGACATGCTAAAGCATGAACTCCAACGAGGCGTGCCCATCGACGACTACGCCGGGGCCGGGGCCGCGTTGCCCAAGCCGGGCAGCTCGGGCGGCTTGGCTTTGATCACTTCCGGCAGGGGGGTCGCGGCCTGCGCGCCGCTCGGCGGCTCGACTTTCGGCGCGGGCGGCGGCGGGGTGAAACAACCGGTGCGGATGATTTCCTGCACCTGCGCGCCGTCAAGCGTCTCGTATTCGAGCAGCGACTGGGCGATGATCTCGAGCTTGTCCCGGTTGGCCACGATGATGTCCTTGGCGACCTGGTAGCCGGAATTGATGATCGACTTCACCTCGGCGTCGATCTCCTGCGCGGTGTGTTCGCTGTAGCTTTTGCGGCGCATCATGTCGCGGCCGAGAAAGATCTCGTCGTCCTCGCCGTATTGCACCATGCCGAGTTTGTCGCTCATGCCGTATTGGCAGACCATCGCACGGGCCATGTTCGTGGCCTGCTGGATGTCGCCGCCCGCGCCGGTGGAAATGTCGCCGGAATAAAGCTCCTCGGCGATGCGTCCGGCCATGGTCATGGCGATCACATCAAGCAGTTCCTTCTTGCGGTAATTCAAAATATCCTCCTTGGGCAGTGACATCGTGGAACCGAGCGATGGGCCGCGCGGAATGATCGTGACCTTGTGGAGCGGATGGGTGTGCTGAAGCATGACATTGACGAGCGCATGGCCGGCCTCGTGCCAGGCGGTGAGCTTTTTGTTCTCGTCGGTCATGGCCATGCTGCGACGTTCGCGGCCCCAGCGGACCTTGTCGCGGGCCTCTTCCAGTTCCGGCTGACCAACGGCCTTCTTGCCGGTGCGCGCGGCGAGCAGCGCGGCTTCGTTCAATAAATTCGCTAGTTCTGCGCCGGAATAACCGGGCGTACCGCGCGCCGTGACCGAGAGATCAACGGCGGGGTCGAGCTTCACGTTGCGGGCATGAACTTTCAAAATCGCTTCGCGCCCGCGCACGTCGGGGAGGTTCACGGTGATGCGGCGGTCGAAGCGGCCGGGACGGAGCAACGCGGGATCGAGCACATCGGCGCGGTTGGTGGCCGCAATGATGATGATGCCTTCCTGAGTGTCAAAGCCGTCCATCTCGACGAGCAGCGCGTTGAGCGTCTGTTCGCGCTCGTCGTTGCCGCCGCCCATACCCACGCCACGGCTGCGACCGACCGCGTCGATTTCGTCGATAAAAATCAGGCAGGGCGTGCTCTTGCGGGCCTGCTCGAACATGTCGCGCACGCGGCTCGCGCCAACGCCGACGAACATTTCGACAAAGTCAGAGCCGCTGATGCTGAAGAAGGAAGCATCCGCTTCGCCCGCGATGGCTTTGGCCAGAAGCGTCTTTCCGGTGCCGGGCGCACCGACCATCAGAATGCCCTTGGGAATGCGTCCGCCGAGCTTTTGAAAGCGCTTGGGATCCTTGAGAAATTCAACCAGCTCGGAGACTTCATCCTTGGCCTCCTCCACGCCGGCCACGTCCTTGAAAGTCGTCTTGTTCTTTTCTTTGTTCAGCATCCGCGCCTTGCTCTTGCCGAAGCTCAACGCGCCCTTGCCGGCCATCTTGATCTGCCGGATGAAGACGAACCAGATGAAGAGCGCGATCAGCAGAATCGGCAGCACGCTGTAAAGCAGGCCCAGCAGCAGGGTGTTCGGCTTCTTCACGTTAAACTTGTCCGTGGCGAACATTTTTTTCTTCAAGTCCTTGGTCAGGTCCACCTCGGCGCGGAACGGCACGGGGGTCTTGTTCCCGGCGGCGTCGGTCTGGAGATATTTCCCGACGATCACGTTGAGCATCGGCGACTGGATGTCGTAGTTGATGTCGGCCTTGACGATCAGGTTGGACTCCACCATCTGGGTGAACTCGTACTGGGAAAGCGTCTTGATGTTCGTCTCGGTGGTGTTCTTGAAAAACATCAGCAGCGGGATGGAGCCGAGGATGGCGATCCACAGGATCCAGGTGCGCGGCGGAACGCGAAATTCGCCGCTCTTTTTGTCACCGCTATTTTTATTGTCGTCAGCCATTTTTTTCCTAATTCGGGGGGCAAACTACCATGCGCCCACAACTGCCGCAACCAAGGCTTTCAAAGCCGTCGCCAGCGCCATTTCAAGCGTTGAACCGTCCGCTTGTCGAGCTTGAACCGCTCACCGATGCGCTGCCCCTCCACCCAGAAAATCTCCCCGGCCGCCGTGGTCGCCACCGCCAGTTCGTGCCGGAAGTCGCGCGGAATCTTCTGGTTCGTGAACCAGTCCTGCAGCTTCACCGCGTGCGGAAAACCAATCGGCTGGAAACGATCTCCGCGCCGCCAATGCCGCAACCTGATCCTGGCCCCGACCTTCCCGGCGTCAAACCACTCGCAGCCCGCGCGGCGCGGCGGCAATTTCTTCCCGGTGCTGCGCGCCCATTCCACCTGCACCGGCCCGAAACACGCTGCACCGGCTGCACCGCCCAGGACCAGCGATTGATCCCGGCCCTCAAATCCAGCCGACGCCTGGCTCTGGATGTCCACCCTGCCCTGTTCGTCCCGCCGCGCGTGCCGGCCGGGAGCAATCGTGACCGGCTGATCTGCCGTGAGACGCAGGGCTTCGACCAAGGCAAAATCAACCTCCACACCGAGCGCCTGAAGCTGCGTCTGCACCACGCGCCGCTGCACGGCGACGGGCAGGTGGGCAAAGTCCGCGCGCCGTTTGGCGGCCAGCCACGCCGCCGCCTGTGCCGAGGCCAGTTCGCCTTCCGCGCCGAGAACTTCCATGAGCCGCAGGGTCGTCTGAGTCAGCCCGGGCTGATAATGTTTCCTGAGCAGCGGCAGCAGCTCGTGCCGGAGACAGTTGCGCTGGAAGTCGAGCGAGGCGTTGCTCGCGTCATGCCGGAATGCAATTTTTTCGGCGGCGGCGAAGGCTTCAAGCTCCGCCCGTGGCTGATCGAGCAAGGGGCGGACGAGAAAAATCGTCTGGTCCACCGGCGACGGTGCCCGCCATTTCATCCCGGCCAGTCCGTCGCTGCCGGCTCCGCGGAGCAGGCGCAGGAAAAACAATTCGACCTGATCATCGGTGTGGTGGGCGAGCGCGGTGGAGCGGATCTTCTGTTCACGGGCGACCCGCGCCAGAAACTCATGCCGCAGCGTGCGCGCGGCCATTTCGATGGAGATTTTTTCCAGGCTGGCCTGCGTCCGCACATCGCCGCGTCCGGCGACAAACGGACAGCCCAGCCGTTGCGCGGTGCGGCGGACCAGCGCCTCGTCCGCCACGCTGGCGCGGCCCCGGAGTTGGTGGTTGAAATGCGCGACGACCAGTTTCCAGCCAGGCGCACCCGCGAGTGAGTGCAAGGCGTGCAGCAGCACCATCGAATCCACGCCGCCCGAGACGGCGACAAGAATCCGCTCGCCACGACGAAAGAGACGCCGTTGCGCGACCGACTGCCCGACTGTCCCGACGAAGGGATGCACGCCGCCCATGCTACCGAAGGCTTGATAAAGATGAAGGAAAACCTTGTTTCCGAAATCTATGCTTGCACCGGAGCGCGCCAGACAAAAAACTGCCCCATGCTTTCACAGATTCGTTCCGTTCATTTTGTCGGCATTGGTGGCACGGCGATGGCCTCGACCGCCGTCGCCATGCACGAGCGCGGCTTTCAGGTCACCGGCTCCGATCAGAACATTTATCCGCCGATGTCCACCTTCCTGGCCGAGCGCAAAATTCCGGTGATGGTCGGTTACACCGAGGCGAACCTCGCCCACCAGCCGGATCTCGTTGTCATCGGCAACGCCATCTCGCGCGGCAATCCCGAGGCCGAATCCGTGCTCGATCACAAGCTGCGCTATTGCTCGCTGCCGGAACTGCTCAAGGAATTTTTTATTCGCGGCAAACGCTCCCTCGTCGTCACCGGCACGCACGGCAAGACCACCACCGCCTCGCTCCTCGCGTGGGTCTTCGAGCACAACGGGCTGAATCCCAGCTTTCTCATCGGCGGCATTCCGACGAATCTCGGCCAGGGCGCGCGCTTCACCGACAGCGAATGGTTCATCATCGAGGGCGACGAATACGACACGGCGTTCTTCGACAAGCGCAGCAAGTTCGTTCATTACCTCCCCGAAGTTGCGATCATCAACAACCTCGAATTTGATCACGCGGACATTTTTGAAAACCTCGCCGCCGTCCAGACCTCCTTCCAGCGCCTCATCGCCCTCATCCCGCGCAACGGCCTCCTCCTCGCCAACGGCGACGAACCGAACCTCGCGCCGTTGCTGGAGAAACTCCCCTGCCCGCTCCGCCGTTTCGGACTGAACGAAAACAACGATCTTCGCGCCACCGACCTGCGGCTCGGCGCCACCGCCTCCACCTTTCAAACGCCTAATTTCAAATACCACCTCGATCTCGTCGGCGAACTCAACCTTCGCAACGCCCTCGCCGTCGTCGCCTGCGCGCGCCATTGCGGTCTGACCAACACCCAGATTCAAGCCGCCTTCAGCACTTTCAAGGGCATCAAGCGCCGCATGGAAGTGCGCGGCATCGCCGGCGGGGTGACCATCATCGACGATTTCGGCCATCATCCCACGGCCATTCGCGAGACGCTGCGGGCGTTGCGCGTGAAATATCCCGGCCAGAAACTCTGGGCCGTCTTCGAGCCGCGCTCCAACACCACGCGCCGCGCCGTCTTCCAGACCGAACTCGTCACCGCCTTTGCCGACGCCGACGGCGTGGTCATCGCCGAGGTCGCGCGGCCCGATCAACTGCCTCTCGACAACCGCCTCGACACCACGCGCCTGATGAGCGACCTCGCCGCCACGGGCAAGCCTTCCGCCTACCTGCCCGACGCCCCCGCCATCGTCGAGCACCTCAAGAAAAACGTAAACGGCGGCGATGTGATCTGCGTGTTCAGCAACGGCGGCTTCGACGGCATCCACGCGAAGCTCCTGCAGCGCCTGCAACGGCCGTGAAATTTGGCGAGCGGGATGTTGGGTGCAACTGCATTCCAGAACTCCATTTGCAGAAAAGGCGAACGGTTTCCCGTTCGCCCTTTTGAATTTCCGAAGCTGCGTCTCGGCAGAGCGCAGCAAATATTTCAGCGGCTCTCTTCCGAGTCGCCGCTACGATTTTAGTAGCGGTAGTGTTCCGGCTTGTAGGGGCCGTCCACGGAGATGCGGAGATAGTCGGCCTGTTTCTTGGTGAGCTTGGTCAGCTTCACGCCGATCTTTTCCAGGTGCAGGCGGGCGACTTCTTCGTCGAGCTTCTTGGGCAGGCGATAGACGCCGACCTTGTAGCTCCCCTTGTTCTTCCACAGGTCAAGCTGGGCGAGCACCTGGTTGGAGAAGGAGTTCGACATGACAAAGCTCGGATGGCCGGTGGCGCAACCGAGGTTCACGAGCCGACCTTCGGCGAGCATGTAGATGCTCTTGCCGGCGGCGAAGGTGTATTTGTCCACCTGCGGCTTGATGTTGAGCCTGGTCACGCCCTTGGCGGTGTTCAGGCGGTCGATCTGAATCTCGTTGTCGAAGTGTCCAATGTTACAAACAATGGCCTGATCCTTCATCTTCGCCATGTGTTCCAGCGTGATGATGTCGCAGTTGCCGGTGGTGGTGACGTAGAGGTCGGCAGTGCCCAGCGTGCTTTCAATGGTGTTGACCTGGAAACCTTCCATTGCGGCCTGGAGGGCGTTGATGGGGTCGATCTCGGTGACAATGACACGAGCACCGAAGCCGCGCAGCGAATGCGCAGAGCCTTTGCCGACGTCGCCGTAGCCGCAGACGCAGGCAACCTTGCCGGCAATCATCACGTCGGTGGCGCGCTTGATGCCGTCGGCGAGTGATTCACGACAACCGTAAAGGTTGTCGAACTTGGACTTGGTGACGGAGTCGTTGACGTTGATGCAGGGGACGAGGAGCTTGCCCTGTTCGAGCATCTGATAGAGACGATGCACGCCGGTGGTGGTCTCTTCGGAAACACCCTTCCATTCGCGGACGACATTATGCCAGAAGTTAGGGCGTTCCTTGGCGACGCGCTTGAGGAGGTTCTTGATGACCTGCTCTTCGTGCGAACCGCTGGGCGTGTTGACCCAAGTGTCGCCATTTTCGAGCTGGTAGCCTTTGTGGATGAGCAAGGTCACGTCGCCGCCGTCATCGACGACGAGTTCGGGGCCTTTCAATCCGGGGAAAGTGACGGCTTCAAGGGTGCAATCCCAATACTCTTCAAGCGTCTCGCCCTTCCAGGCGAAGACGGGCACGCCGGCCTTGGCAATCGCGGCGGCGGCGTGGTCTTGCGTTGAGAAGATGTTGCAGCTCGCCCAGCGCACGTTCGCGCCGAGATCCACGAGGGTCTCGATGAGCACGGCGGTTTCGATGGTCATGTGCAACGAGCCGGTAACCCGCACCCCTTGGAGCGGCTTGCTGGTCGCGTATTTTTTGCGGATGGACATCAGGCCGGGCATCTCGTGCTCAGAAACCTGGATGGTCTTGCGACCCCATTCAGCGAGGCTGAGGTCTTTGACTTTGAAGTCCTGCGCCTTGCCGTTGCCGTTTTTGGCGGCGGCGGGCTTGGTGGTCTTTGCGAGTTTGGTGCGGGAGGGGGAGAGTTTGATTGAAGTCATGTTAGTTGATAGTTTTAAGTTGATAGTTGATGACGATCACAGTGCTTTCTTGAGGGCGCCGACTTTATCGGTGGATTCCCACGTCAGGTCTTTGTCGTTCTTGCCGAAGTGACCGTAGTTGGTTGTCTTTCCGTAGATCGGGCGGAGAAGGTTAAGTTGCTTCACGATGTCCGCCGGCTTGAAACTGAAAACTTTGCACACGGCAGTGGTGATGGCTTCGTCAGTCAAACCACCCTGGGACGTGCCGAAGGTGTTCACGTAGACGCTGACCGGATCGGGATAGCCAATCGCGTAGGCAAACTGGATTTCCGCGCGCCGCGCGAGTCCCGCCGCAACAATGTTCTTGGCCACATAACGGCCCATGTAAGCCGCGCTGCGGTCCACCTTGCTCGGATCCTTGCCTGAGAACGCGCCGCCGCCATGACGACCATAGCCGCCGTAGCTGTCCACAATGATTTTGCGGCCCGTCAATCCGGTGTCGCCTTGCGGCCCGCCGACGACGAAGCGTCCGGTCGGGTTGATGAGATAGAGGGTGTCCGGCGTGAGCAGGTTTTTCGGCAGGACTTTCTTGACGATCTCTTCGATGCAAAATTCCTCGATCTGCTTGTGCTCCACATCCGCCGTGTGCTGGGTGGAGATGACAACGTTAGAGATGGCGACGGGTTCATCGTTCTCATAGACCACGGAGACCTGCGATTTCGCATCGGGACGGAGCCAGTGGACTTTGCCGCTCTTGCGAATCTGCGTAAGTTTCCGTCCGAGACGATGCGCGAACATGATCGGCGCGGGCATCAACTCGGTCGTTTCATCGCTGGCATAACCAAACATCAAGCCCTGATCGCCGGCGCCCTGTTCCGCCTTCTTCTTGCCCTTCGCGGCCTTGGCATCGACACCCTGCGAAATGTCCGGGGACTGCTGGGTAATGATGGTGTTCACAAACACCTTGTCAGCGTGGAACACGTCGTCGTCGTTCACGTAGCCGATTTCGCGAATGGCGTCGCGGGTGATCTTCACGAAGTCGAGCTTGGCGCGCGTGGTGATCTCGCCGCCGACAATCGCGACGTTGGACTTCACGTAGGTTTCGCAGGCGACGCGGCTGTGCTTGTCTTGCGCAAGGCAGGCGTCCAGCACGGCGTCAGAAATGGTGTCAGCGACTTTGTCCGGATGGCCTTCGCCAACGGACTCCGAGGAGAAAATGAATTTTTTGCTCATGTTTTATTGATCAAGTTATTCACGCCAAATAACATATTGACGTATCGTGATGCGAAGATATATTCATTTTAAGCAGCGTCAACAGATTATTTGTATTTTTTATGCCCGCCATGTCTCCCACCCTGAAATCCCTGCGCGCCCTCTCCGACTCCACGCGGTTGCGCATCATGGCGCTGCTGGAGCGGGATGAGCTTTCCGTCAACGAGCTTCAGGAAGTCACCCGCATGGGCCAGTCGCGCATCTCCACGCATCTGCGGCTGCTCCAGGAATCGGGCCTCTTGCAATCCCGCCGCGAGGGCAAGCGCGCCTTTTACCAACTCAATGCCCACGCCGGCGCGCTGGCCCGCGAGTTCATCGCGCTGGCCGTGCGCGGGGCCGGCGAAATGCACGAACATCAGGCCGACCAGGTGAACTTGAAGCGCATTCTCGGGCGGCGCAAGGAGCAGGCGCAGGTCTTCTTCAACCAGGTCGCCGGACGGTTTGACCGCGTTTACGGGCCGGGCCGCTCCTGGCAGGCCTTTGGACATCTGCTGCTCCGGATGCTGCCGGCCATCACCGTGGCGGATCTCGGCGCGGGCGAAGGTCTGTTGAGCGAACTGCTCGCGCGGCGCTGCAAGAAGGTCATCGCCGTGGACAACTCGGAAAAAATCGTGGCGTTCGGCGCGGCCAAGGCCAAGAAGAACGGCCTGAAAAATTTGGAGTTCCGCCTTGGCAATTTGCAGAACCCGCCCATCGAACCGAACACCGTGGACCTCGTGATCTTGAGCCAGGCGCTGCATCACGCCGAAGACCCGGCGGCGACCTTGGCGAGCGCGGCCAAATTACTAAAACCCGGCGGCCAGATTTTGCTGCTCGATCTGCTCGCGCACAAGTTCGACAAGGCCCGCGAACTCTACGGCGATCGCTGGCTCGGCTTCGCGGAAAGCGATCTGCACCGCTGGCTCGAAGTCGCCGGTTTCAAGAAAATCGAAATCAGCATCGTGGCCGCCGAAGAACAGCCGCCGCATTTTCAAACGATCCTGGCGGGCGCGGTGATGTGAAAATTCCCCCGTGACTCCGCCGCCGTCCTTTCTTTACCGGAACAAGGCAGTGGAAACCACGGATAAACACGGATGAGTCCGGTCGAATGCCCGCCTTGATCCGAACGCGGCCCGACCCATTTTCCAGTGACATGATGCTGGATCCGAAAACCTGTCTTTCATCCGTGCCCATCCGTGGTTAAAATATTTCCCATCCCCATCGTTCCGGCTAAACTCCCTCGATGCAGCAACAACTTTTGACTCTCGGCCATTCGCCCGATCCCGATGACGCCTTCATGTTTTACGGGCTGGCCAAGGGACTGATCCCCTGCCCTGGCTTCGCGTTCGAGCACATCTTGCAGGACATCCAGACCCTCAACGAACGCGCCACGCGCGGCGAACTCGACATCTCCGCCATCAGCATCCACGCCTACGCCCACGTCTGCGATCAGTACGCATTGCTGCCGAGCGGTGCGAGCATGGGCGACGGCTACGGCCCGATGCTCGTGGCGAAACAGAAATTTTCCCGCGCGGAAATTCTCCACAAAAAGATCGCCGTGCCCGGCACCATGACCAGCGCGTTTCTCGGCTTGCAGCTCTGGCTCGGCAAACCGGCGAAGGATTTTAGTTATGTCGTCGTGCCGTTCGATCAGATTTTCCAGACGGTGCGCGCCGGCGCGGCGGACGTGGGCCTGATCATCCACGAGGGGCAGCTCACCTATCAAAACGAGGGACTGCAAATGTGCGAAGACCTCGGCGTGTGGTGGGGCCGCGAAAACGACGGTCTGCCCCTGCCGCTCGGCGGAAACGTGATTCACAAGCGTTTCCCGCCCGCGACGCGCAAAATCATTTCCGACATTCTCACCGCGAGCATCCAGTTCAGCCTCGACCATCGCGCCGAGGCCGTGCAGCACGCGCTCCAATACGCCCGCGACATGGGCCGCGAGCTGGCGGACAAATTCGTGGGCATGTACGTGAACCACTGGACGCTCGACTAC
>Ga0049084_10000798_pt1 | contig 12491 bp, 5 predicted proteins | sample GreLakmeON33MSRF_FD_66720 | JGI IMG/M metagenome (GOLD analysis project Ga0049084, IMG submission 66720) | Freshwater lentic microbial communities from great Laurentian Lakes, MI, USA - Great Lakes metaG ON33MSRF | ecosystem: Environmental > Aquatic > Freshwater > Lake | place: Great Lakes... | reverse complement strand
CGCAGCGAATCCACGGCAAATACCGCAGAGTTCCGAATGAACGCCTGGCGGTCTTCCCAGAGCGAGACGTCCATACGCTCCTGGCCCGTCTCGAAGTGCTGGGCTTCCGCTTGCCCCGAGTTGCCGGAGGTGTAGCCATAGAACGACACGAGGTTGGTGAGCGGAGCGCCGGCAATCGCCGTGGCAAAAGTCTCCGGCGCATGCACCGCATAGAACGCTGACTGGTAGCCGCCCCACGAGTGTCCCATCGCGCCGACTTTCTTCGCCTCAATGTCGGCCACGGCGGCAACGGCGGTCTTCACCGCCGCTGTCACGCAATCCAGTCCGGACCAGCCTGGGTTCCGCTTTTGGAACAGGATGTCCGGACGGAGGACGAAATATCCTTCCTGACTGAACACCTGGGTGTTGTACACGGTGCGATCGCTCAGGCCGATGTAGTTATGAAAGCCTTGCGAGAGTGATTCGTAGTAGTAGACGAGCATTGGGTATTTCTTGCCCGGCTGGTAGTTCGCGGGATACGTCAGCATCATCTGCAGTTTGTCGCCACGCTTGTTCTTGTAATCCATGAGCACCTGCTCGCCCCAGCCGTAGTCATCCTGGAACGGATTGGTTTTCGATACGGCCTGCGCCGAGCTGAGTGCATCCGATGCGGCGACGAAATAGTCTGGTGAGTCGGTGTAACTCTGCTCGAGGTAGAGGTACTGCTCCGCGTCGCGCGCCTTCTGGAGCGAGCCGATGGCTTTGTCGCGCCAAACGAGCCGTTCAACCGTGCCGCCCGTCAGCTTCGCATAGCCGCTCTTCTTGGTCAGGTCGCCGGTCGTCGAGAGCATCACCGACTTGGACAGATCAATGACATTGGCCCCACCGCCACCGCCAAACCCGCCGCGTCCACCGCCGCCAGCGCGGTCCGGATCGAGTGACACGTAGCGGTACACGGTGGCCTCCTCACGCCCTCGCGTCAGGCGCTCGGCACCGGATCCGTCAATGGTCAGCTTCCAGAGATCGAACTTGTCGTACACAAACACCGCGTTCTCCGACGGCGCCCAACCGGCGAGTCCGTAGAGCGATCGTTCCGGTGTCGGGTGGTCGTCTTCGAGGTCAACGAAACTTGCCTTCGTCTTTTCGGTGAGGTTCGCACGCTTCCCGGTGGCGGCATCGTAACTCCACCACTGACCCTTCTGCCCGTACAGCACGTATTGCCCGCTCGGACTGATCACACTGGTGCTGATGGTCTTCGTGGCGATCACCTCGCGTTTTCCAGTCGCCGCGTCCACGCGGACAACGTCGCGGTACGACCGACCGGAGAGCATCTCCTTGAAGTACGCCGACTGGTCGCTGGCAAGCGCCGCGCTGCGCTGATCCGCGAACTGGAGGGTTTCGTAGTAGTCGTCCGAGAGGCGCGTGATCCCATCACTCGCAAGGTGCCAGGACACGGGAAGCGTGCGCTGACGGTCCTGCACCGCATTCACCTCCTGCTGGTGGAACTGGCGGACGTCCTTCCAGTGCCACACCTGCACGCGTGCGGGTGTGGCAGCGCCCGCACCGCCACGACCGGCGGGCGGAAGCTTCTGCTCTCGCGGCGCCACGCCGAACAGCAGCGTCGAACCATCACCAGTCCATTGAAGCGCGCGGTACGATGCCACCCGCATGCCCGTGGTGAATCGTGTGTCAGCAGAGAAGTCATACATCCGACGCTGCGGAGTAGCCGAGGCGACGTTCTTCCATGCCAGCACCACCTGACTCGTGTCGGCGAATGTGGTGTCGGTGCGGCTACGGAACAGCGCGAGATCCGATGTCTTCGCGCGCCAAGCAAGCCCCGAGTAGCCATGGTCACCGGCATCGAGCGACCGCAGTGTGCCAGTCGTAGCGTCGAGCACCTGCACGCCGTTCCCCGTGCGACCTTCGACATCGACGGTCATGGCCAACAGCGCGCCGTCGTCGCTCCACGCGAAGTCGGCGACGTTGCCAAACGTCACCTGCGTGCCACGCTCAAGGTCGCGTACCACGAGGTCGGCGCCGCGTGAAGCAGGTGCCGCGCCAGACGCACTCGGCGCACGGTACCGCCTCAGCGCCACGTGGGCGCCGCTCTTTGCGAGCGCGAAGGACTGGATATCGTCGAACGCGACCGGCGTGCCGCCGCGGAGATCAACGATTCCGATTTTATTGCGGGCGGCGGCGGCGTTTCCGCCCGCCGCTCCACCGCGTCCGCCCCGTCCGCCGCCTGCGGCAGCACCGGTGTCGGGGTTGATCGTGTACACCAGCCAGCGGCTGTCGCGCGTGAACTGTGGCACGGTCGCCATGCGGACCGACTGTTCCTGGCCGCCACTGACCTGCCGATAGCGCAGTTCATTGGCGCCATTCACGCGGCGCAGCTCGTACGCCACCCACTTGCCGTCTGGAGAGAGGTCGCCCGCGGTTACGGACTCCCATTTTCCGTACTCCGACGCAGGAACTCGCGGCTTGGCGGCCTGCGCCGCCACAGGGGAGCTGATTGTTGCCGTCGCCGCCGCGCCAAGCGCTACGGTGTAGATCGTCCGCAACCCACGCATAGTCACCTACTCCCAAAAGGGTGGAGAAGCATGCATCATACGATAGAGTCAACCGCTTTTCCACGCGCGCCCGCTGCGCGTCGAGTGCTACCACTTCGCTCAGGAGTTTTTGTATGTCCGCGCGATCCGTGCTCTCCTGCCTCATCCGCCCTGTCGCCCTCCTTGTGGTCATAGGCGGAATCAGCAGCGCACAGCAGGCACGGCCATCCGTCCCCACTCCGGAATCGGTGTTCGGCTTCGCTGTCGGCGCCGATAGCCAGCTCGTCGACTACGACCAGTCGATCGGCTACTTCCGCAAGCTCGCGGCGTCGAGCAGCCGCATCAAACTGGTGGAGGTCGGCAAGACGTCGTTCGGCAAGCCCTGGACCGTCGCGGTGATTTCGTCACCGCAGAACTTGGCCAAGCTCGACCGGTACCGTCAGATCGCGCAGCGGCTCGCACATCCGGAAGGCCTCACCGACAGCGCGGCACGCGCGCTGGCCCGTGAGGGGCGCGCGTTCGTGGACATCAGCGGAGGCCTGCACGCCTCCGAGATCGCCGGCTCGCAGCACACGCCGCAACTCGCGTACGAACTCCTCTCCCGCGCGAATGATCCCGAAGTGCGCGACATCTTGGACAACGTGATCTTCGTGCTCTGGCCGTCGATCAATCCCGACGGCCAGGACATCGTCGTGAACTGGTGCCGCGACCAGTACGCGGGCCGCACGGGCAGTATGGAGCTGTACCAGAAGTACATCGGCCACGACAACAACCGCGACAGCTACATGATGAACGTCATCGAGTCGCGGGTAATCCAGAAAGTCTGGCGCGAATGGGAACCCAACATCATCTATGTGCACCACCAGTCGTCGCCCGAGCCGACGCGCATGTGGATCCCGCCGTTCGCCGATCCGGTCGGGCTCCGGGCCCCACCGATCCCGGCGCGCACGATCAACACGATCGGCACATACATCGCGCAGGAACTCGATGCGCACAACCAGCCCGGCGGCGTGCACATGCTCGCCACCTTCGACGCCTACTATCCGGGCTACATCGACTACATGCCGGTGTTCCAGAACATTCCGGCCTGGTGGACCGAGACCCAGGGTGGCAGCTGCGCCACACCGAAGCCGATCGGTCGCCCGGAAAACTTCCCAGCCGAGTACCGTGAACTCCGGCCGCAGGCGCTCTACCTGAGCCCATGGCCCGGTGGCGCCTGGCGCCTTCGCGACGCTGTGGACTACATGGTCACCGCGTCGCGCGCCACGCTCAAGTTCGCGGCCAGGTTCCGCGAGGAGCTCCTCTACAATCGCTACCAGTCTGGCCGGGACGTGATCAAGAAGTATCGCAACACAGCGCCGTACGCCTATATCGTCGCGCAACAACAACACGATCCGATGGCGCCGATCGAGCTGCTCCGCCGCTTTGCTTTCCACGGCGTGCGCATTAGCCAGCTCGATCGCGACGCCACGGCCGACGGCACGAGTTATCCGAAAGGCACGTGGGTCATTCCGATGGATCAGGAATTCGGTGAGCTCGTGCGCGAACTACTCGAGGTACAGAAATATCCCGAGATGGGTGATGACCTGCCGTATGACGCGGCCGGGTGGACCCTTCCGTATCAGATGAACGTCAAGGTCGCAGAAGCCAAAACCCCGCTCTCCGCAGATTTTCGCGCAGCGATGAAGCCGGTCAAGGGCACGCCCGAGCCTTGGGGCAAGTCTGCGGACTACCCGTTCACCACCAACGCCGTCGCAGCCGGCATCGTCGCGCCCGGTGGAGTAATTGCCGGATCCGGCGAACACGTTCTGCTCGATCCGAAACAGAACAACAGTTTCCGCTTCGTCACGAAAGCGCTCGTTGAAGGCGCCACCGTGCGCTACGTCGCGAACACTGGAAAGGGTTCCGAGCGCTGGGCCGTCTCAGGCGTGAACAGCGCCAAGGCCGACGCGTGGGCCACCGAACTGTCCGTCCGCGCCGATCGCGTCGCGACAGTTCCGGACGGTCCGGTCGCGCCGAAACGCATCGCCCTCTACAAGGCCGCGCCCGGCAATATGGATGAAGGCTGGACCGAGTGGCTCTTCGATACGCACGGCTATTCATACAAGCTCATCGGCCCAGCCGATCTTCAGGCCGGCGACCTCTCTACGCAATTCGACGTGATCGTTATGGCGTCGCAGGCCTTTGGCGGCGGCGGCGGCGGCGGCGGACGTGGTGGGCCGGCCGGCGGTGGTCGCGGTGGACGTGGCGGCGCCATCGACAGCACAGCCCTCATCGCAGGAGAATCACGCACGCGCGCAGTGGATGCCTTCGTTTCCGGTGGCGGTACTGTCGTCGCCTGGAACCAGGGCGCAACCGCAGCGATCACTTCGCTTCGACTCCCGGTGCGCAACATCGTCGCCGGACTGCAACGGAGTGAGTTCTTCACCGGCAGCTCGATCATGCAGGTCACCGTCGACGGGGCGCATCCTGTCATGGCCGGCATGCCCGAAACCGCCGACGTGATGGTGAGCGGAAGTCCGGTCTTCACGACCCTTGAAGGCTTCGACGGTTCCGTGATCGCCAAGTATCCCGCGTCACCGCTCCGCTCTGGCTACCTCGGCGGTGCGAAGTACATGCAGGGACAGGCCGCCGCGGTCGATGTGAAGAAGGGTAAGGGGCACGTCGTGCTCTTCGGGTTTCAGCCGCAGTGGCGGGGCCAGCCGACGGGAAGTTTCCGCATGATATTCAACTCGATGTTCTTTTCGGGCGAAGTCAGTGCATCGGCCAAGGGCACACCGGGATTCTGGACGCCGCCCATTGTGCCCTGATCGATTGAGCAGCACGCAAGAAAAGCGGCCGGCGGAGAAATCCGCCGGCCGCTTTGTATGGTGCATTCTGTCAATGATTTACTGCGGCGGTTTCCGGACCGCGGTGCGATCGCCACCGCTCGTACTGCTCGATCCGGTGGTCGCCCCGCCGGTCGACGCCGATCCACCGCTTGACGATCCACTGCTGCTTCCACCAGAAGTCGACGACGAGCCGCCGCTCGACGAACCTGAATTGCGCGGCCCAACATAACCGTCGCCCTTCACCATCCGTCCGTGGCCGGAGCCGGTTACGCCCGTGTCCGACGGCCTCGTCACAACCACGATCGGTTGTGAACCCGGATAGTAGCCGCCATATGGACTGTACGATCCGTAGCTACCGTACGGGCTGTACCCCCGGTAGCCGTTCATTCCGTAGCCATATGATCCGTACCCATAGCCGAACATCGGATCATACATGCCGTAGTAGGGCGACCAACCATACGCGAATCCAAACGGGAACCCCGACGACAGTACGCTACTGTAGTAGCCGGGATATCCATACATCCCGCGAACTGCGCTGGTGTTGGCGCTCGTCACGCGCTGGTCGCGTGGCTTCAACCCGGCATCGCCAGCGCCCGGATTCAACACGAACACCTCGGGATGCGCGATGGCCACAACGACGTCAATCACAGCCGCCGGCACACCCTGGTCTGCCAACGCCTCGAGCTGCTTACCGTTGATGGTCAGCCTCACGCCCTGCGTCCGTTCCGTGAGCCAGGTGGACGCGACGCCGCTGTCCGTGACCGTTCCGACGTCCGCAATATCGGCCAGCGTCAGCGGCGCGGACGCGGCGAGCGCCGCCATGTTCGTCACGGCCGTGCGAACTGGGACGATTTTGCGCACGTCAGCCGGAATTCCCGTCGTGTCGTCGGTCGCCGAATAGCGGGCAACGGCAACGCCCGACACATCGCTACTGCTCATTCCACGCACGTCGAGCCATTCGTATCGCTGGTTGAACGACATCACGCCCGTTCCGCGACGCTGTACGCCACCGGCACAGGTGAGCTGCGTCGAGATGTAGACGCGCGTTCCGTGCGACGCCCAACGAGCGGTTTCCGTGCCGTTGCATCCATCGCGCGAGATCGCGTGCGGTGCACCGTCTGCTTCGATGCGCGTACGATCGAGCAACTTGCCAGACGAAGCGATCGTCAGCACCTCGACCGCTGACGTGCCCTCGGCTGGTGCCACGCAAACGCGCGTCGAACCGGCGCCGCCCATTTCGCGCAACATGCCGTCCTGGCCAGCGACCGGTGCCCAGCAGCCGATCCACGCATCCCAGCGCGAATCCTTGCCTTGGGCGGACATCGTGACGGCGGCGAGCACGCTTACAACAACGGCGGCCGCGAACGTGGTGATCACTTTTCGTGTCGAGTGCATCGGCTCCTCCTCAAAACCTGATGGTCAGCCCTGCGGTCATTCCAAAACCCGACAGGTCGATCGGGGCAAACCCAGAAAAATCCAGATCCAAGTCTGCCTTCCCAGAGAGATACTTCGCCTGGGACGTCAGCGCAAACCGCTGGTTGATGCTCCAGTCGAGTCCGGCTGCTACCTGTGCGGTTCCGCCCCACTTACTGGACAAGAACTGGTCCTTCGACACCTTGTGGTTGTTGCCAAAATCGATGAAATCGCCATCCTGCTTGAACTTGTACAGGGTGCGGCCAAGCCCGGCACTCACCCACGGCACGTACCGGGCTGGAACCCAGGCGAACTTCCCGAGCGTACGGCCGTTTGGTACCAGGGAATACTTCAGGCTGGCGGCAAATGCCTGACGAGAGAAGCTGGTCGTCTGTTCAATTGGTTTTCCAGCGTTGTCCTGCCACTCGCGGTAATCGGACTTTTTGTCCATCCCGCTGATGTCGGCGCTGACCACCACGTCCAAGCGCGGTCGCAAGGCGAATGCGAAATCGAGCCCGTAGCCAAACGATGAAAAGTCGCCCTTTTTGAGGCTTAGGTCGGTCGTCATCTGCGAGAACAGGTCGCTACCCGCATTCGCGCCGGCATAGCCAGCGCGGAACGCGATACTCCCCATCGGTGCCCCGAACAGGAATCCGTTACCCGACAGCTCCTGTGCCTGCGCGAGACCGGCAAACGCCACGACACCAGCCGCAGCCTTCACTGTCATCCTGAAGAATTGTGCCGTTCGTATCACCTTGCTCCACGTTCGCTGGTACGCGATAGACTTGTGGTGTGCCCACCTGGGCACAGAACGAGCCGCCTCGGACATCCGGCTATACACAATTATATAGATACATATTGGGACTCGGTGCCGAATGTTCCCTTGGCAATCCAGCCCCTTGGCCTGCCGAACAAATCCCGTACCCACTGGGGACCGTTGAATCGGTACGGTCCGGGCCGATCGATAGATTCCCCGCGTCGCCGCTGCGAAGCGCGCGCCATGACCGAGCGCCGCGACGCGCTTCGTCTCCACCCAGCCCCCAACTTCTCCGAAATGTCCAGGACCTTCAGGGCGCTCATCGCGCTCATTTCCGTTACCAGCCTTATCCCGGCCACCGTACGCACACAGCAGACAGGCACCGTGGCCGCCGTGGCAGTCACACCACCGCAACGAAAGTCGGGCGTGGCCCGCAACTTGGCGCAAAAAGTGGTCGTCGATGGCCGCTTGAATGAAAGCGCCTGGCGCGACGCCGAGCTCTTTTCAGGATTCACGCAGCGAGAGCCAGACTCCGGCGCACCCGCAAGCGAGCGCACCGAAGTGCGCATCTTCACCGACGATCAGGCGCTGTATGTGGGGGCTTGGCTGTTCGACACGCATGCGGGCGCTATCGTGCCTGGCGAAAAGGTGCGCGATGGCCAGCTCGTCAACAGCGACTACTTCGCGCTCATTCTCGACACCTTTCACGACCGCCAGAACGGGTTCGTCTTCGGCACGACGCCGGCCGGAATCGAATACGACGGTCAGGTCACCCGCGAGGGCGAGGGGAACGGCGCATTCCAGCAAGGCCAGACGCGCGCGCAATCTGGCGCCATGGGCGGATTCAATCTCAACTGGGACGGGAGCTGGACGGTAGCGACGTCGCGCGACACGCTCGGATGGTACGCCGAATTTCGCATCCCGTTCACGACGCTTCGGTACGGCGGCGGCGCGGTCCAGCAGTGGGGACTCAATCTCGCCCGTCTCGTGCGGCGCACAAACGAAGAGCTGTTTTGGTCGCCGATTCCGCGCCAGTTCAATCTGTACCGGCTGTCGCTCGCCGGCACACTTGGGGACGTGAAGGCGCCCACGAACCGGATCGCAAGCCTCACACCGTACCTGATCGGCTCGACCCGCCAAGACGGCACGCCACTCAGGACGAGCACAGAGCTCGACGTCGGCCTCGATGCAAAGCTCGGCCTGACGCCGAGCCTGACACTCGATCTCACGTACAACACCGATTTCGCGCAAGTCGAAGTCGACGACCAGCGCGTGAATCTCACACGCTTCCCTCTCTTCTTCCCAGAGAAGCGACCCTTCTTCCTCGAGAACGCCGGCGTTTTCAGCGCGGGCACGCCTCAGGCCGCCGAACTCTTCTTCAGTCGCCGCATCGGCATTGACTCGCTCGGTACGCCACTGCCGCTGCTTGGCGGCAGCCGCCTCACCGGCCGAGTCGGCGGAACAACGGTCGGCGCCATCCAGATGCTCACGAACGACTTCGCGACGCTTCGCGGCCAGTCGTACAGTGTTGGGCGTCTCTCGCGTGAAATCGGTCCGCGGTCACGCATTGGCCTCATCGGCGTGCAGCGCATGGCACGCGACAACTCGGACGACTACCACCGCACGTTCGGGGTGGATGGGCGGATCGGGCTCGGCAACAATTGGACCACGGATTGGTGGGGTGGCCTCACCGACTCGCCCAAGCGTGGCAGCGATAACCTCGCGGGGAGCGCACGCGTCGGGTACCAGACCGAGCAGTGGAACAACAACATTCGGCTCATGCAGGTTGGATCTGACTTTGTCCCGGAACTCGGGTTCCTCAACCGGCCAAGCGGATTTCGTCACGTCGAGATCGGCATCATGCGATATGTACGGAACGAGAGCCTGCCGTGGCTTCGCGTTTGGAACCCGCATGTCACCTACCGCGGCTATTACGGGCTGGATGGCTACTTCCAGAGCGGATGGATGCACGTCGACATGACGGAGGTCGAGTTCACGAGCGGCGCACGATTCGGACCAGACCTGAACATTTATCACGAAGGGTTGACCAGCCCCTTCGCCATCGCGCCCGGCGTGACACTCCCGGTGGGCCGGTACGACTTTCCCGTCCTTGGCCTCGACTGGACCACCGACCCCAGTCGACCGGTATCGGTAGTGCTTCGCGCCGAAACCGGCGCGTTCTACAACGGAAACCGCGCAACGGCGACCACCACCGTCACGGCGCGATACGGCGCGGCATTCTCCTCGTCGTTGCTCGTGGACTACTCCGACGTACACCTCACACAGGGCGAGTTCTCGCGTTCGCTCATCGGGCTCCGGTTCGCGTACTTCTTCACGCCGCGCATTTCCATGCAAACGCTCATGCAGTTCAACGACCAGGCGCATGCTTGGACCGCCAACGCGCGCTTGAGCTGGCTCAACACGGCCGGCACGGGATTGTTCATCGTGTTCAACGACGCCGAGCAGGCCGACGGTTTCCTCAACTGGAAGCGCCCGATCACGCGCGCGTTCACTGTGAAGTTCACCAAGCAGTTCGGCTCGCGCGGGTAACGCACCGCGCGCGCTTGCAGTCGCCTAATATCGAAACGCGTACTGGACCTTGAGGGCGAGGCGATTCGCCTCAAAGTTCCAGCCCGGACGTTTGGAGATCGGATCACGCTCCGTCGCGTTGTGGTTGTACACGAGGAACAGCTCGCCAGCCGGCGAGAAGGTCCAGCGCAGCCGCGAGTTGGAGGTGATCTCGTGTGAACGGTGGTCGTACTGAACAAAGCTGGTCACCTGCAGGTCTGGCGAGAGGTTCAGGCGAAACCGTGTTCCCATCGCCACCTGCGTGAACTGACCCTCGGGCAGATCGCCCACGTTCACGGTGCCATTCAGGTCAATGATGAACAGTGGGCTGGGCTTCCACGACGACGTCACCTGCAATTCATTCAGGTGCCCGGTATAGAACTCGCCAAACCACCACGTCACCTGCGCGCTCAGTGGACGCTTGTTCGCAAACTGCTGCTCGAGCCGGAATCGCGTCCATTGGTACGCGCCAGCCGGAATCGTCACGCCCTCGGCGATCGTGAACGGCTTGTCGAGCCGTTCACCCACAGGAACGGCGTTGACCTCGAAGCGGTCGCCGCTCTCGAAGCGCCAATTGATTGGCGCCATGAATAGGCGAAAACTTTCCCACCTGCCGTCGAGTCGCGTGACCACGGAGGTCTGCAGTTCGTGCAGCATGGAGCGCACCCGAAACGGTCCAATCGGATTCTTCGGGCGTACCTGAAAGTTCACGTTCAATGACGCCGCCTGAACACCTGGGCGTGGAACGAACCCGAGTGACGGCCGAAAGCTCTCGCCTATGCGGCGATACGTGGCCGCGATATCCCAGACGTCGTTCGGATAGTCGACCATCGCACCGATCGCCGTGCGATCGCCGGTCAATCCCTCACGCGCTGTCTCGAGTGCCCATACACCGGCAAGGAAATTCTTGTCGCCCTGAAAGCGCGAGGTCTGGTACGTGAAGTCCGCGCCGGTGGTCCGCGCGTTTGCGCGCCCCAGTGGGTCGCCGAACGTCGCAATCATCCCGACGCTCGACTGCTCGAGGATGCTCTGCCGCACGCGCACCACGCCCATGGTATTTCCGGTCGAGAGCGTGTCCACATCTCCCGTGTGCACCGCCAGCGCGCCGAAATATGTTCGCCCTTCGCGACCATTCACTTTGAGCCCGCCCTGGATGGGCACTTCGGTTCCGTTGTAGAGTCCAAGCGTCCGGCTGAAAAACGGCCGCACGTCGTCTCCGGTCCCGAGGCCGAAGTCGAACGTACTTGCTCCTTCGAGAAAAAACGTTCGCTTTTCTGGAAACACAAGCGAGAATCGCGTGAGGTTCGTGCGGCGCGCATCGACTTCGGTTTCGGCGAAATCCGTGTTGACCGTAAGCGAACCGAGCGTGTTCGCGCCCAGGCGCTGCGTCAGATCGAGACTCGGCGAGGCATCGGCACTCAGTGCGGCCCCGCGCGCGTCGTACCCCGCGCCCATCGTGACCGATGGGCGCACGCTGATTCCACGCCCTAGGTCGAATTCGGGCACGCCGTCGAGCGTGCCGGCCCGCGCAACGTGCGTCACCTTGAACTGTGCCAGCGGCGTGGCCCATCGATCCACTTCGAGCGACCGCTGCACGCGCCGCTGAATGTTGAAGCCCCAGGAGGTGAGCCCCTTCTTGAACAATAGACTCTTCGCCGGAATCAGAATTTCGACGGACCAGCCGGTGACCGTGCGCACCGCAGCAGCTTCCCAGATCGCGTCCCAGCTTGCGTTTTCCCCCTCGCCCTGTCGCGCCACGAGGGCGTCGTAGCGTGCGCCATTGGGGTTTACCGCAAACACATATCCCGACCGGCCGTCGAGATCTGTATCAAGAACAATCTTGAGGTGGTCCTCGTTGTCGAGCGAGCCGTCGCGGGCTCTCGTGAAGGCGACGATCCCCGATGGATCCGGATCATCGGCACGGATACCGATGATCAGGGCATCGTCGGTCGCAATCACCCGTGTGACCGTTCGGAACGGCGTGGCTGCGCCCGATCGAGGCTCAACCTGCGTCAGGTTCGCGATCGAATCCGTCCGGTGCCACGCCGCATCGTCGAGCTTGCCGTCAATCCGAACGGCGGTGCCGCTGGCACGCGAGACCCGCACGGCCGGTCGCGCGCCTTCCTGCGCAAAGGCTTTGGTGGCACCGCCAATGATGCACGCTGCGGCCGCCGCGAGCAGGAGCCAACGCATTATCGCACCAGCTTCCGGTACTTGAACTCGTTCGCGACCGAATCGATCGCCATTTGTGCCGTGTGTCACGTAATCCATATTGTATTCCCTAAAGTCTTACTGTGAAACATCTTCGAACAACATTTCGCTCAGCTCAAATACCGTTCAATCAAAAGCGACCATGTCTCATGAATTGGTGGCATATTTGACAATTGTCACGTA
>Ga0049084_10000795_pt1 | contig 12515 bp, 13 predicted proteins | sample GreLakmeON33MSRF_FD_66720 | JGI IMG/M metagenome (GOLD analysis project Ga0049084, IMG submission 66720) | Freshwater lentic microbial communities from great Laurentian Lakes, MI, USA - Great Lakes metaG ON33MSRF | ecosystem: Environmental > Aquatic > Freshwater > Lake | place: Great Lakes... | reverse complement strand
TGCACGGGCGAGCACGGTATCGGCTTGGGCAAAATCGCGCATTTGAAGCGCGAAGCTGGTGAGGGGGTCGCGCTGATGCAACGCATTAAACGCGCGATTGATCCGCAAGGCATTATGAACCCAGGCAAGATGTTCTAGAAAATGAGTATGCAAAGAATTTGCATCGTCGGGCCCGGCGCTATCGGCGGCATGATGGCCGTTCATATGCAGCGTGCGGGCTACGACGTGAGCGCGCTGGCGCGATCGACCAAGGTTGCGGAGATCAACCAAAAGGGCATCAAACTCCTCGACGGTGGGCAAACCTACACGGCCAAACCCAAAGCCGCTGTAGATGCGCGCGATTTAGGTCCGCAAGATTTGGTGATTGTCACCGTGAAGGCCGCGGGCTTGCCGTGGGTCGCTGAACATCTGCAAACCTTATCGCACCCAGACACAGCTTGGGTCTTTGTGATGAACGGTGTGCCGTGGTGGTTCTTCCATGGCTTCGGTGGGGAGCATGCTGGCACGGGCTTGCAGTCCATCGATCCAGGCGGGGTATTGTCGACGGCCTTACCTGCAGACCGAATCATGTGGGGCGTCATCAACTGCAACGTTGCCATTGAGATAGATGGCACCTTGAACCATGCGCACTCGAACCAGTTACAACTTGGGCGGCCCAGCGGGTCGCTAAACGGGCTTGATACTGTGGCCAATGTCTTCCGCGCGGCGGGCTACAATACCGATCTGAGCCCCACAATCCGCGACGCGATTTGGGGCAAGCTGCTGGTCAATATGACCTTCAACCCCTTAAGTGTTCTGACCATGGCGACTACGGATCTGTTGCTGTCTGACCCGCTCGTGCGTGACCTGGCGATCAAGGCTGTGGATGAAGGCCGCGCTGTGGGGGAGGCGCTGGGAATTGCATCGGGCCCTTCGGGTGCGCAACGCTTCCTCGCGCCCACCAAACCTGCTGTGTCTGCAAAAACCTCGATGCTGGCCGATTTCGAGCGGGGCAGGGCACTGGAAGTCTCACCACTGATCGGGGCGGTAGTCGAGATCGCAAACCTTGTTGGTGTTTCCGTTCCCTTTACCAAAGCGCTATATGGGCTGATACGGCTAAGATCGCAGATCAGCGCCCAGACCAATCCAATATGACCGTGCCGATGTCTCAATCCATCACCGATCACCGCCTAATCTTGGGCCTACACCCTTAGTTAAATACTAGCCGATGGAGCACGTGGCTTCGGCGCCGGTCAGTTCATATTTTCCTTCGTCGATATTGACGGACTCAATGATGCCGTTGTTCACAATCATCGAGAAACGCTTTCCGCGCGAGCCCAGGCCGAACTTCGAGCCATCCAGTTCCAATCCAAGCGCCTTGGTATAGTCACCGTTGCCATCGGCCAGCATCTTGATTTTATCGCCGACGCCACGATCCTTGCCCCAGGCATCCATCACGAACACATCGTTCACTGCCATGCAGGCAATGGTATCAAAGCCCTTGGCCTTTACTTGGTCGTAATTTTTCAGGTAGCTCGGCAGGTGCTGGTTCGAGCAGGTGGGCGTGAAAGCACCAGGGACCGAGAACAGCACTACTTTTTTGCCCTTGAACAGTTCGTCCGAGGAAATTTCTGCAGGGCCGCTTGCTGTCATAACGCGGAATTTGCCTTCCGGCATTTTGTCGCCAGCTTTGATCGCCATGGTGATGTCCTTGTCTTTTGTTTGAATGAATGATTTCGAACCCGCGCGACTCTGCACGAGATATCCCTAAACTAAGGAGTTACGATGCAGAATCCAAATGAGATTTATCGGCGCGATCCGCGCAGGATTAGTTCGCGTGGCGGCGATTGAGCTCATAATGGTCGCCCTTAAAGTCGCCGAAATGGCTGGGCACCTCGGGGTGGCCAATAGGCTCGCCCGAATCATCTACCAGAAGGTTCTGCTGAGAGACATAGGCCACGTAGTGCGTATTCGCGTTCTCAGCCAACAGGTGATAAAATGGCTGATCCTTGCGCGGGCGCACATCTTCCTGGATCGACATCCACCAGTCTTCGGTGTTGTTGAACTCTGGGTCCACATCGAAGACCACGCCTCTAAACGGAAACAGGCGGTGTCTGACGACTTGGCCGAGTTTGAATTTGGCTTCGAGCGACTTCATGACCTCATACTCAAATGGCGGGCTCAGTGTCCACCCAGTTAATAAAGATAGGTGGCCGATTGTGGCCCGTCTAGAGGCTTTAACCCATTGAATTATCATGACTATAAGTCATTTCAACGGAAAATAGCTCACCCTCGAGCCCTTACGAAGCTCTTGTTTGTTGATCGAGAGCCACCATCTCGGTGTGATAGTTCTTTAACCCGCGCATAAGGAGATAGAACACTGGCGCGGCCATAATTATGAGCACGGCAGCCAGGCTATATTTCAGCGCCGCTTCATCCCCAAAGACACCGTCTGTGATGAGACCCACGAGCGGCGGGCCGATCAAAAAGCTCAGAATTTGCCGATCAAGCCACGAGACGATGTAAGACAACAGCAACAGCACCACAACGTACCATGCGTACGTTGGATACGGATAAGGAGGCTCTTGTGTGGAGGTCTGCTTAAGAGGGCCCATCGTTGTGCCTTCTGTAGGGTGTTATTGAGCTTTTGGATTGCTGCCGCCCAACCACACCTCAGCCTCGATGACAGCTGAGCGGTAGAGTTTCAGATTGTAGCTAAGGATCGCGATGGCCACCACGCACGCCACACCGCACGTTAGGGCCAACGAGTAACGCAGCATGGCTTCATCTTTGAATACAAAATCAGTCACGATGGCGACGGCGCTTGGCCCAACTGTCAAACCTAAGAGGCTGATAACGAAATAATACAACGCGGTGATTTGACCGCGCATCTGATTGGGGCACACCATCATCAATGACGCAGCGCCCGTCGCCGTCACCCACGCCCCGCCGATGGAGCCGAAGACTAAAACGCCAAGAGCAATCTCCGGGGTTGGCATTAGGGGCACCAAAACATATGGCCCGGCCATGAAGACGACGACGCCGATCAGGTTCGAGCGCATGTGCCCGTCTTTAAGGCCATTCTTGTAGAAACGATCCGCAAGCCAGCCACCAAACATCACGCCGATGGGCACCGTGAAAAGCATGATGATACCATAGGCAAAACTAATCTGGCCGATACTCCACCCCCATGTGCGAATGAATGTCGTCGGGAGCCATGAAAAATAAGCATAGCCTAAGATAGTGACCACCGACATGCCAATGAAGTGGCTCGCAAACATCTTCCAGCGTTGTTTGAGGAATTTGACGACCTCACTGACGGGGATTGCTTCGGTTTGTCCCTGCGCAGTTTGAAGTTGCATTTTTCCACGACGAAGCGGCTCTTTCACTGTGAGCATTAATAACGCGACGGCGAGGCCCGGCAGGCCAACCACAAAGAATACAGTCTGCCATGCGTAAAGTTGGCCAACGATGGGCAGCACAACGGGCGGTGCTTGGGACACAAATTGAATCACCTGGCCGCCCAGAATCATCGCAACTGCAGCCCCTAAGCCTACGCCAGCGTTGTAAACACTGATCGCTTGTCCGCGCTTGTCTTTGGAGAAGTAGTCGCTGATCAGCGACAGGGCGCTCGGGGCTAGTGTCGCTTCACCAATCCCAACGCCGATCCGCGCCAAGAACAACGTCCAGTATCCTTGAGAAAGGCCGCACATGGCCGTCATGACGCACCAGATTGCAATCCCCCAGCCAATAATACCGCGGCGGCTGGCACGGTCCGCTAAACGGCCAATGGGCAGGCCGAGGATGGTATAAAAAATGGCAAAAGCCAGACCGAGCAACAAGCTCATGGCTGTATCTGAAATGACGAGGTCGCGTTTGATGGGTTGCACCATCAGCGCCATAATTTGTCGATCGAGAAACGATAAAATATAAGCCAGCGTCAGGATGCCAACCACATACCAGGCATAGGCTGGATTCGGGTACGGGGGCTCAGGCGTTGCCCCATCTGTAGCGTGTGTCGACATGCCTTCAATCCTCCCCCATTGATACCCCCCGATCCCCGGTCGAGGGTATAAGCTCCGCAGTCACTCTAATCCCTTGCGTCCCAAGATCTGTTATTTATTTGATGGCGCCCGTAAAGAAATACTGGCCGCCGCTGCGCGTTGCATGCGGATCTGTGCGGTGTTGCTGGAAATGTACACTCGGCGCGTACCCACGAAAGGTCCGTGTGCGCTCAAAGTCGGCCTCAGCGTACATATCTTCCAGGGCCAAGTTATAGACTGTCAACATGAACGGCTCGTTGTTGCAGGTTGCATCCCAGTCACGCAACGAGGCCCGGTAGGCATCCATCTCATTAAACTGAGGCGCGTCAGAGTGCAGCATGACTCCGCCTGTTGAGAGGAGACGTGAACACTCGCGGAATATACGTGGGAGTGCAGCACTTGATGTTTCATGCAAAAGAATGCGCGAGATGACGAGGTCGAACGACCCGGCCGCAAAAGACATCTGTTCGGCATTCATTTGGTGAAAATGAACGCTCGCGCCTAAAGCATTGGCGCGAGCATGTGCATATCGTAGGCACGGTGCACTGCAGTCGATGCCATGCACTTCGGCGTCAGGAAATGCATCGGCATAAGGCAATGTATTGTTGCCAATGGTGCAGCCGAGATCGAGAATCCGTCGAGGGTTTAATTTGGGAAATCGCCGCTTGATCTCGGCGGCCAGGGATAGGCCTGGGTCATCATTGTTGGGCCCCTGACTGCCCATATTGTGAACCGTGATTGTCCGGTCGTATTGCGCGCCAGCGGCCACATCATCAGCCATAAACTCTGTGTGGTATCCGCCCGGTTTGCGATGAATATCAAGTTCCGACAAGTATCCTGGAACCTTGAGGGCGGGATCGAGACGTAACGAGCCCAACTTGCCAGAGTTGGCCTTCGCTTTAGTTGCAAGTGATTCGATCTGGCCGTCAATCATCTCAGCGCTGATCGTGTACATACGATCTTGATTGTCCGTACGCAGCCGGTACCAAAGCCGTGTCCGATCAAATTTTCGCATCGCTTTTGCAATCGCGCGCGGATTGTGATTCTGCTCACCCAGATCGGGTTTCACATGTTGTTCGTAAAGGCCGCGCAATTGGGGCCGAATCCCAGCCTCAAGTTTGACGGCTAAATTTTGGCAGAAAATCTCATGCGCCGCTTCATCATGCGTGGGCGTTGGCATTGCAGCGTGGTGTCTTGGTGTCGCCATTCACCTATTCTGACGTAGGGGCAGGCCGGATGGCAAAGCTTCATTTACGCGGGCATGCTCATGTCGAACGAACGCCTGAATGCCATTGTGACACAGACCAGGCTGGCTTAACCTATTGCAATGGTTGTCCGTGTCGCTTCGGGGGAGGCACTCATGTTGCAGAGCATCAAAGTTTTTTTCACAGTGAACGAGGCTGAAGAAGCAGCCTCCGACGACAATCCGCTGGCGCCAACCCGGCCCGAGCACAAACAACCTGCCGGTCCGATGCTAGCGCTCGCGTTTGGCTGGGGCTTTCTGATCACGGGTCTGCTGACCGGTGGCAGTATGGCTGCGGGTGTGGCGTTCTGGCCTGACCTGATCGAGGCTGCCTTTTGGGGCAACTTGATCAATTTTGCCGTGGGTGCCGCGGTTGGGTACATGGGTTACAAAACTGCTTGTAATTCTGGGTTGCTCTATCGGTTTGCTTACGGTCGCATCGGCGTTTATCTGCCCGTCATTTTTCTGGCCATCCTCACAACAGGCTGGCAAGGAATCGTTGTGGGCGCATTTGGCTTCGCATGGGTTCAGGGAATTGTTGTGGGCATCTTTGGCCAGACTCAGTACGCGGGTGCCGCTGGGTTTAGTAGTCCATGGTTTTATGTTTTTTCACTGTTTGCTGGGATTTTATACACCGTCACAACTTATAACGGTGTCAAAGGCATTCAAAAGATTAGCATGCCTTCGGTTGTTATTCTCGTGATTGTTGGCCTCTACGCCGCATACCTTAGCATTGGCCAGGTTGGAGGGTTTGATGCCTTCTTAGCAAAATCTGTCCTTGATTCAGCAAAAGCTCCGATCTCTATGGGCACAGCGATCAACCTTGTTATCGGATCTTGGATTGTCGGCGCCGTGGTCATGCCAGAGTACACGCGTTTTGCAAAATCGGCTTGGGTTGCAATTGCTATTCCTTTTGTTGTGTTGATTGTCTCGCAGTTTTTCTTGCAAGTCATCGGGGCGATGGGTGCAACTGCATCTGGCTCTGCTGACTTCACAGACTATATGAGCATTGCGAAGCAAGGCTTGCTTGTCGGCGGCATCGGCCTGATTGGCATGAGCTTAGCTTTGTGGACGACCGGCGATGCGAATCTTTATTTGCCAGTTGTCCAGACCGCTTCAACTTTCCACCTTCGCACTAAAGCAATGGTGCTGTTATTTGGTACCCTCGGAACAATTTTTGGTTTGGGCATCTATCAAAGCTTTTTTGACTGGATCAACATTATCGCTAATATTGTGCCGCCGCTCGTGGGCCCACTGATTGTCGATTACTATCTGGTGCATCGCGGAGATTATCGAACCGGTGATCTCAATCGATTGCATGTTTGGAATCCTGCTGCGGTGGTTGCTTACATTCTCGGTGCAGTCAGTACGTTCTATAATCCCGAGTGGATTGTGCCCGCATTGTTCGGGCTGATTGTGTCGATGGCAGCTTACGTTGTGGTTTACTGCGCCGCTGCTCTGATGGGCATAAAGTTAGGTTACAGGAAGATCATAGAAGCCGAGGGCGACGTTCAGTAGAGGGAAATGACCAAGATGCAGGCCTCGTTGAGTTCAGAGATTAATCGACGTCGGATGCTGCAGGCGGCAGGCGGGCTGGCCGCCACTGGAAGTGTGGCCGGATCATCTGCGCATGCAGAGTCATTCCCAAGAGCTGCGAACTCTCAAATGAGAGTCATGGCCTTGGATAAGCCAAAAGTTTGTGTCGCGGCTATTCAATCGTGCTCTGGAAAGGTTATCAGCGATAACCTCACGGCGATGCTGAGCGCCATTGATCGCATTCAGGCTCAAGAAGAAAAAAAAGACCTAATCTCGTTCTCAGTTTTGGCGCTTCAGGGTATTCGACCCCGCGGCCTTGATGAGGCGCGGCGAATAGCGGTTAGTCTTGATGGTCCGGAAGTCTTTGCTCTTTCCGCAAAAGCGAAACAACATCGCGTCTATCTTTCGTTTTCCGCCCTTACAACCGACAGGGCGTGGCCGAATGAAGTCATCACGCACAATGTTCTCTTGGGGCCGGACGGCAATATCGTTCTTGCTGCGTGGCAAGCAACGCACGATCCCGCGATGCCGTTTCTCTTAAGCGTTGAGAGAGTCATTGATCGTTATGTTGCCCTGTATGGCCGCGAGGCTGTTTTGCCGCTTGTGAATACCCCCATTGGCAATATCGCGTTAGCCTCGGACCAAGCTGCCCCTGAGATTTATCGCGCACTGGCTCTTCAAGGCGCAGAAGTGATTATTCGCGCCTCTCGCGATGTCCAAGCGCCTTGGGATGTGCAAGCCTGCTCTGCTTATAATCAGTGCTATACCGTCGCCATAGCGCCTTCAGGAGCGTTACATGCGGAGAGCGATGAAGACCCTTCGGCGCTTGGTGGCGGAGGTTCACTCATCGTAGGGCCCCGAGGCGAGACGTTGGCCGAGGCGAGCTCGAAGTGGGAGCAAACCGTTTCAGCTCAGGTGCCGCTTGCTTATTATCGTCAAGCCCGTCGCAAACCAGATGTGCATGCCGCATTGGTGTTGCCGGTTTACGCTCAGTATCAAAATTCTGTCTAGACCAATGAGGCACAATGTGAATCAGTTGACACGTCGCGCGACAATTTCTGCCGCTCTCGCAGCCAGCGCATTGGCAACACGCTCTGTCTTTTCTCAGGAAAAGGCAGGAAGTGCTTCTCATCCGCCGCCAGCACTCAAGGGCTTGGTGCGGAAAGGTTACGCTTCAACACCCATTGGTCAGATTCACTATCGGATGGTCACGCCCGCGAAAGATACGGGCAAGCCGCCAATTATATTTTTCCACCCCAACCCGTTCTCCAGCTTGTATTTCGTCTACATGCTGGAAGAGATGGGTCAGGACCGCGTCGCGATTGCTTTCGATACACCAGGATATGGTGAATCTGACAAGCCCAAAGCGCCGCATTCGATGGAGCAGTTGACCAAAGGCATGGCTGCCGCGCTTGAAAGCCTTGGCTATGGCGAGAAGGGCAAAGGAAAGGTTGATGTGTCCGGCTATCACACGGGGGCGTATGTCGCTACCGAGATCACCGCCGCGCGACCCGATCTCGTGCGCCGTGCCGTGCTGGTGGGGGTGCCGTTTTGGGAAGGCGAAGAGTTAGAGAAACAACGCAAGCGACTTCTTGTTGATAAGCCGCTGACGGAAGAGCCGGAACATGTGCTCAAAGAATGGAAGGCGTGGGTGACGGACCGTAACCCGAATATTCCGTTGCAGCGCGCGTATGACGTGTTTGTCGAATCACTGCAGTCTGGTAGCGATATTTGGTGGGCCTATAACGCGGTGCTGAATTATGACGCACGCCCTCGCTATCAAGTGATTAATCAGCCAGTCTTGCTGCTCAATACAGGGGGTGGTCTTGCTACTTTCACTCGCAACATTCTGCCCTTGCTCATGAAGGGGAAGTTGATTGAAGTGCCAGAGCTCACCTCGGGTATATGGGATGTGGGCGCTGACGTTCTGGGCCGCCATATGCGCGATTATCTCGATAATCCTGCTTAACGCGCTTCCCCAAGAGTATTGCAAACTCGACATGACCATCGATAAAGGCAAGATTGTAACTTATCGCGCCAAGGTGAAGGTCTCGTTTAAGTACGAAGGCAAATGGCCACCTTACGCGATTACGTCATCGCGTAAGGCTTGGGCTGAGTTTGCTGAGTCACCAATGGCAATGTTGTGCCGTCGGGGTCAAAGAACTTGAAGTTGTCCTCAGGTGTCAGATTGACGACGACGTTATAGAGCATCGCCGCGCTTTGCTCAGGGCTTAGCGAGCCTTTGTTGTCGTTATTTTTGGTTCTGACCCAGCCGGGGTGGCACGCGGCTGCGATCACCCCTTTATCCTTGAGCGCAAGGCCAACCTGGAACATGACTTGGCTGACGGCCGACTTTGTGGCGCGGTAGCCCACGAAGCCATAGTTGGGTTTGGCGCCCATGCGGCTGGAGATCGTCATCATCACTTTGCGTTTAGATGCGATCACATGAGGGGCAAAGGCTTCGCACATGCGCATCGGGCCTTTGGTATTGATGGCGAAGTGCTTATCCCAAAGGTCATAGTCAGTTTGGCCAAAGACGATGTCGCTTTGAACCGTGAGACCCGCAACGTTGAAGAGGACATCGATGGGCTCGTTCTTCAGTGTGGTGGCAACCGAAGCAATGTTCTGTGCGTCGGTGATGTCTAAATCAAACATCCTGACCCGGCCTTGTGAGTGTTCAGCAAATTCAGTAAACGCAGGCATCCTATCTTTGGGCAAGCACGTGGCGAACACAAGCCAGCCCTCATGGAAGAATTTCTGCGTAAGCGCAAACCCAACGTGGCCAGCCGCGCCTGTAATCAGAACACTTTCCATTATTTAAGCACTCCGGCTGACTTCCAATTATAGATGCCGTCGCTGCGGCCATCGACGGTGAATGATTGAGTTGTGTCTCCGGCCACCCGGTCGGATAAGCTCTTTTTTGTCGGCCTTGATCTCGACCAATCTGATAAAGTCGTATTGAGATTCAGCGTTGTCAACCAACACTTGATCAGCAGGTGTTTCAGTATCCAAGTCCCACAGGTGCGCGACTGAGGCGTCTGCCTTGCCTAAATCAAAAATTTTCCACTTCATGACATCAGTAAATGTCGGCAGTGTGCGCTTCATATCCGAGACGCTGATCATAAATTCTTGAATATGGCTGCCCTGTGACAGGTCAATCGGAAAGGCTGGTTGGTCTTGGGCTGCTGCGATGCTGCTGGTCAGCAGTGCGGCTGCGCAGATAGTCGATGTTTTCATGATTCTCTCTCTCCTGGCCTCAAGTTTGAGTATCAGGTGATCTCAGCTGAGTCGCAAGCACGCAAAACAAAAAGGGGAGACGTGATGTCCCTCTTAAGGTGTGCTCTTGAGATGGTTAGTTCTGCAGATTACGCCAATCGTGCGATATGCACGTTTCGTCAATGAGCGTGCGGCGCAAAATTTTTCCACCTTTGATCCATTGCCAGATGCGGCTTCGAAAATTCCCGCAATCGGAAAGATGGATCATTTCATAAAGGTACATCTCAGGGTCGTCCTTGCGTACCCAGTACAGCATGGTAGTGCGTGCGTTCTGATCCAATGCGATATCTGCTGCCCAACCTTTGATCAGCTCGTTGTCCCACTCCAAGCGCCCGTTGCGCAGGTGGCCAGGGAACTCACGCGTTTCGGTGCGTCCATCGGCCCAGGTATAAAAATTTGTTTGTTGATAAGGGCAGGGGCCTGCATCAGGGAAACGGCAGACAAGCTGCGATTTGTGTTCGTCGATTTTGTTTCCAGCGTCATCGTAGTATCGATAGACCCCTTCCCAAACACCTTCGTGCCGCGCAAGAAGCGGCATCTGCTCTTTGAGGGTCGGCAATTTTGTAACTGTGGCAGGGGACATCTCGAACTCCATTCAAACAACGAATGTGCTCATATAGCCCACAAGCTCAATATTGACCTTGCGATAACGCAAAGAGCGTCAAATTCAAGGTTTGCAATTTATCATTTTTTCAAGGGGCCAGCTCCGCCGCCGCGCGTAGCGCTTTTAAATCTGCGATCAGTATATCCCCATGCGGTTCGGGCTTAATTGCTCCTGTTGATTTGAGTTGTGAGAAGGATCGGCTTACGGTTTCCATAGTGAGTCCCAGGAAATCAGCGATGTCTTGGCGCGTCATGGGGACGTGGAGGCGCTTTGAACCGAGCCCCAGTAATTCTTGACGTCGCTGCAAATGTAAAAGAAATGACGCAACACGTGCCTTGGAGTTCTTGCGGCCCAATGAGAACACAAGATCTAAAACGTTGTTCAGAATCAGCGAAGACATATGCGCGAAGGCCACACCAAGATCTGCTCGGCTAGCCAATAACTCAAGAAGTCGTGAGCGAGACAGCGACCAAGCCATCACCGGCGTCAAGGTTTCTGCCCCTGTATTGTGGTGCGGCGTAAACGTCATGCCCAAGAAGTCTCCGGGAAACAGAAAGGCCAGGATTTGCCGCTCGCCATTCTCGCCAAATCGCGTCACCACAACGTTTCCTTCGCTAAGGCAAAACACATCACTCACATCATCCCCTTCGCGAAATAATAGTCGGCCCGCTGGAAAGGACACTTTTTTGCCCTGCGCGAAGAGATCCAGCACAGCTTTAGGCGTGGACAGTTGGGGTGCGCTTGGTGTGGCCATGGGATCGGCTCTATAATGCGTACAAATTGGGTGAGCCTTGATAAGGTATTTTTCGCTTCTCGTCACCGCCAGAGGGTAGGTGGCCGACCGACCCTACGTGAGGCCCGCTCAACATGATCACGGATCCCAAAGCATTTCTGCTGCGGCTTTTTGAGCACTCCCTTGCGGCAGTTGATCCCCGCCGCGTGCTTGACCGCCATTGGCCTGCGCGAAAATTGGGTCGACTCATCGTTCTTGGGGCAGGCAAAGCTGCGGGGGCGATGGCGCAGGCTGCTGAGGCCTTTTATGGCACTGATCTTGAGGGCATCGTGGTGACTCGTGATGGCTATGGGCAACCTACTCAGAAAATTGAGATCATTGAGGCCTCCCACCCGCTACCTGATTATCGCGGAGTCGTTGCCGCCGAGCGCATCTTAGCGCTGGCCAAAAGCGCGCGGGCTGGTGATCTCGTTGTCTGCTTATGGTCGGGCGGCGCGTCCGCGCTGATGGTGGCTCCACCTCAATCGATGGGCTTCACTGAAAAACAGAACATTAACGCCGTCTTGCTGAGAAGCGGCGCGACAATTGGCGAAATCAATTGTGTTCGCAAACATCTTTCGATGATTAAAGGCGGGCGTTTGGCACAAGCCTGTGGTTCTGCAGATGTGGTTTCACTCATTATGTCCGATGTTGTGGGCGATGACCCCAGCATCATTGCTTCTGGGCCAACGGTAGCCGATCCCACCACGTGCACAGATGCTCTGTTGATCCTTCAGCGCCACCGTGTGCCGGTTAGCTTTGAGGTGCAACGCAATCTCGAGAGCGGAGCTTGGGAGTCACCGAAGACATTGGGCAGGAATGTCAGAAATAAAATAGTTTTAAGGCCGAAAGATTGTTTTTACGCCGCCGCGGCCTTTGCTGAATCGACTGGTATTGCATTTCTTGATTTGGGTGATCATTTCGATGGCTTCGTGTCTGAGGTTGCCGTCCAGCATGTATCCCGTATTCGGGCGATTGCGGCAGGGCGCGATGTCATCAAAAGTCCCTGCCTCGTCGTATCGGGAGGCGAGGCGCTCGTTCGCGTCGCGGGCCAAGGCCGGG
>Ga0049084_10000793_pt1 | contig 12530 bp, 10 predicted proteins | sample GreLakmeON33MSRF_FD_66720 | JGI IMG/M metagenome (GOLD analysis project Ga0049084, IMG submission 66720) | Freshwater lentic microbial communities from great Laurentian Lakes, MI, USA - Great Lakes metaG ON33MSRF | ecosystem: Environmental > Aquatic > Freshwater > Lake | place: Great Lakes... | reverse complement strand
AACTTTTAAACAAACATTCTGATTATGTTGGAACTTATTACCACGCAGGTAAATTATACGAGCGTCTTGATAGGAAATCGGAAGCAATATTTGTTTACCAAAAGGGAATGGAAATAGCAAGTAAGGCTGGTGATCGTCATGCTTACTCTGAATTGCAGACAGTTTTCAATTCAGCTTCTGGTTTAGATTATGAAGACGATTAAATACCATGTGGAGTAAACGCCAACTTATCTTTATTTATGATGTAATTTGGTTTACCCTTACTGCATTCGGTGGTGCGCAAGCTCATGTAGGCATGATGCTCAAAAACTTTGTTAATAAACGTAAGTATATTTCTGAAACTGAATTATTAGAGTTGAATGCATTAACTCAGATACTTCCTGGCCCATCTTCAACCCAAACTCTAGTTGGTATTGCCTATAAGTTGGGTGGTTTACCGATGGCAATAAGTGTATTTTTTATTTGGATATTACCATCAACGGTACTTATGTCTTTAGCAGTGCTAAGCTACACTTTATTAGGTCAAAAGGAGAAATTTGATACTATTTTGGAATTTATCCAACCTATTGCAGTTGGAATTGTTGGTTATGCTGCATTCTCATTTGGTCGAACAATTTTAAAATCATCCACATCAATCTGGCTTGCTGCCGGATCTCTATTCGCCACTTTGCTACTCAGAAATGCCTATGCTTTCCCAATATTGATTCTTATAGGAGGGATTGTTTCTTCAACTGTTGAAACAGCAATTGAGGAAAATAACCTCAGATTTAAGCTTTTTTCCAATATCAATCCTCGTAAAATAGCTTATTTTATAGGCATATTGTTATTTTTTGCAAGTTTAGGCGCACTTGTTAACCGTACATCCCCATTTAGTTTACCGATTCGTTTATTTGAAAATTTTTATCGGAACGGCATTATGATATTTGGTGGCGGACAGGTACTTGTTCCTTTTATGTATACCGAATTTGTAGAAATGAAGGGATATCTTACTTCAGATCAGTTTTTATCAGGATACGCCTTTCAACAGGCTTTACCCGGGCCAACCTTTTCATTTACCTCATTTGTAGGAGGCATGACTCTGAAAAATGCAGGATTTAATGTTTATGGACAAATAATGGGTAGTATTATTGCGGTTTTGGGAATCAATCTGCCGGGGTTAATCCTGATTCTCTTTATTGTTCCTTTCTGGAATGATTTGAAAAAGATAACCCGGATAAAAAATTCTCTTTCAGGCATTAATGCAGTTTCTGTTGGGTTTATGGGTGCTGCATTTCTTCTTTTATTACAACCTGTCGGAATAAACTACTTATCAATTGGTTTGATTATTATGACTTTTCTACTACTGGTTTTTACCAGGATTAAAACACCATTATTAATTCTGGCAGGTATTTTACTGGGTCTGTTTGTTTAATAAAAATACACACTCAAATTATCATTAATTAAAAGGGTGGTTCTTCATCTATATCGTCCATTCTGGATGGACGGATAATGAAGTTATTAGGCTTTTCAAAATCTTGTGAAGGCGAAATTCCAGCAAATGGATTAGGGTTATTTCTTGACGGACTACTGAAATCTTCCTCTAGATCTACGAATTTTACAAATTTTCCGATAAACCGAAGTGGAACTGTGCCAGTTTCACCGTTTCTGTGCTTAGCAATAATCACTTCACCTAATCCAATGGTAGAACGGCCATTTTCATCCTCAGTAAGACCATAATATTCAGGACGATAAAGGAATAAAACCATATCCGCATCTTGCTCAATAGAACCAGATTCCCTTAAATCAGAGAGCATTGGCTTTTTGCTGCCACCAGGACGGTTTTCTACTGCCCGACTTAACTGGGAAAGTGCTATAACGGGTACATTTAATTCTTTAGCAACTGATTTTAATGCTCTGGATATACTACCTATCTCTTGTTCACGATTACCACTTTTGCCATCACTTTTTCCGTGCATAAGCTGAAGGTAATCGATAATGATCATTTGAATATCGTATTGCGCTTTTAAACGTCTGCACTTAGCTCTGAATTCAAATATATTTAAGGCTGGGGTATCGTCAATAAATAAGGGAGCTTCAGTTAGTTTGCCTATCTTAGAATGAAGCTGCTGCCATTCCCATTCTGCCAAATGACCTTTTTTTATTTTTTCTTGCTCTATTTCTGTTTCACCTGAAATCAAACGATTTACAAGCTGCACAGATGACATCTCTAAAGAAAAAAAGACTACAGGTTTATTAAATTGTACTGCAGCATTTCTTGCACAACTCAGTACAAATGCGGTTTTACCCATGGCAGGTCTTGCCGCAATAATAACAAGATCTGACGGCTGCCATCCTGAGGTAATTCTGTCAAGTGCAGTAAATCCGGATGCTACACCTGTGAGTCCATCTACTTTATCTTTAATTTTTTCTAGATTCTCTAATGATTCACGAATGATCTCATCCATCTTTCGGGAATCTCTTCGAAGATTATTTTGAGCAATGTCAAAAAGGTTCTTTTCTGCATGATCGAGCAGATCGAAAATGTCAGTTGTATCCTCATAGGCATTGGTAATTATTTCGGTGGAGATACGAATTAGTTCACGCTGAATAAATTTTTGAGAAATAATTCGGGCATGGTATTCAATATTTGCTGCAGAGGCAACACGGTTTGTAAGCTCAGTAATATAATAAGCTCCACCAATCATTTCCAGTTCGCCCTGTTGACGTAATTGGGCAGTTACTGTAAGTATATCGATAGGAGAGGACTTTTGAAAAAGAACCTGAATGGCTTCGAAAATCTTTTGATGACTATCTTTGTAAAACACATCTGGTTTTAAGATATCAATAACGGCAGAAAGTGCATCTTTTTCAAGCATTAGCGCACCAAGTACAGCTTCTTCAAGATCTAATGCCTGAGGGGGGAGTTTGCCTAGCCCACTGGCCATGTTGCTTAGTTTGTTCCTTCGCTCAGTAGAAAAAGTATTTTTATTGCTTTTATTATATTCCTGATCTTTTTCTAAACTCATAATAACAAAAGTATATAAAAAATGGAGCAGAAATGTTTAAGTTTTTCACAATTTAATTTGATTTAAATTACAATAGTGTATACGCCTCATTTAATCATATGTTTTATTAACATAAATTATTTATTTAATGTGTAAAACCTGTAAAATCATGGTTTAAATAGGCTTTAACGTAGTGTTAATAAGTTTTTTTGATGTTGATAATCTAAGTTCCTATTCTAATAAACCTTCTTAATTTCCATGAAAAGGGAAATTATATCTAACTTGGCAAATAAATACTATGTATAGATGAATGGTAACCCTTTTAAACGAAAACGTGAATTTGAAATACATGAATCAAATCAAATGGTATTTGGAATTCGTGCAATCATTGAGGCAATTAAAAGTGGTAAAGAGATTGAAAATCTCTTTTTACAAAGAGGACTTACAGCAGGTATAATTCTGGAATTGCGCAGTTTATTGAAAGATCAGGAGATTGGTTTTCAACTGGTTCCGATAGAAAAACTTAACCGGCTGACCACAAAGAATCATCAGGGAGCGGTTGCGTTTATTTCACCAATTAGTTATGATAAGATAGAAAATATTATACCATTGATCTATGAAAAAGGTGAGGTCCCTCTTATCTTGATATTAGATGGCATTACTGATGTACGTAATTTTGGCGCTATTGCAAGGACTGCCGAATGTGCAGGAGTGCATGCGATCGTAGTTCCGGCAAAAGGTTCAGCACAAATTAACCCTGATGCAATTAAAACGTCTGCTGGAGCACTTTATAAAATCCCAGTTTGCAGGCATGATAGTCTGTTTAAAACTGCAAAATTTCTTCAGGAATCAGGTTTGCAATTAGTAGCATGTACAGAAAAAACAAATGATTACCTCTATCAGCCAGATTACACTATTCCTTCTGCTATTATCATGGGTTCTGAAGAAACAGGAATTTCAACTGATCTTATCCGTATTGCAGACCATTTAGCCAAAATTCCAATGTACGGCGAGATTGAATCTCTCAATGTTTCAGTATCCGCAGGTGTATTGTTATATGAAGCGGTAAGACAAAAATTAGTTACTAAATAAATTCACTACCAAAACGCTGTTTTACATCAGCTACAATTTGTTTAATTTCTTGTTCCCGTTCTCTTGGACAAACTAAAAGTGAATTGTTGTCCTCAATTACTATAAAATCGTGTAAGCCCTGCAGTACTACTAGTTTCTCTTTTGGAACATTGACCATGCAATTGGAAGAATCGTACATGATCACTCTTTCTGAAGGTATTACCACATTTCCTACATAATCCTTTTCTGATAGATCATATATTGAAGCCCAGGTACCCAGGTCTGACCATCCAAATTCAGTTGGTAAAACATACACATTGTCAGCTTTCTCCATAATTCCGTAATCAATGGAAATATTCGTGCATTGTGAGAATGCAGATTGTATGAATTCCTGTTCTTGAGGAGTATTATAAGCCATCTCTCCTTCTTTGAATATATCATTTATTTCTGGGAGGTGTTTTTCAAAGGATTTAAGTATATTCTTTGCCGACCAGACAAAAATTCCTGCATTCCAGAGAAAATCACCACTTTGTACAAATGTTTTTGCTAATTCAACATTTGGTTTTTCTGTAAAGGTCTTAACTTTAAAAAAATCTTCAGCAATCTTTTTTGTATTGTATTGGATATAACCATATCCGGTATCAGGTCTTGATGGTTTAATTCCAAGAGTGATCAAACAGTCGTTTTCAAGTGCTGCATCAAGTGATTTTTTAATGCAACGGGTGAACTCATCTGAGTCCATGATCAAATGATCAGACGGTGCTACAACAATTGATGCATTCGGGTTAATTTTTAATATTTTATGACTGCCATATGCTATGCAAGGGGCAGTATTACGCATAATAGGTTCAGCTAGTATTTGTTCATTATCAATATCAGGTAATTGCTCTTTTACAAGATATATATAGCTTTCATTTGTTAAAATAAAAATATTTTCCTGAGGTACGATCTTTAAAAAACGATCATAAGTTTGCTGAATCAGAGTTTTTCCAGTTCCTAATATATCAAGAAACTGTTTTGGATATGCTGTACGGCTTAAGGGCCAAAATCTGCTACCAATACCACCCGCCATTATGAGGACGTAATAATTTTTCATGCTTTTTAAAACTTAAATAATTCCTTCTTTCAAAAGATCATGAAGATGGATAAAACCCTCAAACTTGCTTTCTGTGCCTACAAGTATCTGGGTAATATTATTAACGCGTAATATTTCAAGGGCGTTAACTGCAAGTTCGTTTTTATCTATGTATTTGGGCGATTTAGTCATTATGTTTGCGGCTGTTAGTCCATCAATGGTGTTATTATTATTAAGCATTCTACGAATATCGCCGTCTGTAATTATTCCGCTTAGTTTTCCTTCATCTACTACTGCTACCGCACCAAGCCTGTTTCTGGTGATTTCAATGATCACTTCTTTTACTGTTGCATCTGAAGAGACAAAAGGTTTTTCATTTTGTGCAGCCAGATCGCCAACAGTTAAATATAAACGTTTTCCTAAAGAACCTCCCGGATGATATTTGGCAAAATCAGTACTACTAAATTCACGACACTCAAGCAAACATACTGCCAAAGCGTCACCCATAGCTAATTGAGCTGTTGTACTGGTAGTTGGAGCGAGATTATGTGGGCATGCTTCATGATCAATCGTTGTATCTAATAACCAATCAGCTTGTTTTGCCAGAAAGGAATCTTTATCACCTGCCATTGCGACAAGTTTATTTCCACCTTGTTTTAATAAAGGTACAAGTACCTTGATCTCAGGTGTATTACCGCTTTTTGAAATGCAAATGACCAGATCATTTTGCTGAATCATGCCCAAATCGCCGTGAATGGCATCTGCTGCATGCATGAATATTGCTGGAGTTCCTGTAGAATTAAAAGTAGAAACAATCTTTTGAGCAATTATTGCACTTTTTCCAATTCCTGTTATTATAACGCGGGCTTTTAGGTACAAAATTTGCTGTACTATTTCTGAAAAATCATCGTTTAATTTTGTTGAAATACTTATTATGCCTTCCGCTTCAGTTTGAAGCGTTTGTCGTGCTATTTCTAATATTTCAACGCTATTTTTCAATTTAGTTTTTTTTAAATAAATAAATATTAATCGCAAAAATATGTTATTTTGAATATTATTATGACCAATTTTCAATTTTTTCCAGTTATATAATGGAAATAAACAAATCTTTATTCGATAATTTACAGAATTTTTTTGGCTTTGATAACTTCAAAGGTGATCAGGAAGCTATAATAACTAGTATACTTCAAAAGAAAGATACATTTGTTATCATGCCAACAGGTGGCGGTAAATCTATTTGTTATCAACTACCGGCTTTAATGAGCGAAGGTACAGCAATTGTTATTTCACCACTGATTGCCTTAATGAAAAATCAGGTAGATCAGTTAAGAGCTTTTGGAGGAACAGATAGTATTGCCCATTTTCTCAATTCATCACTCAATAAATCTGAAATTATCAAGGTAAGAGAAGATGTAACAAATGGTCTGACCAAATTACTGTATGTAGCACCTGAGTCTTTAACAAAATCAGAAAATGTAGATTTTTTGAGAGGTATTTCAATCTCTTTTGTAGCTGTTGATGAAGCTCATTGTATTTCAGAATGGGGGCATGATTTTAGGCCGGAATATCGCAGAATACGTCAGGTGATTGATAATATCGGAGAAAATATTCCAATTATTGCATTAACGGCCACAGCAACGCCTAAAGTACAGCAGGATATTCAAAAGAACCTGCAAATGAACAACGCTTCTCTTTTTAAATCCTCATTTAACAGACCTAATTTATTTTATGAAGTAAGGGCAAAGCGTGATGTAATTAAAGAAATTGTTAGATATGCTAAGTTGAATTCAGGAAAATCAGGAATTGTTTACTGCCTGAGCCGCAAAAAGGTCGAGGAAGTTGCTGAAGCATTGAAACTTAATGGAATAAAAGCGTTGCCATACCATGCAGGTCTTGACCCTAAAACCCGCGCTGAAACACAGGATAACTTTCTGATGGAAGACGTTGATGTAATCGTTGCAACTATTGCATTTGGAATGGGTATTGATAAGCCTGATGTTCGTTATGTTATCCATCATGATATCCCAAAAAGTATGGAGGGATATTATCAGGAAACAGGACGATCTGGTCGTGATGGTGGTGAGGGTATCTGCCTGGCCTTTTATTCACAAAAGGATATTGACAAGTTAACCAAGTTTATGAAAGACAAACCTGTTTCAGAAAGAGAAATAGGCACTCAAATTCTAAAAGAGGTTATCGACTATGCTGAATCATCTGTTTGTAGGCGTAAACAGATACTCCATTATTTTGGCGAGAATTTTAATGAAACAGGTTGCAATAGTATGTGTGATAATTGCCGTCATCCTAAAAAATATTTTGATGCAGAAGCTCCTTTGCTCAAGGCTTTAACCTTGATACGGGATCTGGGTGAAAAGTTTGATGATCAATATGTCATAAATATCATGTTGGGTATTGAAAATTCCCTGGTTGCATCTTATGAACACAGCAAATTAGAGGTTTTTGGATCCGGTAAAGAGGATGGTGAGATACTTTGGAAATCTTTAATGCGACAGATAGTCTTGCATAATTTTGTTCAGAAAGACATTGATAATTATGGTCTTTTAAAACTGACTAAATCTGGAAATTCATTTATAGAGAATCCATATTCGATTAAGTTTATACTTAATTATCTGATGGATGTGGCTGAAGATGAGGTAGAAGAAGCCCAGCAACAAAGCGGAGCTTTGGATACACTTTTGCTTCAAATGCTGAAAGATTTAAGGAAAAAATTAGCGAAACAAAAGAATCTGCCACCATTTGTAGTATTTCAGGATCCTTCATTAGATGAAATGTGTACTCATTATCCTATTTCTATTGATGAACTCAAACAGATACAGGGAGTAGGATCCGGAAAGGCTTCGAAATTTGGCCTTCCATTCATAGAACTTATAAAAAAATATGTTGATGAAAATGATATTGATCGACCGGTAGATCTGGTTATCAAAAGTGCAGCTAATAAATCAGCTCTTAAAGTATCGATTATTCAAAATATAGATCGTCAGATTGCATTGGAGGATATAGCTTCTGCCAAGGGAATCTCATACGATGAAATATTAAAGGAACTTGAAACCATCGTAAATTCCGGCACAAAACTTAATCTCAATTATTATATTAATGAATTGATTGAAGATGATAGGCAGGATGAGGTTTTTGATTATTTTAGGGCAACAGAAACCGACTCGATTGATGAAGCACTTTCGGAGCTTGGAACTGATGATTACACCCGCGAAGAAGTACAATTAATGCGTATTAAATTTTTATCGGAGCTAGGAAATTAATGATTAATAATATTCCCCAAATAAAGCACACAAAATCAGGTAATTTTTTCCTGATGGCTGGACCCTGTGTTATTGAAAGCGAAGAAATTGCTCTCAGAATTGCAGAAAAAATTGTAAATATTACAGATAGGCTTGAAATTCCTTTAATCTTTAAAGGATCTTATAGAAAAGCAAACCGCTCCAGGCTCGATTCATTTACAGGCATTGGTGATGAAAAGGCACTCCGGATTCTGAATAAATTAAGTAAGGAATTTGGTGTCCCAACCGTTACTGATATTCATGAAAGCCATGAGGCCGCTATAGCGGCAGAATTTGTAGATGTTTTACAGATCCCGGCTTTTTTATGTCGTCAAACTGACCTTTTGGTAGCTGCCGCTCTTACAGGCAAAGCTGTGAATGTAAAAAAAGGGCAGTTCTTATCAGCAGGTTCTATGAAATTTGCAGTTGAAAAAATCCAGGAATCAGGTAACCATAATGTGATCCTTACCGATCGCGGTAATACTTTTGGCTACCAAGATATTATTGTTGATTATAGGGGTATACCAGAAATGAGAAGTTTTGGTGTACCCGTAGTAATGGATTGTACACATTCATTGCAGCAGCCTAATCAGGCCAGCGGTGTAACAGGAGGGAAGCCCACCCTGATCGAAACAATTGCCAAAGCAGCCATTGCAGTAGGTGCTGATGGCTTATTTATAGAAACTCACCCTGATCCGTCAAATGCAATGTCTGATGGAGCCAATATGCTTCATTTAGATCTGCTTGAAGGTTTACTGATAAAATTGATTAGGATCAGAAAAGTAATTTTCTGATCCCGGTCATTTCTTTTTTAGTGTTCTCTGCCAACTCTTCTTAATAAATATTTTCTTTTAGCCATTGAACACTAAATGAAGGATCATTAATAGTTTTAGATCCATCTTGTTCAATAAAGGTGTGCTTCACTCCTGAAAGTTTTGAGTTTTCATAGATATGCTTAAAATCAACTTTCCCTTGACCTACTGGACATGGTTTGCCGCTTATTTTATCAAGATCTTTTACATGCCATAAAGGGAAACGACCCGGGTATTTTTTGAATAATGCAACTGGATCCATTCCTGCAGCTGTAGCCCAGGCAAGATCTAGCTCCATGAATACTTTGTTTTTATCCGTATTGCTTAAAACATAATCAAATGCTGATACCCCTTCAATGGGTGTAAATTCAGATTGATGATTATGATATGCAAGTTTCATTTTGTTTTTTGCAGCAGCATCACCTGCTTTTATGAAAATTTCTGTAGTCCGTTTAATTTCATCCATCGTATTGATTGATGAACTGGAACAAACTACCCAACCGCAACCTCCCTCTGCCGACTCATCCACAATCTGCTGAAGGTTATCCCTAAGATTTCTTGAGCCTGCAGGAACTTGTGCCATCCTTGGTAGCCCACCAACATGATTTCCAATCCATTTTAGTCCAAGATCGTTTACAATTGCTGCAAATTCCTTTGCTGAATGTCTATAATATAAACCACCAGAACCTGTAGCCGTCTCCAGTTCTTTTATGCCTATATCAGCAATCTGTTTAAGAATGGTTTTAGTATCTGCTCCAGGCAAGTTGATCAAAGAATTTAGTGTATAGACCTGAAGGCCCATTGTCGGATATTTGAGTTTTAATTTACCTGTTATGCCGGCATTAGACCAAGAAGGTAATGCGCATCCAATTGTAAATAAAGCCGAGTTTTTTAGAAAGAATCTTCTATCAATCATATAATTTTATTTAGCTGTTAAAAATCTATTTTTTGTCAATTGTATAAAAATCATAGGTTATTGCCCAGGTAAATTCATTACCAGGCAATGCATCGATCTTTATAAATGGTTCAGGACTTAACGTTGTAGGTACTGACCAATACATAAAATTTGAAAGCGGACGGTTTGAAGTGATTCTCACTGCAGCGCCTGTTTTTTGATTTTCTATCCTGAAATCATAATCTTCAACATTATTACCTGTATAACCTTTAGGATATTCCATGGTACTTTCACCTTTTTTTAAATCTCTGCTATAAACCATTTTATTTTCTACGAAATTCATAAGACTCTTTTTTGCAGGTTCTGAATTAATTTTAAAGGGCATGCTAACTAAAAAATCTGGTCCTGTGTTTTGATTGTCGATCACGAAAAAGTTATGATTGAAAACACTCGTATTGATAGCTTTTTGACCGGTATTTTTTAAACTATGTTCTAAAATCAATTGGGCTTTACCCTGTACCAAGCGGACTGTTTTTTTATAGATATATGAATATCCGGAATCATCTTTTAGGGTATGAATAAATTCAACTTGTTCACTTTTTGTCTTTACTTTCCATTTCCCAGCATTAAGAATTTCAAAGGGTTTACTGAATCCATAAGGTTCATTTTTTACCTTTCGCAGGATACCAATACCAATTTTCATGAATTTTTCTCCAGGAGCTGCAGTAGCGTAATCTATTGGATCAAATGCTTCAACCGGACCTGTAATAGCATCATGCCTTTTTGGATCATGTTGCTGGTACCATTCACCGAAATATTCATGGTCTTTAAATTTCAAGCTATTTATTACACCTGCCCAATCAAATCTAGTTCCTGTGTAAAATCCATTTTTAGCATCTGGCAAGTATAAATTTGCTTCGATTAACGCATTAGAAATACTTGTCTGAGGGTATTGTGCAAAAATGTTGGAGGCCGAAAAAATCAGGATTCCGAAAAGAATATTTTTCATAGTATAAAATTTAAAAATTGATTAATTCATAAAATAATTAAGGTTTGATCAAGGTTCCGTCTGCTTTTCGAACTTGCTAATTGGATTTAGTTCCAATAGGATATTTCGCTGCTTCCTTCTCATTGATATCTACCCCAAGTACAGGAACTTCATTAACAGACATGTACCCATTTTGTTGAATTGGTTTTCTGAAAACATTCCCTGCTAAACCTTCAATTATTCAATTATATTTTTATTTTTCTTTCGAAAATTGTTTGCGAATTCTATTTTTTTTAAAAAAAACAATTCGAATACCTAAGTCTTCCTGAATTTGTTTTAAACTCGATAGTAATCAGGTTTCCAGTTCTGGATAGCTAATTTTATTGACTTTGAATCCATTTTATCTGTAATAGCTCTCTGTATTAGTTTTTGATATTCATCATCCGAGGCAAATCGCAATGCAATAATTTGCCCAATTTTTAGCTCAGATGGTAAGGGTTTTCCTGTTAAAATAAAGTGCCTAAAGTTTTCTTCAGAACGAATGGCTCTGTCTTGGGCTCTGAGAGGGAAAGATCGTGTAAACCAAAAAAGCATAATGCAGCATACAAAGAGTAGGGTAATTAAACTGGCCGAATAAAAGCTTTCATTATTCCATGATTTGCAAAGATTGAAAAGGGAGCCAATAAATCCTGTTAGTATCAATAGCGCCAATATTCCGTGATAGCCTTTAACTAGTCGTGTGTGGTTTTTGTAGTTTTGATCCATAATTATTTGTGTGTGATTTTAAATTCTGTTCGTCTATTATTTTTGCGGCCTTGTTCAGTGTTATTATCAGAAACTGGCTGACTTTCACCATATCCTTTAAAACTTAAGTTTTTTAAAGGTATTTTATTTTTTATCAAATACTCATAAACTATTTTAGCTCTATCCCTTGAAAGAATCAGGTTTGATTGGTCTTCTCCTATTTTATCGGTATGTCCACCAATTTCGATCGATACTGTTGGATTTTCTCTAAGAAAAAGAATAAGCTGTTGTAATTCTGCCATAGATTCAGGTAAGAGATCATATTTGTTGGTCTCGAAAAAAATATTATTCAATATAACCATTTTTCCGATTTCAATTTTTTGTAAATAAACATCCATATTAAAGGCTTGTTTTTCCAGATTTCCTATAAGTGTAAAGTTTTGTGAATAAAATAAATATCCTTCTTTTGATACTGTAAGTCCATAAGATTTGCCAGCAGGTAATGTAGCAAGAAATTCTCCACTTTCAGGATCTGCAATTTCATCATAAATAGGTTTTCCATTAGTCAAATTTGTGATTTGAATATGAGCATCCAAGACCTTCTTACTAAGATTGTCAACAACTTTTCCTTTAACATAGATAACTGCCTTGGGTTTCAATTTTTC
>Ga0049084_10000785_pt1 | contig 12590 bp, 12 predicted proteins | sample GreLakmeON33MSRF_FD_66720 | JGI IMG/M metagenome (GOLD analysis project Ga0049084, IMG submission 66720) | Freshwater lentic microbial communities from great Laurentian Lakes, MI, USA - Great Lakes metaG ON33MSRF | ecosystem: Environmental > Aquatic > Freshwater > Lake | place: Great Lakes... | reverse complement strand
TGGATATCGGAACCACGAAAGTGTGCACCCTTATCGCAAATAAAACTTCAAAAAATATTGAAATCCTGGGCGTTGGATCTCACCCTAGTAATGGCCTGAAAAAAGGCTCGGTGGTAAACATTGAAAAAACTGTTGAATCAATACGTGCATCAATACAAGAAGCTAAGCTCATGGCTGGAATCGAAGAACTTGAATCCGCGACTGTTGGTATTGCTGGTAATCACATTTACTGTTTTAATTCTTCTGGGGTTGTACCTGTCAAAAACAAAGAGATTACCCAGAGCGATGTTGACCGAGTAATTGAAGCAGCTAAAGCCGTTTTAATTCCTTCTGATCGTGAAATTCTTCACGTTATTCCACAAGAATTTAAAGTTGATAACACTGTAGGAATAAAAGATCCTGTCGGAATGTGTGGTTCGCGACTAGAAGTAAACGTCCACATAGTAACTGGTAAAACACCTCTCATTCATAATCTCATAAAGTGTGTTGAACAAGCCGGGTTGAGTGCAAATTCAATTATACTTCAGCCAATTGCTTCTTCTCGTTCAGTTCTCTCAATGGAAGAAAAAGAGCTCGGTGTTGTTCTTATAGATATTGGTGGTGGTACGACCGACATTGCTGTCTGGAAGGATGGAAGTCTTATTCATTCCGAAATTATTCCTTTAGGTGGAAACCATTTCACTAATGACCTCGCAGTCGCCTTAAAAATTCCTCACAACGAAGCTGAAAGAATCAAGTTATCGCACGGATCGGTGCTAAATCAGGTCCAGTTTAATGAAACATATCTAACCATTCAGGGACTATCTGGCACCAGAGCAAGAGAAGTCTCAATTGGCTATATAGCTGAAGTTTTAGGCGCCAGAGCAGAAGAATTGTTCAATGTGATCAAAGAAATGATCTTGGAAAAGAATTTGCAAGTAGAGGTCACTGGGGGCTTTGTGCTCACAGGTGGAGGATCTTTAATGCGTAACCTTCCAGAAATGGCAGAATATATTTTGGAAAAGCCAGTTAAGGTGGGATATCCACAAGCTTTCGGTGGAATGACTTCGGCCATGCAACATCCAAAATTTTCTACAGTACTTGGTCTTCTTCAAGAGTCTAGCAAGTTCTCTGAAGCCATGACTCGTGTTGAAAAAAAACAAGACGAATCAGATATGTTTGATAAACTAGGTAAATCTTTAAAAAACGTTTTCAAAGAGATTTTTTAATTTCGGAGGCTTTTATGTTCGATATCACTGACAACGCTAAATCATCAAATGGCGCTCGTATCAAAGTAATTGGTGTAGGCGGAGGCGGATGTAACGCTGTTAATACTATGATTCGTTCAGGTTTAACTGGTGTTGAGTACATTGTTGCTAATACTGATTCTCAAGCCCTTAATGCAAATATGGCCGGAATTAAAATTCAATTGGGCGGAAATGTTACTAAAGGTTTAGGCGCTGGTGCTAACCCTGAAGTTGGACGTAAAGCCGCTATTGAAGATTATGAAAAACTTTCTGAAGCTCTTCAGGGTGCTGATATGGTTTTTATTACTGCTGGAATGGGCGGTGGAACAGGAACTGGCGCAGCCCCAGTAATTGCTAAATTGGCCCGCGAAATGGGAGCCTTAACAGTTGGTGTTGTAACAAAGCCATTTATGTTTGAGGGTAAAAAAAGATCACGTCAGGCCGAAGAAGGGATTCTAGACCTCGAGCAATCTGTAGATTCTTTGATTTGTATTCCGAATCAACGTCTTCTTCAGCTGGCCGGTGAAAACTTGTCTTTGGTAGATACTTTTAAAGCTGCTGATGAAGTCCTACTAAATGCAGTTCAGGGTATTTCTGATCTCATTAATAATACAGGTCTTATAAACGCTGACTTTGCGGACGTTTCAACTGTAATGACAAATAAAGGTCTTTCCCTAATGGGAACGGGCATGGCATCTGGTTCTGAACGTGCTCTTAAAGCAGCTAAACATGCGATTAGCTCACCACTTTTGGAAGATGTTTCCATTGATGGAGCGACTGGAATTATAATAAACATTACTGGTAGCTCATCACTTACAACTTTTGAAACAAATCAAGCCGTAACTTTAATTATGGAAGCAGCTGATGAAGATGCTGAAATTATTTTTGGAACTGTTATCGATGATTCAATGGGCGAAAATATAAAAGTGACAGTTATCGCAACTGGACTCAGAGTGTTGCGCAAAGAAACTAATAATTTTGCCAGTCGTACGGTTCCTGCGCCAGTATATGAAGCACCTGTTGCAGTTCCGGTAAATGTCAATCCTTCTAAAATAGAATCACGTTATGAAGCTCCGTTGCGTGCCAATGATTATGCCGTTAAATCAGAGATCACTTTTGATTTTGAAGAAACTAAAATTGTACCATTGGAAAATAAGCCAAAGATCAACTGGTCTGAAAAACTTCAGAATGCAGCTTCAAAATATGAATCTCAAAAGAATTTTGAAGCTCCTATAGTCAGACCAGCTGTCCAAGCAGCTCCAAAGCTAGAGACTCGCCCTGATTATTCGCACTTTGATAATTCAGCTCCACAAGAAACATCTAAAAATGAAAATAATTTACAGGCTTCTCAAAACCGTGAGAGTAGAATTAAGTCTATTGCTGAAAAATTGGGATTCTTTAATTTTGATGAAGATGAATTTGATACTCCATCATTCATGAAGAAAAACGAAAAAAATCACGATTCACAAGTTTAAAAAAAAGCCCTCGTAAGAGGGCTTTTTTTTAAACTTTGTTTTTAATTTTTTCTCTAATTGTTTGAATTGATTCTTTTTGAGCAAATAATACGAGATATGTTTCGATATAATCTTGGTCCACATTGATTTTATAATGAGTTTCTACGTAAGTGGGAAGGTCATCATTCTCAAAAATTTCCTTTTTAACATCATAAAGTCTCACACCTTGTTCTGGGTCATGTGTTGAAGTTTTTATAGTTATCACTTCTTCCCAGTCAAATCTCATAATAAGGGGCAGATGCTCCTTACAAAAGTGCAGGCTCTTAAATGGTTTGATACATGATCGGCAGTAAATCTTGTCACAAATTGCGCACATAGTTTCACCGGGTTCTTCCGTATGGTTTGGACAAAAAAGATGTGCTCTTTTTGGCTTAACTTTTTCCATGCCCTTAATTCGCTCAATTATTTCAGGATGAAATTCAGATTTTGAAATATCTGGGTGTAGGGCATCGTCAGTTTTAGAAATCGCAGGATTAGTGAAAGATTTATCTTTGCCGAACAGTTTAAAAATAAGAAGAGTGAGAATCCCAACAATAACGACGAGAAGGAAAAGGGTAACTATAATCAAAATTAATGTGGTTTGTTCCATTTGTTCTATTGTAGTTCAACTAGTAGAAACTTCAATATGTCACTCAGGTTTCCGTGCGAAAAAGTATAGTAATTAGTACTAATACAAATGAACTTCAGTTACAGGCTTATAGCCAAGAAGATGGTTGTAAAACTGACGAGTTGAAATTTTTAACTGGTCTTTAAAATAGGCTTCATCACGGTTTGCAAGGTCTGATTGAATTTGCTTAAGAAGCCTTTTTTTAAGCGGTTCCATGTGTTCTTGTGCCATAAGAGGTAGACCGACTGTAGAAACTTCCATGTGGCCAACAGTTCTATGGTAACTGACAAAAACAGCTCCCTGTGTTGCCAATTTACGTCGCTGTGAAATCTGAGTTTTTTCAATTTCAATATTCTTGCCATGAATAAGCCTTGGCTCTTTTACTTCATGGTCTTCAACTTTAATCGTGCCTTCACCTAACACAACTTCTTGGTAGTTATGAATGACGTGTGCTGAAATCTTAGGGAAATCTTTTCTTATGAATTCAGCATGCTTTCTTAACATGTAGCTTTCACCATGAATTGGAAAATAAAAATTTGGTTCAAAATTATTCAAGAGAAGTCTCAGATCTTCTTTACCGGGATGTCCGGAAGCATGAATTAAATAATCATGGGACGTAACAATCTCAACACCAAACTGAGTTAGCTTATTATAAATACGAAATAGCTTCTTTTCATTTCCTGGAATAACTTTAGAACTGAAAATAATGACATCACCAGGCGTCGGTTTAAAGCTGCCATCTTCCCCAAAACTGAAACGTCTCAAAGCACTTAAGAAATCGCCCTGACAACCAGACAGGAAAATGAGCATCTTACCAGATTGTCCCTTTACCTGGTCGGCTAGAAAAAGCTCATCGGCCCCTATTTCGGTTTGCCCTGATTCCCGAGCTGCCTCCATGTATGTCCAGAGAGAACGCCCCATCACAACAATTTTTCGACCCGAATTTTTTGCCATTTTAGCGATGGTATTCATCCTATGAACGTTAGATGCAAACAAGGTAATGAATAAACGCTTTTCAGGCCTATTTAATAAATATTCTAGATCAGCATGCAATTCATTTTCGGAGGTCGTTTTTCCGTCGTACATAACATTTGTGCTGTCAATAAAGTATGCCGTTTGAACACACTCAGAAAGTTTTTGCTTTATCGTTTTGAAGTCAATTGGAAGTTCATGCTTTGAAGCAAGGTCAACTTTAAAATCAGAAATATAAAGCGCACCCCATTTACGATCTTTGCTACGAATGATCATTCCACTTGTCTCAGGAATCGAATGATTTACGTGCACGGGGGTAATATCGATATTTCTAAATGCTAATTCCTGCCCGGGTTGATACACTTGATAATTCATGCTGATTTTATGTTCTTCAAGCTTTTTTTGAATCAGATGCAAGGTAAATGGAGTAACCCAAACGGTTAAATCAGGAAATGCTTTTAATAAGTGCCCTAGAGCTCCAATGTGATCTTCGTGTCCGTGGGTAATAATGATATTTTTTGCTCGAGAAGGATCAACTAGTGAAAAATCGGGAATAAGATAATTGATATCGAAAGAATCTTCATACGGAAAAAGCATTCCACAATCAATGATAATATCCTCATCAATTGAACGAATCATTGTCATGTTGGAGCCAATTTCTTCGACTCCACCTATGGGCAAAACTGAAAAGTATTTATTTTTCAACTACGTTGCCTCGTGTGCTTGTTTCTCAAAAGATGTGAATAACATTTCTTTAATCCTAGCAGACAAAATAAGTGAGGCGACATCGGTTTCTTCGCCAACTGTGAAATCAGCATACTGACGTTGAGGGTCAAGATACTTTAAATACATGGGTCTTACTGTATCATAGTATTGAGCAATGACGGATTCAAGTGACCTGCCCCGTTCTTTAACGTCTCTGTGTAGACGTCGGGTAAACCGAATATCTGAATCTACATGGAGGTAGCATTTAATATCCAAGAGATCGCGAATTTCTTGATCGTAAAGAGCAAAAATACCTTCGAATAAAACAACTTTGCAAGGTCCAACAGATTCAAATTCTTCGGTACGGCTTGAATTCTTAAAGTCATAGATAGGGCATTTTATCGAACCACCATTTTTAAGGTCGGTTAGATGCTGGCGCAGAAGATCCCAGTCAAATGCATTGGGATGATCAAAATTGGCCTTGCCGCTTGATGTATAATTTGTTTTGGGCTGAGAAGGCAGGTAGTAAGAATCCATATGAAGCATGGAAGAATCAAGGTTAGTGATACCTTTCATGACCTTTTTTGCAAAAGTTGTTTTACCCGAACCCGAGCCGCCGGCGATGCCAATTAGAAAAATTTTTCCCATACGGATTCGTTTTCTAACAAAAAAAGAACCTTAAGACTAAGAAAACCTCACCTCATGTAAAATTTTTATCCTCACAAAAGCTTTTTCATGAGCTATAAATCAGGGCAATTAAAGGATATTTATGGATAAGTTCTGGGTCGTTACGCTCTTTCATTTTCAACCTACTGATAATGAAAGGACTAATTTAGAAGGCATAGCAGTAAATGAGTGCAGTTCATTAGGAATTGAGGAGTTCTCATTAAGTGAGGCCGAGGTCGATGCAATTCTTGGGGAGCGTGCTTATTCCGGTGGAGATATTCCTGAATTGGTACTAGATGAAGTTGAAAGTACTGTTTTAGGGCGTCCTGCTAATTATCGATTTTTCTTTGGAACTGCAGATGATGCACAAAAATTTAAAATTCATTGTCAAAAACAAGTTTTGGCCGAAGTTCAGGTTGAAGAACACGAATCACAAGACTGGAATGCTGAGTGGAAGAAACACTATGCTCCCATTTTAGTGAACGATTCTTTTGAGATTATTCCTTCATGGATGACTGATTATAAATCTAAAACTAAGCAGAATATTTATATTTATCCAGGGATGGGATTCGGTACGGGAAGTCATGAAACGACTTTTTTATGTTTAAAGCTTTTAACTGAAGAAGTTAATTTCTCATTGAATAGTGTTTTAGATTTCGGATCTGGCTCAGGAATTTTAGGTTTAGCCACTTTTAAGTTATACCCAGAAGCTCAAGTAGATTTTTATGATATTGATCCAGAGGCGAATAAAAACTGTTATCAAAATGCGGAAATAAATAAATTAGAAAAATATGCTTTCCGTTTATTGCTTCCAGAAGTGAGAGAAAAATTAAAGCCTCAGTATGACTTAGTCTTTGCGAATATTTTAGAAAGCATTTTAATGTTGGAAAAAGATTATTTGGTCAATGCCACTCGACTAAATGGGGGCTTGATCTTGTCTGGTTTATTAAGACCACAGGTTTCAGGTATTATTCAAGCCTATGTTGCCATGGGTATGACTCTAAATCGTCAACTTGAGAAAGGCGATTGGGCTGCACTTTATTTTACAAAAGGACCCGCATGAGGGCCATCTTTCAGAAGCATTTAATTCTGAACGAGAGCTATGAACTAAAAGGTGATACAGCTCATCACTTAATAAATGTTGTGCGAGTAGACTTGAATGAAGAGATTCTTTTATTAAATGGCGCAGGACTAAATATTAAAACTAAGATCAGCTCACTTACCAAACGGGAAGTGACTCTGGCCTTAATTGAATCTGCTCAAGTTACACGAAGCTATTTATTTGATCTAGCAATTGGGATACCCAAAAAAGAAGCTCTTGAATTGTCTTTAAAGCAAGCCGTGGAGCTAGGCTTTAGTAAGATCTACCTTGTACGTGGTGCATATTCACAAACTCGCCTGCCAGAACCTGAGCGCTTAGATAGCTTGCTCATTAGCGCACTTGAACAGTCGAACGCGGCTTATTTGCCAGAAATCATTCATGCAAATTGGGATGAAATTCCAGTATCAAAATATAGTGAAATAATTATGATGGACTCCCAAAATAAGACTCAAGATGTAAAACTTGGTAAAGGATCAGGGTCAAGGCTTCTGATTGTTGGGCCTGAAGGTGGATTTTCACCTATGGAATCTGAGCTTTTGCATAAAATACCAAAAATTTGGATTCTTAATTTACCAACACCCATTTTAAGGACACCAACCGCAGTATCGGTAGGTGCCGGAATTCTTCTCAGGTCATTGCTGGATTAAAATTTGTATGCCAATCTTAAAGAAAGAATGAAAAGGATAAAATCATGAATTTAGAGTCAAATTCTTCAAAAAAGCCTGCAGTGATCGTGGCAACCGATGATTTTGATTTTGATTTCAAACCAATTAATTCTGGTCTTGGTTTTCACAATAGTAAAACGACTGAAGTTAAGCCTGTTTTTAGTGAGTCTCAAACACTAATCATTAATTCTATTTCAACGCCTACGCCCTCACCAAAAGTAATGCCTCGCAAAGAAAATCAAATATACCAAAATGAGCTTTCTGCTTTTTACGGACGTGAAACACAAACACACGCTCCGGTTGCAAATTTAAGAGCGGAACGAGTTGTTAGACGGGCAACAAAATCGCAAAGAGTACTCGCATACGGCTTGGATTTAGGTCTTGTATTATCTAGTGTCTCTGTTGTTTTAACTATTATGTCCCGACTAATTGAAAAAGACTTAATCGAAGTTTGGTCGACTTACCCGAATCAAATTACTCCGCTTGTGTTGGTCCTGTTCGCGGGATTTTATCTAATGTATTTTTCAATCTTTGAAAAAACATCTCAATCCACACTAGGGAAAAATCTTTTAGGTATTACCGTTGTTGATCTAGATAATAAATCACAGTCATTCACCTTGCTTATGTTTCGTTCTTTTGTGTCGTTAATGAATTTTGTTAGTTTGGGACTTTTTTCTTATTTTGATTTGCAAAATAAAGTTTCAAATACAAAAGTGATAAGGGTTGATTAATGTTCTCTAAGGGACTAGAAAATTTTCTTTCTGAAAATAAAAACAAAAAAATAGTTTTTACCAACGGTTGCTTCGATATAATTCATAAAGGCCACGTTGCCTATTTATCTGAGGCAAAAAACCTGGGCGATTTACTTGTTATAGGCCTAAATTCTGATGCTAGTGTAAAACGCCTTAAAGGACCAGAGCGTCCTATTAACAATGAGCTTGATCGTCTGTATGTGATGTCTCAGCTTAAGCCAGTTGATTTTGTTGAAATCTTTACTGAGGACACCCCTCTCAATCTAATCTTAAAGGTAAAACCCCAAGTCTTAGTTAAAGGCGGTGACTGGGAAATTGATCAGATTGTAGGTGGAAAAGAGGTTATACAGTCTGGCGGTGAAGTTTATTCATTAAACTTTATTGACGGCTATTCTACGACTGCACTTATTAATAAAATTCAAGCTACGTGATTTTTTCTTTTTCTAACTCTTCTATTCAAAAAATAAATATCGAAATAAATCAAACGGATATTTTTTGTTTTTTTTATTTGGAAAATGCAATTTTTGTCCCAGAGAAACTCCTTTTGCAGGCAGTTGTTGCCTCTTTAAAAATGAAGAAGAATGTTCTTATTCTTGAAGAGCATTTTGGGGATATTTCAGCTCTCGATACATCAAACAGATGGCAAGCTGAGGGCGAATTCCTGTGGCTGGCCCCTCGTTCACTCAGTGTCCTTTTAGAGGCACGTCATGAAATATCGGATAGTTATAAATGCATGAAGAATTACCTTTTTAGTCGCAAGTAGCTGTAATTTTATAGGTTTTTCATCTTTTTTTATTTTAAACCCAGAATAGGCTAAATAATTACCCGAGTCTTTCGATAAGGAATTAGGTTGACTGGCTTAGTCAACTATACTTAACCGAAACACCGGTTCTTATTAAGGAGTACGTAGATGGGATTAAGAATCAACACAAACATCGCCTCGCAAGAGGTGCAAAAAAACCTGAGGGCTTCATCGCTCCAGACCGAGTCAGAGTTCTCCAAACTATCATCAGGTAAGCGGATTACAAAATCTGCTGATGATGCAGCTGGTTTGGCGATCGCCAAAAAACTTGAGGCTGAAACGCGCGGTCTGCGTATGGCATCAAGAAATGCTAACGATGCAATCTCGTTAGTGCAAGTTGCAGAAGGTGGTCTGAATGAAACTCAGAACATTCTAACTCGCTTGCGGGAACTTTCCATTCAGGCAGGCTCAGATACGGTAGGAGATGTCGAGCGCGGCTATCTATCGCTAGAGTACGAACAACTTGTTCAGGAAGCCGACCGTATTTCTAAGACAACAAACTTCAACGGAAGATCACTTCTTCAAGGTGAAGGTGCAGTTCTCCAGTTCCAAGTTGGATCTCAGGGAAATGAACATAACCGAATAGAATATGATGCTGGTGTTGCAGATGCTTCATCAGAAAACTTAGGGATAGGTGGTTCCAATTTAAGAGATAAATCAAGTGCTATCGATAACCTGAGTAGTATTGATGTTGCCATTGAAAAAGTGAGTGGGTTTCGGGCAACTTTTGGTGCGGTTCAATCAAGACTACAGACAAGTATCAATACCCTTGACGTGTCAGTGGTAAATCAAGAATCGGCACGTTCACGAATTGAGGATGTTGACGTGGCAGATTCTACTGCTAAGTTAGCTTCTTCACAGATAAAAAGTGCAGCAGGTACTGCATCCTTAGCACAGGCGAATCAACTTGGATCAGCTGCGCTAAGATTGATCGGATAAATAAGGACCACTTCGGTGTTAGTTTAGTTATCTAAGCCTAAAGCCTCTCGGATGCAAATCCGGGAGGCTCGTTTGGAGAAAATATTTTTGAATAATGATAATAATCTTAAAAAAATCGAAGATGAATCTATTATCCATTGCCTCGTATCAGGAGCGAAACAATCCGAACTAGAAGTTTTTATTTGGCGACTACTAGGTGGATCTAAACACTTAGCAAGTGTTAGGATTGAATCCATTAGAAAACAGAAAAAGCAATTTTGTATTATCCCGATCCCTGGTCATGAAAACCAAGTCCAGGAATTAATGATTGGACAAAGCTACATTGATATTTATGTCCCGGAGTCTGCACTTCTAATGAGATGTAATATTCACCATACAGATGCTCCAATCCGATATTATTTAGAAATCCCTGCTTTTGTTGCCCAAGTAGAAAGAAGAAAAAGCTTTCGGATTAATGTTTATGATTCAGAAGATGTCAAAATTAATTTTGGTAAATCAGTTTCAGTTCCTCGTGCAATGACCCAGCAATTTGGGAAGAGTTGTTTTGATATTTCAACAGGCGGTTTTTCCTTTTTAGTATCTCGAATGGAATCCAAATTCTTTCAGATAAATGACCCAATTAGAATGCTTGAAATCAAGACAAGTGATTGGTCAACTATAGTGAATGTTGAAATTGCGCTTATCAAAGAAGTTGAGCCCGATGAGTACAACGGTCTAACTTATAAAGTATGGAGAATTTGTTGCCGATTCTCCCTGATCGACCAAATAAGTAAAAAGTATCTTGAAAAGTATATTTTTGAGAGGATTAAAGATGAGCTGCATGCTATAAGTGTATAGATGAAGATAGTTGCAATTTCTGATGTCCACGTTAAAACTCCACATGATGATGCAGATCGTGTTCTTTGCAATTTTTTAACAAATCCTACTGTTACTACATCAGATTACGTTTTGCTTTTAGGTGATATCTTTGACTTGATGTGTGGACCACATAAAGAATACCTTGAAAAATTTGGTCACATCTTTGATCTAATCGATAATTTAATTAAGAAAGGAAAAAAAGTTTTGTTCTTTGAGGGTAACCATGATGTTCATTTAGCTAAATTATTTAAATTACGGTGGCCTAATGGGGAATTAAAAATTAGTCAACTTCCAGTGGTGGAAAATATTGATGGAAAAACTTATTATTTATCACATGGAGATGAGCATGAAGTAGAAAATATTGCTTACCAACGTTATAAGTCATTTATTCTTTCCCCGCCCTTGAAGTTTATTGCAAATTACATGATGCCATATAGTGTCTTAGTATTATTGGGTGAAAGTGCTTCAAAAAATTCACGTAAAAGAGGATCCAAAACTTACAATCAAGATTTAGTTAAACAAAGTTTTCGTGACGGAGTTCTAAAAACAACATCAGGAAAATATAATTTCATTCTAGGTGGTCACAGCCATGTAAAAGATGTTTTTCATATGAATGAAAATTCAACCTACATAAATAATGGATATGCATTAAAGTCGAAAACATTCCTGCTCATTGAAGATCATCAGATATCATTTCCTGAATTAACATAATTGGGCCATTGCCCGAACTTCTTTTAAAACCATCTTTCCAACAATCTCCTTAATGGATGATTCTGTCCTGGATGATTTTGCAGAACCTTGAATATCTTTTTGAACTAAAATTAGGACTTCAGCAAATTGAGCAATCTGAGGTAAATGGGTAATAGCAATCACTTGACCATTGATAGCAACCTGACAAAGAGCTTTACCAATGCAATTGGCAGTTTCACCGCCGATACCTGTATCTATTTCATCAAAAAGAAAAATACTGATTGAGTCATAAGTTGAGAGTATTTGCCTAACGGCCAAAAGGATTCGCGAAAGTTCCCCTCCTGAAGCAATATCTTTTACTTTGAAAAATCCTTCACCAGGATTTGTTTCTGCCACAAAAACTGCCCGCGTAACGCCGTAATCATTGAAATCCTGAAGTTCTTCAACGAGAAGTCTAATTGTGGCACCAGTCATTTTTAAGTTCTGGACTCTTGTCGTTAGTTCTTTAGATAGAGTTATAGCGTGCTGAGACCGTTTCTTATGCAGTGACTGAGACTGAAAGGTTAGATCAGTCCTCAGGTTTGAAATTTGTACTTTAATATCTTCCATATTAAAGTCGAGAGACTGAAGTTGGTCCCTTTCTATTAAAAAATCAACTTGTGTTTGAATAATAGTTTCAGAGCTACCACCAAATTTTTTCTTTAACTTTTGGTAGCTATCTAGTCGTTCTATAACTCCTTCGAGTTCCTGTGGATCCAAATCAAAATTAAATTTTTTATCAATATTATCAACAAGAAGATGAAGTTTATCATCGATTTCAGAGGCTTCTGCGATTTGAGATTCATAAAAATCCTTGTTTTTGATAAGGACTGAGCTAAGCTTTTTCATTTCAGAAAGGAGACCAGGGTGACCCTCGTCTCCTTCGAAAATGTCCTTAAGTTGAAAAGAAATCTTTTGAATCTTTTCAATATTTGCCAAAAGGTTTTTCTTCTTGAGAAGGTCTTCTTCGTCCTGGGAGGATGGATTAAGCTTTTCAATCTCTTGAAGCTGGAAATTTAAATAATCTAATCGTTGTTCTCTATGCATTTTTGA
>Ga0049084_10000773_pt1 | contig 12663 bp, 10 predicted proteins | sample GreLakmeON33MSRF_FD_66720 | JGI IMG/M metagenome (GOLD analysis project Ga0049084, IMG submission 66720) | Freshwater lentic microbial communities from great Laurentian Lakes, MI, USA - Great Lakes metaG ON33MSRF | ecosystem: Environmental > Aquatic > Freshwater > Lake | place: Great Lakes... | reverse complement strand
TGGCATGACCGATTACCAGCAAGGTGTGCCCGTGCGCGGCGACGACGTGTTCCGCCCGAACACGTGGCACTCGATCGAGCTGAACGTCACGTTCAACGTCCCCGAGTGGGGCAACCAGCCGGTACGGTTCGCGCTGGAAGAAGACGCCGCGATCATGCCCGGCGGCAAGTGGGACTGGATCGATGGACGGCAAGAGTCGTTCTACCTGATTAAGCCGTGAAGTACCCGACGCTGCTAATTGCCATGACCGTCCTGGCGTACGCACCGGCGACGGAAGCACAGCGCCAACCGGCGCCGGTACAGGGCTTCAAGGTCGTGGCGACGTTTCCGCACGATCCGGGGGCGTTTACGCAGGGCCTGGTGTTCGCGGATGGCGAGTTCTACGAGAGCACCGGGCTAAACGGCGAGTCGTCTGTGCGACGGGTCGAGATTGCAACTGGCAAGGTGCTGCAGGAGGTCAAGGTCGACAGCGCGTTCTTCGCGGAGGGACTCGCGCTGGTCGGCGACGAGTTGCTGCAGCTCACCTGGCAGCATCAGCGCGGCTTCGTCTACGACCGCAAGACGCTCAAGCACAAACGGACCTTCCCCTACCAAGGCGAGGGCTGGGGCCTGGCCTATGATCCGGCCGGCGGACTGGTGATGAGCGACGGCACCGACTCGCTCACATTCCTTGATCCCAAGACCCAAGCGGTGACGAAGACCATCCGCGTGCGCGACGCCGGGCGCCCGGTGCCGCAGTTGAACGAGCTGGAGTGGGTCGAGGGCGAGATCTGGGCCAACGTCTGGATGACCGATCGCGTGGCGAGAATCTCACCGAACACTGGTGAGGTGAATGCGTGGATCGACCTGGCGTCGTTGTGGCCGCGCAACCAGCGGCAGCCGCCGGCCGACGTGTTGAACGGCATCGCCTACGACAAGTCCACTCGCCGCATCTATGTGACCGGCAAGAAGTGGCCGCGCCTCTACCAAATCTCGGTGCCATAGAAAGACCCGCCTGGAACCAAGTTCCAGGCAGGTCACCGAGGCCATGACGGCCAGGGCGAGGGTGAGGCCGAGGGTGCCTTTCGTCATCCGGGCACTTATGACGTCATGGTATTCTTCGGGCGCACTGGGCCGCATTTTGCTGCCCTCAGCGTCCCGGGAGGACACATGCGCGTTACTCGTTTTCTAACAGCGGCCGGATTGGCCTTGGCGTTCGCCGTCACGATGTCGGTGAGCTCGCTCGCGCAGGCCAAGACCGATGAAGACTACGACAAGCTGATGAAGGCTGTCGGTGCAGCCAACGGCGCCATGCGCGGCGCCGCCAAAGAAATGAACGCGGCCGGTATTTCGGCCGAAGCCACCAAGATGGTGGCCCTGTTCAAGGACGTGCAGGGGTTCTGGACCGAACGCAAGAACACCGAAGCCGCCGAATGGGCGGCCGCGGCAATGAAGCATGCCGATGCCATTGCCAAGGCGTCGGGCCCCGAAGCGATTATGGGCGCGATGAAGGAACTCGGTGGCACCTGCCAGACCTGCCACGCGAAGTACCGCGAGGGCGCGCCGGGTGCCTTCATGATCAAGAAGGGCTAACGGGTATGGCCCCCCCTAAAAGGGGGGCCCTACTTTACGGCCGCAACCGCCACCATCGTGACACCACCGTCCGTCATCAAGGTGACGGTGATCGACTCGCCCGCCTTCAACGCGCGCTTCAAGTCCGACAAGCGCAGAAACATCCCGCCCGCCTTCAACTCCAGCGACCCGTACGCCGCGGCGGTCAGGTTCCCGACCGGCTGGTCGGCTGAATAAAGCTCCACCTTCCCCGCCGTGTCACTCGTCGCCGACATCACGTAGATGTCGTACATCGTCGGGTTGTTGATCGTCAGGTAGACCGACGCCGTGGCGCCCGACACGACCACCGTCGCATCGGTCGCGGTTAGAGCCGGCTGGGTCGCCAGCGAGAGTAGTGTCGCGACGAGGACGGCGATCATTTCGGCAGCGCCTGCGGCATCTCGGCCACCACGTAAATCATCGCCGCGATCGCGGCCGCCGCCTTCGAGACCTCGGCCGGCTCAATCCGGTCCACCGTGTCGGCCGGCGTGTGGTGAATGGTGAAGTACTTCGTCGAGTCGCCCGAGTAGGCCATCATCGGCACCTTGCCGAGCGTGGCAATGGGACCGATGTCGGCACCGCCGCCGCCCGGGCCGATGTTCTGCAGGCCAAGGGGCGTCAGCAGGGTAGCGATGTCGCTGATGATCTGGCGCGCCGCGGCGGAGCCCGAGAAGCCCAGGCTCGCGGGTGCGAACACGCCCGAGTCGGACTCGAACGCCAGGATGTGGTTGGCGGCTTCCTTCTCATGCTGATCGCGATAGCCATTGCCACCGCGCATGCCGTTCTCTTCATTCGTGAACAGGACCACGCGCACGGTGCGCTTCGGGCGGATGTTCAGTTTCTTCATCAGGCGCGCGGCCTCCCACGTCACCACGCACCCCACGCCATCGTCCGAGGCGCCGGTGCCGGGATCCCATGAATCGAAGTGACCACCGACCAGCACGATTTCGTCGGGCTTCTCGCTGCCGCGAATCTCACCGACGACGTTGAACGACTCGACGTCGGCCTCGAAGTGCGCTTCCATCTTGAGCCGCAGGCGCACCTTGATGCCGCGGTTGCTGAGCCGCTGGATGCGCAGGGCGTCCTCAACCGGAATGGCGGCGGTCGGGATCTTCGCGACGCCGTCGCCGTAGTTCATGCCGCCGGTATGGGGCGTGCGCAACCCGGTCGGTCCGACCGCGCGCACCAGCGCGGCCACGGCGCCATGCTGCGCCGCCATGGTGGCTCCGCCCGAGCGGTAGGCCACGGTCTCGCCGTAGTTGGTGTAGGGCACGTTGAACAACACGATCTTGCCGTTGGCCTCGGCCGCGCGCCTGGTCAGCTCGGCGCCGTTGGCGACGACCATGACCTCGGCCTCGATGCCGGCCGGCGGCGTGGCGACGCTGCCGCCGAGTCCGATCATGGGCACGACATGATGCGGCGGGTTGGTGATCTCCAGGCTCTCGACGCCACGCACCCACTTCGGCACCATCACGCGCTCGGTGTGAACGTTGTCGAGACCGTCTGTCTTCATGGTCGCCACCGCCCACGCGATGGCACGATTGAGATTCTCTGAGCCGCTGAGGCGCTGGCCGTAGGTGTCGGTCAGTTCGGCGACGCGGTCCCACGCAAACTGATCGGCGGTAGCCGCCGTCATCAGCTTCTCCGCGTTCTCGCGGTAGGGATCGAGCCAGGCGGGACGGCCCTGCGCAGATGGGGAGGCGGTGAAGACAACCGAGGTCAGCACGAGGGCAAGCAATTGGCGCATGGGGTTTGATTATCGCAGCATGAGGGGTGCAACGCCGTGAACTTCGTGGCGAAATCAGTGCTATAAAGTTCCCTGATCGAGTCCACCCTGGGACCGTCCCCTGGCTTCATGAGGTGAGTGCTCGACAAGGAGTCGTCTGTGAATTGGAAGTCTTGGAGTGTGGTGTTGAGTTCGCTGGCGCTGGCTATTGCGCTGGCAGGCTCGGCGGAGGCGCAGCAACAGACCGGTGCAATTACGGGCCGGGCGACGGACACGAGCGGCGGCGCCCTGCCTGGCGTCACCGTGTCGATCACCAGTCCCAACATGATCGGCGGCGCCCGCACCGTGGTCACCGATGAGCAGGGCGTGTATCGCTTCACGCTGCTCACTGGCGGCCAGTACGTCGTCTCGTTCACACTGCCGGGATTTGCCACGCTCAACATCGAAGGCGTCAACCTGAACGCCGGCGCGACGGCCACCACCAACGGCAAGCTGGAAGTGGCGGCGTTGCAGGAAAGCGTCACGGTCACGAGCCAGTCACCGACCATCGATCTCGAATCGGCAAGCGTCGCGGTCAACTGGGATCAGCAGAAGCTTGACGACCTGCCATCCAGCCGCAGCCTGACAGCGCTGGTTTCGATGATTCCGGGTCTCTATGCGACCTCGTTGGACGTCGGCGGGTCGAGCTTCGGCACCGGCTCGGGCCCTGGCGCGCGCACGTTCGGACGCGCCGGCGGCGGCGTGGTCAGCTATGACGGCATGATCTGGGATCAGACCTACGGCGACTTTGGCACCTATGAAGAAGCGCAGATCACGACGGCGGCCAAGGGCGCTGACGCCATGAATCCCGGCGTGACCATGAACCTGGTGGTCAAGTCTGGCGGTAACAAGTTCAAGGGCCTTGGCTCGGCCAACTACCAGTCGGGCGATTTCCAGGGCACCAACGTCACCTCCGAGCTGCTGGCCAAGGGCTACGCGCCCGGCGTCAACAAGTTCACCAGCCAGAAGGACTTCTACGGCGAACTCGGCGGCCCGGTGCTGAAGGACCGCCTGTGGTTCTACGCGAGCCACCGCGACGCCGAGTCCGGTCAGCTGATTCCTGGCTTCATCCAGTTGTCGGACAAGCAGCAGGTTGAGTTCTACACCAAGCTGCAGGACCCGACGCTGAAGGTCACCTACCAGGTGACCAAGAGCAACAAGTTCGAGGCCATGGGCCAGGTCGGCCGCAAGTGGCAGCCCTACCGCACGGCCAGCCGCTTTGTGCCGCTCGAATCGACGCAGAACCAGGACTCGTTCTCGCTGGTCGGACCGTCGTTCAAGTGGCTGTCGATCCTGTCGTCGCGCGCGACCTTCGATGCCAGCCTGCAGCGTGGCGGCTACTGGTGGCCGGACGTGCCATGGACGACCGACGTGCGCAAGAGCGACCTGTCAACGACGGCCGTGCGCGGCGCGTTCCTCGAAACCGACCGGATGCCTCGGCGCTGGCAGTACGGCGCAACGTTCACCTACTTCGCCAACGTGTGGGGCAAGAACCATGAACTGAAGACGGGCTATCTCGGCTGGCGGAACATCATCGAAACCAAGAACATCGGCTACCCGAACCAGCAGCAGTACCGCTACCGCAGCGTCGCCGGCGACGCGGCCTGCAACGAGTCCGCCAACTACGACGGCTGCTTCACGCGGCCCGACTCGGTCCTGGTCTACGACTACCCGAACACCACCGGCTCTGGCGAGTGGTACAACTCGGCGTACTTCAACGACAAGATCACGCTGAGCCGCAAGTTGACGCTGAATGTCGGCGTTCGCTTCGACCGCTACTCGAGCTTCTTGCCGGAGCAGGGCAACCCGGGCACCGGCCCGTTTGCCACGGCCAACATCTTCGCGGTGAAGGGCGAAGACAACTTCCCGATCTACCAGACGTTCGTGCCGCGCATTTCCGCCGTCTACGACATCACCGGCGAGGGACGCGTCGCGGTGCGCGCCAGCTACGGCCGCTACGTGGGCGGCAGTTCAGGTGCCTCGGCCAACCCGGGTCCCGGCGCGGCCGACGTCAACCCGAACGCGATCATCACGCGCACCTACTCGAACTGGGATGGCCGCATTCCCTACGTGCCGGTGCCCGCCAACCTGACGTCCACCTCGGGCGGCGGCTTGACGCGTGCGTTCGCGGCTGACCTGAAGGGACCGTTCGTCGAGGAGTACACGACGGGCCTCGATCTTGGCCTGAGCCGTGTGCTGACGATCCAGTTCAACTACGTCCACAAGAAGGACGGCAACGGCAACCAGGCAATCAACCTGGCCCTGCCGTACGACGCGTACACGCAGACCACGACCGGCATCGACCCGGGTCGTGACAACACCACCGGCACCGCCGACGACAAGGTGCTGACCCTCTACTCGGTGCCGCGCACCTACCCGACGTTCGGCCAGAACATCGAACGCCTCGTGAAGGCCACCGGCAACAACAGCTACCACGCGTTCGGCACCACGCTGAACAAGCAGTTGTCGAACAACTACACGTTCCTGGTGTCGTTTGACGCCGACTATCGCGACCTGCAGGACAACACCCCGCGCAACCCGAACGAAGCGCTCTATGGCACCGGCACGGTCACGGGGACCAACTACGGCGTGCAGAACTTCGCGTTCGCCAAGCCGTCGTGGAACTACGCCATGCGCGTCAGCGGCAGCTATAACCTGCCCTGGGGCTTGATGTACTCGACGTCGCTGTTGGCCCAGAGCGGCGACTATTACTTCCGCGAAGTGCAGATCCGCGATGCCAACAACGTGCTGGTACCCGTGCGCGTCGACCCGCAGGCAGGCCGCTACGGATGGACGAAGATTTGGGATAGTCGCGTCTCGAAGCGGTTCAAGACCTGGGGCAACCAGTCACTTGAAGGCACCTTCGACTTGTTCAACTCGTTAAACACCAACACCATCACGGCGCAGACCAACCGCGTGGGCTCGACCTACCTGCAGCCGACGGAAATTATCGCCGCGCGCGTCTTCAAGCTCGGCGTGAAATACCGCTTCTAGAAGAGGATCTCAGAAGCGCTGCAAGATCGGGAGAGAGAGAGGGGTGGCCGGGCAACCGGCCACCCTTTTCTATTTGTTCAGACGTGGCCTTCGACGAGCGCTGCGAGCAGGGGGTGGCGGCGCGCGGCGAAGGGGTTGGTGACGGTCACGCCGCGCCAGGTGAAGCCCTCTTGCAGGTCTTCGGACAGTAACAGCCGGCATTTCGCGTCGGCCGCCGCCGACAGAATCACCGCATCCCAGAGGCTCAGTTGGTGCGCACCGGCGAGGTCGGTGGCCGCCACCAACACTTCGTTCGAGGTCTCGATCAATGGGAACACATCGCCCCAACTGAGCACGGCCGCCGCGGCTTCCGCTCGCGACTTCCCGGCCTTGCGGACCAGAACTGTGAACAACTCGCCGAGGGCCTGCACCGGCAGCAGCGTGGATTCAGGAGGCAGCGCCTGCAGCAGACTCACGGCCGCGTCGCGATTCTGCGCGCCGTTGACGCCTTCGGCATAAGCAAGCACGTCGCTGTCGACCGCGACGTTCACTGACCGTCCTCGTACAATTCTTCACGAGTCCAGGGTCCGGCGTTGAGGGGCTGGGCCGCTGCCAGTCGAGCGAACAAGCTCTTGCGAGCCGACCGAACGACGGGCACGGCATCGGCGATGGGCACCAGCCTGGCAACCGGACGTCCATGGGACGTCACGGTGAACGAGACCCCGCCACGCACCTGCCGGAGGAGTGAGGAAAAATCCCGATTCGCGATCGCTGCCGATACGGACTTGCTCATAGGTGCGCCTCCATGAAGTAGTGATATTACCTACTTCAAATGTGAAGCGCAAGCGACTCCTGGTGGACTAGAAGCCCATCGCGTAGATCACCTTGACGCTGCGGCCCACTTCAGGGAGCAGGTCCTTCAGGTAGTTCAGGTGATTCCGATACAGGTTATCGGTGGCGTTGTCGAGGCGGGCGGTGACCGTGTGGAGCACCCCGCCGCTCTGGAAGGAATACGACGTGAACGCCTTGGCGGTCACGTAGCCCTTTGTCGGGGTCTCGTCGCCAAACACGCGCGTCTGTTCCGACACCGCCTGCATGCTGACGCCGGCCTGGAACGCGTTCTTCTGGTAGGTGATGCCACCCAGCACGCGATACGGCGGAATGCGCGGCAGTGGCTCGCCCGATGCCTTCAGTTCACCCTTCACCCGGTCGTAGGTCATCTCGAGGGTCAGCCCGCCACCGAGCTTGACGTCGCCGTGCGCCTCGACGCCATTCAGCACGCTGTCGACGCCAACGTTCTCCACCACCGGAAACTCGTCGCGGACCTCGCCGGTAGGCTGGCGGAAGATGTAGTTGGTGATGTCGTTGCGGAAGAACGTCACCTCGCCCTCGAAGCGCCCGCCCCGCGCACGCAAGGACAGGTCGAAGCCGAGTGCGATTTCCGACTCCAGGTTGTCGTTGCCAATCTCGAATGCCAGGTTGCCCGGATGGGGACCGTCGTAATACAGCTCCTCCAGTGCCGGGTACCTGGCCGCACGCGCCAGGTTGAGCGCTACGACGAAGTTGTCCTTGGCCGCCTGCGGCTTGATCAACAGGCCGACCGACCCCGAGAACTCGGTGAAGTCGCGCGGGCGCAGGCCGCCAGCGGGTTCGTATTTGCTGTGATCGAGACGGCCGCCGAACTGCATCGTGGCATGCGGCGACTCAACCTCCTCATAGAGGAAGCCGGCATAGGCGCGCTGGTCAACCGGCGGCGACAAGGCTTCGTCACCAATCGCATCGAAGGCGCGGTTGAGGAACCAGCCGCCGAAGCTGCCGACCAGGACGCCCGTGCGCTTGTGCGACAGCAGCGCTTCGCCTTCGACGGTGTTGTTGTGGAAGGTGGTGCCCACGGCGGTGCCCACCAGCTCGGAGTGCTGATAGCGCCGCACGCCCAGCGTGGTGCGATACGACTGCAACCAGCCAGGCAGGTTTTGCGCGCCGGCGCGGACGCTGAAGGCGTGGCGCTGCGGCGTGAGGCTGACGGTCCCGTCTTCAACGACCGGGATCCCGTACTTCGAATCGTCATAGCCGTAGCTGGCACCAACGTACGACTTCTCGCCCGTCCACGCGGCGCCGACCTGGCCCATGGCCATGCGCGATTGCGAATTCGTGACCTCGCCCTCGGGCGTGAAATAGTTGCCGGCTCGATTGGCCGCGCCGCCGAAGTGCAGTGCGAACTTGCCGTTACCGACATGAATGTCGCCGGCGCCGCCGGCCGCACCACCATTGCTGCCGAAGTTGGTCGTGATGTTGCCCGACGACCCCTGGGTCTTCTCGCTGGGAATTGAATCAGTGATGACATTGACGAGGCCGCCGATGGCGTTGGCGCCATAGAGCAGCGTCGCCGGCCCGCGGACGACTTCAATCCGGCGCGCGGCGGCCGGATTGGTCGGGACCGCGTGATCCCCGGACTGGCTCGACAAGTCGCCCATCCGCTGGCCATCTTCAAGCACGGCCACGCGATCACCATCCAGGCCACGGATGACCGGCCGCGCCGGCCCCGGCCCAAACTCGCGCATCGCCACACCGGGTGATTCCGACAGCGTCGCCGCCAGCGTTGATTCGAGGTTCTTCGTCAGTTCCTGCCCGTCGAGCACGGTGGTGGGTTGGTACGACTCGAATTGCGGACGCGCATTGGGACTGACCGACAACACCTCGGCGAAGTGCAGGTCGAAATCAATCGTCAGATTCAGCGTCGCTGGCGTCGTGCCAACGGTAACTTCGGTGCGCTTGGTGCTGTAGCCCTCGGCGCGCACGCCGACGTGATACTGCCCCGGTGGCACCGCGTCGAACACATAACTGCCGTCATCGCCTGCGCGAACCTCGCGCCGCAACTCATCAACCACCACGAGCGCCCCGCTCATCGGCAGGCTGGTTTCGCCCCGCGTGACCTTGCCGCGAAGCGTGGTGCCGGTTTGCGCGAAGGCGGGAGCAACGACCAGGGCCGGGATCAACACGGCACAGGCGAGAACAGCGGAACGGAGCGACATCATCACCATGCAAGATAGCGGCGCCCGCCAGGCCCGGCCAGTCGATAGCGTCTATTGAGGCCTGCAGGCCGGTGAGTGGTTGTTTCTGGCCGATGAACGGTAATCCCCTGCCCACCCTCTTTTGGCGATCGGCCAGGTGATCCGGCATAGTCGTGTCATGCGTCGGTTATCTGGTCTGGGGATTCTTGGAGCTGTTGCGTGCGCGACGCTAGCCACGACGGCACACGCGCAAACCGGCAGCATCACCGGAACGATCACGACAACCGCCAAGGGGCTGGCGCCGGTGCGGGTGACGATCGATCAGAAGGTGTGCGGCCACGAACTGCCGGACCACGCCATCGTCGTTGACGGACAGGGTCGCCTGGCCAACGCGGTCGTGGTGCTGACCGGCGTCAAGCCCTTCGACTCGCAGGCGCTCGCTCAGGGCAAGCGCCTGGCCACCGATGTGACGATCACCAACGACAAGTGCGCCTTCGCGCCGCGGGTGCAGATTGTGCGTCCGAACGCCAACGTGAAGACCACCAGCAAGGATGCGGTTCTCCACACGACCCACGCGCAAACCGACAGCGGGCGGACGCTGTTCAACGTCGCCCTGCCCATCCCCGGCCTGACCATCACCAAGCCGATTGGCGCCGCCGGCAACGTGCGGCTGGTGTGCAATACCCATCCCTGGATGCGCGGGTGGATGGTCGTGACCGACAATGCCGCGGCGATCTCGGCAGCCGATGGGCGCTTCGCGCTCGACAACATCCCGCCCGGCACCTACGAGCTACGCATCTGGCACGAGTCGTTGAAGAGCGCGCCGCAGAAAATCACGGTCACAGCCGGTAAACCAACCGACCTCAGCGTGCCGATGAAATAGCCCCGAACCCGGTAGAATGAAGGGCTTCGATTTGTGGGGACCAAATGCCTGACGTCTTGACGAAAAGAGTATTTGCCGCCGTGTCGCTGTGTTCGGCGGCCGTGTTCTTGTCGGCGGCGGTGCCGGTGGCCACGCAAGCCCCGACAGGTGAGCGAACCTTTCTGAGCCGCGTCCGCCGGCTGACGGTCGAGGGCAAGCGCGCCGGTGAAGGTTACTGGTCGCCCGACGGCAAGCGCCTGGTCTTCCAGAGCGAGCGCGACCCCGCCAACCCGTTCTACCAGATCTTCGTGCTCGACTTCGCCACCGGCGACACCAAGCGCGTCTCGCCCGGCATGGGCAAGACGACGTGCGCGTTCTTCCGTCCCGGCAGCGACGAGATCATGTTCGGCTCGACGCACCTCGATCCCAAGTCGCTGCAGTACCAGAGGGACGAACTCGACTTCCGCGCCTCGGGCAAGGAGCGCCGCTACGCGTGGGACTACGACCCGGAGATGGACATCTTCGCGTATAGCGAAAAAACCGGTGCCATGAAGCAGTTGACCACGGCGAAGGGCTACGACGCCGAAGGCGGCTACTCACCAGATGGCCAGTGGATTGTGTTCTCGTCGATGCGCGATGCCTACAACCGCACACTGTCGCCGGCCGAGCAGAAGCAGCTCACGCTCGACGCCTCGTTCTTCGCCGAGGTCTACATCATGAAGGCCGACGGCACTGAGCAGAAGCGCCTCACCGACTGGTCCGGTTACGACGGCGGCACCTTCTTCACCAAGGACGGCCGCATCGTCTGGCGCCACTTCGAAGAGAACGGGCTAATCGCCAACGTCTGGACGATGAAGCCGGACGGCACCGACAAGAGGCAGATCACCGACTTCGCTGCCATGAGCTGGGCGCCGTACGAGCATCCGTCGGGCGAGTACTTCGTGTTCGCCTCGAACAAGCTCGGCTTCGAGAACTTCGAAGTGTTCATAGTCGACAAGGCGGGCATCAAGGAACCGGTCCAGATCACCTACACCCCCGGCTTCGATGGCCTGCCGGTGCCCTCGCCTGACGGCACCCAGATGGCGTTCACCTCGGCTCGAGCCGGCGGCCCGGGATCGGCTGGGCAGATTTACCTGGCGCAGTGGAATCACGAGGCCGCGATGGCGGCGCTCAAGGCGGCTCCGCCTCGGAAGGCCAACACCAAATGAAGAACTCACTTCGCGCTTCGCTGTTAATCGCGCTCGCGGCCGTTGCTGCGCCGCATGCGCAATCCACCGCCGTGCAGTCGCGGACCAAGACGCAGGTCGAGACGCTGGCAGCCGACAAGTTCGAGGGCCGGCTCACGGGTTCGCCCGGTGAGAAGCTGGCCGCCGACTACATCATCAGCGAGCTGAAGCGGATCGGCGCCAAGCCGCTGCCGGGCTTGACCGACTTCCGCATGCCGTTCACGTTCACCGCCGGCTCGAAGGACGGCGGCACCACGATGACGATCACCAGGGACGCGGGCGGCGCGCAGACCTTCACGGGCGCGGCCATCGTCCAGGCATTGTCGTTCTCCGATACGGTCGAGGCTACCGGGCGCGTGGTGTTTGCCGGATATGGGCTGGTGGTGCCCGAGGCGCAGAACTTCGGCTACGACAGCTACGCCGGTCTCGAAGTCAAGGACAAGATCGTCGTCGTGTTCCGCTACTTCCCGGAAGACGCCGATCAGAAGACGCGCGCCATTCTCGCGCGCTACGCCGATCTTCGCTACAAGGCCCAGGCGGCGCGCCAGCGCGGCGCCAAAGGCATGATCGTGATCACCGGTCCAAACTCGCCTAATGCCGGCACCGTGGTGCCGATGAGCTTTGATACCGCGATTGCCGGTTCGGGCATTGCCGCGGCCAGCGTCAGCGGCGAGGCGTTTGCGCCGATCATGGCGGCGGCAGGCAAGTCGCTTGGCGCGGTGCAGAAGGAATTCGACAGCGGCAACCCGCATGTGGCGGGCTTCGCCATCCCGGGCATTACGGTGACGCTCAAGACCAACGTGATCCGCCAGCAGCAAACCGGCAACAACGTCGTCGCGTACCTGCCGGCGACGACGCCACTGACCGGCGTGGTCAAGCCGTGGGTCGCGGTCGGCGCGCACTACGATCACCTCGGCCGCGGCACGACCGGCGGCTCGCTGGCCGGCAAGGAAGAGGCCAACGCCATTCACCACGGGGCCGATGACAACGCGTCGGGCACGGCGACGGTGCTGGCCATCGGTGAGGCGCTCAGCACGCAGCCGCGCAAGCGTCACCTGCTGATCGCCTTATGGTCGGGAGAAGAACTGGGCCTGCTGGGCTCGGCCGCGTTTGTGGCCAAGCCGCCGGTGCCGCTCGACGCCCTGGCGGGGTACCTCAACTTTGACATGGTCGGCCGCGTCGCTGACAACAAGCTCACCGTGCAGGCGACGGGCACCAGCGCGATGTGGCCGAAGC
>Ga0049084_10000771_pt1 | contig 12675 bp, 9 predicted proteins | sample GreLakmeON33MSRF_FD_66720 | JGI IMG/M metagenome (GOLD analysis project Ga0049084, IMG submission 66720) | Freshwater lentic microbial communities from great Laurentian Lakes, MI, USA - Great Lakes metaG ON33MSRF | ecosystem: Environmental > Aquatic > Freshwater > Lake | place: Great Lakes... | reverse complement strand
AAGTGAACTTTACTTTTCTTCATGTCACCACCAGCAAAATTTGGAGCAATGGCAAAGTAGCCTCCCCAATAGCGGTCATGAGCTCCAAAAAAGTAATGAGGATCAAGTGTTTCAACTCTCTCAACCATTGCCTTTATGCTTGTTTTAAATTTTAAAGTAGCAGCTATTCCCGTAGCCTTTGCCCATTTTCCTAAATTAGCAGCAGTCCAATAGAGGGCAGGGACCTCTGTAACTTTTAACTTATTCAAAGACTCGTCAACTGTTTTTCCAGATTTTACACTTTGCTTAAACTCAGCATTGGTGGCCATTGCCATTTCACCGTAGCTGGCACCTTTTTCATAATATTTTTTCTTATTTGCCACATTTTCATGATGATATTCGGCGCAGAAATAGTAACCACGGGTTAAATAGATCAAAGGCTCAAGGTCAGAAGGATTAGCAGCATGAAGGGATTCAAAACGCTTAAGAGCATTTTCAAGATCTGCTTTTATCGAACGATTTTTCCAAAATTCCATAGCTTCTTTCTTAAGTTTGGTGGTCTCACTTGAACTTAATGAAATAGATTCTGTTTTTTTTTCCCAACCAGCATCCCGGGAAGCACATGCGACGATGATCAAACAGAATAAGGGGATCATTTTTAGAAAGTAATTCATTAGAGACGACTCCTTAAAAACACGATGATATATGAGGATAAGAAAATTTTAATTGATTAGCTATATTATTTCATACCCGAGCAACACACTTTCTCTTTTTTAATGGTTTGAATTTAATTTCAAAGCTATTCTCAAGAGATGAAAATTATGGTGCTTAATGCTCAGGATCTTTTTTTATTCATGGACAAGCATGATCAAGGCTCTTTGGAAGATCTAACCGAAATAAAATGGCAACTCATGAGTTCAAGCCTCTTCAATAATAAAAGTAAAAACAAAACATTCTCCTTGGCCCAAACTATCAAGGACTCACAAGCTGACATTGTCATGATGACTGAAGTTGGTGGACATGAATCCCTACATAATTTCGCCCGTTTTCTGTTAAATGATGAGTATAGCTCAATGTCACTTCCATCGAATTCAGATCGAGGAATTGATCTAGGGTATCTGGTTAAAAAGGATCTCCCCTATGAGCTGGCGCTTCATTCACATATTGATTTTGACCTACCCCATCCCGCCCGCCGTTTCTCCAGGGATGTTCTTCGCCTTGATTTGATCAGGGATCAAAAGATTGAAATGATTTTTTTATTGGTTCACATAAAATCTAAGCTAGATTTAAAACGTGCTGACTTTGAAGGCCGAACACGTCGAGTACTTGAAGTTAAGGGACTTTTAGAAATTTATAAAAAACTATTGGTGCACGATGTTCCCATCCTAGTGGGTGGTGACTTCAATGGACACGCTGGAGAAAAAGATACAGAGGAAGAGTTTAAAGCAATTTATGCCGAAACAGATTTGAAAGATATGGCCTATTTGGCCAAAGTTCCTGAAGATGAACGATTCAGCTACATTTACTTCAATCGCGGCGGCAACCGCTTTGTCCAACAAATCGATTATCTATTCATATCAGAAAAGTATTCTCATCTGGTTGATGACAGCGAGTGCTATTTTCCTCGTTATAAGTCCCCTCAAGGCATGCCCCTTCCTTTACCAACTAGAATGGAGCAAAAATCCTCACTGCCTTCTGATCACTATCCGTTTTTAGGGAGTCTTAGAATTTAAAAAAAATGGCATCGCAGCAATTTAATCTACTGGCCTTTTTAAGGGGTTATGCTATTTTTTACGGATAAAAATTAACACTTTTCCCAATTCTGAGAGGAAACATGTCCTACGAGAACAAAAAAGATCCAAAAGACAAAATCCGTATTGATATTACTGATGGCTTCGCTGTTGAGCGTGCGCTGAAAAAATTTAAGCGTCTTTGCGATGCTTATGGAATCGTTAAAGAATATCGTGCTCGTGAAGCTTATGAAAAACCTTCAGTCAAAAATAAATTGAAGCTTGAGAACGCTGAGAAACGCAGAAATAAGACAAGTTCTAAAACTCGTTCTTCAAAAAAAATCTAATTCAAAGACTATCTTTAGTTTCAAATGAGAACCACACTTAGAACTGTGGTTCTCATTTTTTGGCTCAGCTCTTATCTCTTCAATATCCAGATTTTTGACTTTCCCTGATCATTGAAAAAACCTAAGCCTAAGAAAGGCTCCCAACCTGGCTTCAAATCATTTTAAAGTGGTCTGGACAAATCATTGGGTACTCGGGCATTCTCGTAAGTCTATGAAAGAGCTGAATTTCTATTTTGATTTTTTATCACCTTTTAGTTTCTTCGCTTATAAGAAACTGGCCTTAGACAAGGAACTCAAAGTTAATTACAAACCTGTGGCGCTGGGACCTCTTTTGAATCATTGGGGCATCAAAGGTCCGGGTGAGGTTCAACCCAAAAGAGAATTTCTTCTCAAGCAGTGTCTTCGTTATGCCATAAAAAATAATCTCGAATTCACGACGCCTAAAACTCATCCATTTAATTCTCTCTACGCTTTGAGACTCTCGCTTAAATCCACTGCTGGCGATCTTCAACCAATGGTCATAAAGGCACTTTGGGAAGCGGGCTGGGAAAATCGCATTGATATGGGTGAGCCCGAGGAATTACAAAATGTTTTAAAAGCAGCAAACCTTCCGGCCGAAGAATTATATGAAAAAAGTTTTTCAAAAGAAGCTAAAGTAGAATTGAAATCAAATATTCAGGAAGCCATTTCATTCGGAGTATTTGGTGTGCCGAGTTTTGTAGTGGATGAAGAATTATTTTGGGGTAATGATGCTCTTGAAGACCTTTATCATTTTATGAATGGTACCGATCAACTAAATCGCCAGAAGCTTGAATCCTTATTAAACTTTACACCCCGGGCAGCCTCGCAATCCCTATAGTTAACTATACAGATCAACTAATTAGTCACCTATAACAAAAAATTCGAAATTAACCGAATAGATATATATGCCTAAACTGACAAAAATCGAACTTCTAGCGGAGCATTTGATAAAAATTATATCCGAAACCAATGGGATCACTCTAGCTGATACCCTAGAGCTCGCCGTAATGGGTGAGAACGACAATCCTCAGGTGAGAAAAACGTTACAAGAATTCAGACGGCTTATTTATGGATTTCAGAGTGACGAAGTGGATATTAAAACCTTACTTACTCATCCGGTGGCATCGGCTTTGTTCATTTTCTTTAGAAAATTTCCCAAACCCTATATAGAAGAACATATTCATTTAACGGGTTCGTTATCAGCTGACTTCATACATCCTCATCTGATGAATTTACTGCAAGGCCCAAACCGTGAAGTTTACATCAACATCATTGATAAAGTTTATGGACCAGGAACTGCTGAAAAAATTAAAACAGTAGAAGATGTGGATAACCTAGTGAGATTGAAAGACGATGAATTTTTTGATCGTTATTTACAAATTCTCCTTTTGCCTAAACTGGTTCTAGAAAACCGACAGATGCATTGTCTTGCCGCCTATCACATGGCCCATGAATTACATCACAAATACAATGTTGGAAAAATTCGTCTTAAGTTTACCCTTTCCCGCGCCAACCAGACGGCAGATGAACAGATACCCGGACTGGAAAACCTTAAGGAAGAAGATGTAGTCCTTGGACTCTATGATGGATTTATGCAATTTAAGCAAGAGAATCCAAGCTTTGATTTTGTGCTATCTCCATGTTTTAGAAAGGAAGCAAATTTCTTTAATCCTCAATTTGCAACTAAGAAAGAAGATTTTCTCCATCAAGTTGATGCAATTCTTGAGATGCTGGAAAAATATCCATTCCTTTTACCCTATTTATGTGAAGTAGATACTGTAGGTAGTGAAAAAGATCTATACCGTAAAGGTCACTTTGCAGAAATGCAGCAAGGCTTTAGGAAGCTTCATTTTAAAGGCTTTGCTATTCGCTCTCACCATGGAGAAACATGGCACACACTTAAAAAAGGTGTGCAGGCCGTAGATAACGCTCTTAACATCTGGCACATTGATACTTTGGAGCATGGTCTTTCTTTGGGCATCAATCCTAATTTTTATTTTCATTCTCTTTATAATCGTCTGGTTCTCCAGAATGAGAAGGGTGAAAAAGTTAATCCTGGTTCATCTGATTTTAGAGAACTTATGGACATGGACTGGAGGGAGCATGAAAGCATCCGGGACAAAATTTTCATGGGTGAAAGACTTAATCAACATGAGAAAAGAAGCTTCGTGAAAGTTAAATTTCATACAGCTCGTGAAGTGGAACATTATCAACATGACGTTTTAAATCGTATGATCAATAAAGGTGTTTCTTTGATAGCACTTCCTTCGTCAAATAATAAACTGACAACAAGCTTCGAGGACTATAAAGATCATCCTTTCTCATGGTGGGAAAAGAAAGGACTTAAACTTGGTGTAGGAACTGATAACTACATTACATTGAATACCAATTACATCCAGGAACTACTAATTCTTCTATTTACAGATGCTGAAAATTTAAAAATCACAAAACTCTTGATGGTGGCCACGGGTGAAACACGAAGACCCTATTTATCGCAACTTCTATGGAAAATGAGAGAGTAGATGTGGTCTTAGATGTACAAGTTAAATCTGCAAAATTTCAGGGCAAATAGAATTTTTCTTGGGTTTGCCAATTGAGTTGCCCACTCAGCCAAATTTCTTTAAAAGAACTTTTGCTGCCTGGGGCGCAGTTAGTTGTTGAGAAATCACTTCCGCCTCAGTTTCTAGTAAGACCTTTTTATTCACGTTTAAAAGAAACTTCTCTTTTAAGCCTTCCATAATAAGTTGCCACATCCAATCAAGCCCTTGCCTTTCTCGTTTGTGATTTATTATTTTTTTTTCATTTTGAAAGTAACTATCTATGGTCGATAAAATTTCTGTTAATCCATTTTTAGTAAGAGCAGAACAAGACATAACTGGCGGCATCCAGCCCTCATGCCTAAGGATGTGCAAGGCTTGTTGATAATCATGTTTTGCCTTATGAATTATTTTAGAATTCTCGCCATCATCTTTAGTTACAATAACCATGTCAACGACTTCTAATATTCCTCGTTTTATTCCCTGAAGATCATCTCCAGCACCTGGCTGTAGGAGCATAACAAAAAGATCTACCATCTGGGCCACAGTTGTTTCAGACTGACCTACGCCAACAGTTTCGATTAAAATATAATCAAAACCGAAGGCTTCACACAAAAGCAGTGATTCTCTAGTTCTTTTTGCCACTCCTCCAAGAGTCTCTCCAGATGGTGAAGGTCTGATGTAGGCGAGCTCGTCCACGGCCAATTCATTCATTCTCGTTTTGTCACCAAGAATACTGCCCCCACTTACTTGTGAAGTTGGATCAACTGCCAGCACAGCAAGAGTTTTATTTTGTGAAGTGAGTAGTTTTCCAAATGATTCTATGAAAGTACTTTTCCCTACCCCAGGAGTTCCTGAGATTCCAATTCTTCTACTTTTACCCACTTTCGGTAAAAGCTCTTTTAGTAAGTCCTGAGCTAATATCTGATGTTGAGCATTTTTACTTTCAATTAATGTAATCGCACGAGAAAGAATCGTTCGATCTTTTTTAGCAAATCCTTCAAGATAATCCTGGAGAGTGAGCGGCTTTCTCATTTTACTCCCAGGGCGTGATTAATTTTAGTGAGAAGATCCTTGGCAGCGTCAGCAATGACTGTGCCTGGCCCAAAAATTCCTGCAACTCCCATCTGAAAAAGTTTATCGTAATCTTGCGGTGGGATGACTCCGCCAATGGTTACTAAAATATCTTCTCTACCCAGTTTTTTGAGTTCATTTTTTAATTCAGGAACTAAAGTCAAATGTCCGGCGGCAAGTGAAGAGACGCCAATGATATGCACATCATTCTCGGCAGCTTGTTTGGCGGTTTCTTCAGGGGTTTGAAAGAGAGGTCCAACATCCACATCAAAACCTAGGTCAGCAAAAGCGGTTGATATTACTTTCTGTCCGCGGTCATGACCATCTTGTCCCATTTTTGCAATAAGAATACGTGGACGACGACCCTCGGCAGTCTGGAATTTATCCATGAGAGCTTTGAGTTCTTTCATGTCGACTTTTCCTTGTTGAATTTCTTTAATATAGACACCTTGTATAGTATGGATTTCGGCAAGATGCCGTCCAAATACCTTTTCCATCGCCAAGCTCATCTCACCCACTGTCGCCTTAGCTCGAGCAGCCTCTATGGCCAGTGCCAGAAGGTTTCCTTGCCCTGTTTCACATGCCACTGTCATTGCATTTAGTTTTTGTTCTACCAGGCTTGCGTCGCGCTCACTTTTCAACTGCTTAATTCGTGCAATCTGAGCATCTCTTACGGTGGAGTTTTCAACTTGAAGAATATTTGGAACATCATCTTTTTTACGTTTATAAAGGTTCACACCAATAATGGGCTGAATGCCAGAATCAATTCTACCTTGGGTTCTCGCAGCGGCTTCTTCAATCCGCATTTTTGGAATACCCTTGGCAATGGCCGCACTCATTCCGCCCAATGCTTCAACTTCTTGAATATGAGACCAAGCCTTTTGAGCCAGCTCTTGAGTTAAGGCTTCTACAAAAAAACTACCTCCCCAGGGATCAATAACTTCACAGGTATCAGTCTCAGTCTGAATAAACAATTGAGTATTACGGGCAATCCTTGCAGAGAATTCACTAGGCAGCGCCAAAGCTTCATCCAGAGAATTGGTATGAAGACTCTGAGTATGGCCATGAGTAGCAGCTAGAGCTTCAATGCAAGTTCTCGAAACATTATTGAAAATATCTTGAGCAGTTAGGCTCCAGCCAGAAGTTTGTGAATGCGTTCTAAGGGCCAATGATTTTTGGCTTTTTGGTTTAAATTCAGAAACCATTTTTGACCACAGGAGCCGAGCTGCTCTCATCTTGGCCACTTCCATAAAATAATTCATTCCGATGGCCCAAAAAAATGAAAGCCTTGGAGCAAATTGATCAATGTCCAATCCCGCCTTAATTCCCGTACGCAAATATTCCAGACCATCAGCCAAGGTATAGGCAAGTTCAAGATCCGCAGTAGCACCTGCTTCCTGCATGTGATAACCGGAAATAGAAATAGAATTAAATTTAGGCATACGCTCAGAGGTATAACTAAATATATCGGCAATCAATCGCATTGATGCCAGAGGCGGATAAATATAGGTATTTCTCACCATGAATTCTTTGAGAATATCATTTTGAATAGTACCGGTGAGCTGCTCAGGTTTTACACCTTGCTCTTCACCAGCAATGATAAATAAAGCCAAGATAGGAATAACTGCACCATTCATGGTCATGGACACAGACATTTCATTTAGAGGAATGCCTTTGAAGAGAATACGCATGTCCAATATTGAATCGATCGCGACACCTGCCATTCCAACATCACCCTTCACTCTCGGATGATCAGAGTCATATCCACGATGAGTGGCAAGATCAAAGGCAATAGACAAACCTTTTTGACCCTTAGTCAAATTATCCCGGTAAAAACGGTTGGATTCCTCAGCAGTGGAAAACCCTGCATATTGTCTGATAGTCCAGGGTCTGACGGTGTACATCGAGGCATAGGGTCCTCTAATAAATGGTTGGGAACCTGGCAAGGTTTCACGTAAATGGTTAAACTTTAGATCACTCGAGTCGTAATTCGTTTTGAGTTCAATACCTTCCGGAAAGGTCATGACAGTTTTGGCTGAAGTTTTTTTTCCTTCCGATGAAGTCCATGGAATTTGTGAAAAATCAACCTTTTTCATTTTAAATCCTCAAGTTGCTTGACCAGATTATTTAAAACCTCATAGACATTTTGACCTGCAAATATCGCTTCATAGCCAGAGAACTCCACTTTGCCGGCAATAAACTTGATGAACGCCTTTTCAGCTGATACTTTTTCAATAAGCTCTGGATAATGTTCATCCTTGGCACATAAGACGATAACTCTTTCAGATGGATTTTTATGCGTTTGGAGAGGATCCAGAACTTCAAGACCAATCAGTTCGAAATAGTTTTTAATAAAATTGATTCGATTATTAAGCTCGGCAAATTCTCCCAAACAAAAAATCTGAACCAGGGGAAAATGCTTCAGTTTTTCTACTCTAAGCCTTAACGCTTCAAAGCCCCGAGCTACCCTGTAAGGTGCATATTCCTTAAGGGTTAAATTTAGTTTTTCTTTTCCATCTGGAAAATCATTCATGCCGGCCATAATATCTTTTCGAAAATTTACTCTTTGAGTTCGCTCATTGCGGATTTTTTGAAGATCCACCTCTAGATATTGAATCCTCTCTGCATGATTCATTTTTAAAAGAAGCTGCATCAGTTTCCAGGCAGATTCTGCATATTGATGAGAGAGATTCTCAAGATGAAAACTTCCATAGGCAGCATCTTCCACAATACCAAGCATGCTTTCAAGGCTTAAAATATGACCAGTGTTACGTGCCATGCGGTTTGAGCGGTCTTTATGAAAAGCATCCTGAACATTCGTCTCAAGATCAAAAATTGATTGATAGCCAGAGGACTGGATGAAATCAGCTCCAGCTATGTAACCTGCAGCTACTTGAACGTTATTTCTGAGCATATTTGTATAACGCTCAAATAAGGTCCATTCACGATAAGAATTGAGAGTTAAAATTTTAATTTCCTTCTCAAGCCCCGACTCATGCATTACTTTTTGGATTAACAATTTAAGGGCGCGGACCTTTGCGATATTTTTAAAAAAATGGGAATCTAAAAAAACACCTGCAACCTTTATAGGCTTTTCAATCGAATCTATCAGCTGACAAGTTAGTAATGCTAACTCATGAACGTTATGGCCGCCTTTCTCATGAATCGTTCTTGCCAAAAGAATTTGTTCTTCATCTATTACGTTGAGCGTATTTTGAAATTTAAAATTTTTTTGACCTAAAAGGAAAACTTCCAAATCTTTTTTATCAGCAAAGTTTTCTAGAATATCCTGAATTAATTTCCAGTCGGATTGCTCTAAAAAATCTTTATGAAAAAAGAAACAGCGAACACCCGATTGTAAATCATCTATTAAAAATTCTTTAAGATGGCTAAAATCAGGATTGATGTAGGTTTGAGAGGCTTTTTTCCAGGCACTCTTACAACTCAATTGTTGTTGATGAAGGGACTCAAGGCTAAGTGTTGGCCATTGTCCCAAATCTAGATGCTTTTTAAAGTTTTTTCCACCAATATCCTCGAGCTTCAATTCGTGCTTAAGGGAGTTTTCCCACTTATTCCGTTGAGTATCGTAGGTTTCTTTAAAAAGATCGGAAAAGGGTTTCACTAGGGACTCCGTGGGCTCTTGGTATTACTTAGTATCTTAACAAAAATTTTCCGCGTCTTCTAAAGCTTTATCTGAGTTGAGTAAAAAACCTCAAAAACTAAATCTGGGAGACTTGCAAATTTGCTTGGATTTAACGCTTTTAGTAGTAAATAAACCAAAAATCGAAAGCTTCAAAATCTTCTACTTAAAACTAGGTTAGTGCTGCAATGTAAGAAACCCATGCATCACAATTTTCAGCATCTTCAGCAGGTGTGAAAACTCCGTTGCCATTTCCCTTATCGTCATCACCCTCCCAATAGACTACAGTTTTAGAAAATCCTGCTTCGATCAAGATGTCGCGAATCTCGGGCATAGTCCAAAAACGCCAGTGGTAAGTAAAAACATTATTATGCTTTTTCCCTTTACCGTCACGAAAGTGAATAGCAAATGTGCAATCGTGAGTAAATGGATTGAAATGCTGACATTCCCAATAGTAAGTTAAATTCTTTAATTTTCTAACGTCAGTCACAAGCTTCTGGCTCTCAGGTCCTGCAAAAATATCGAGAAAGAAGACACCTTGTTTTTTGAGAGATTTACGAACTGCTTTAAAATATTTCACCATTTCTTTTCGGGATTTAAAAATGAAATAAGAAAAATTGAAAGCGCAGACAACATCAGCAGGTGGAGTTTTTGCATTCATGACGTTTTGCTGGAGATAGTGAACTCTTTTTTGGGCCGACTTATCCAGCTTAGAAAAATGGCGAACAATTCCCATCTTTATTGGTTCAGGATCCAAATCAACCCCATAAGCTTCGCAATTTTTATCCTGCTTTACCCACTCACATGACATGGCTCCCGTTCCACAAAAATCTTCTCTGAAGATGAATGGCCTATGACCATAGATACGTTTGTATTCATCATGCATGAAAGATATTTCGCCCTCAGCATTTTGAACTGAACGTTCATAAAAATCATATTTTTGATCCAGAGTGAGTTGAGACTTCAAAGTATATCCTTTTCTAAAAAAATCATCATGGGATGTTTCTTGTTCACTATCCCTCGCAGTACTTTTTGAATCACTTCTTTTTTTATGTCATCAATGTCCCAAATAATTTCACCGATTGGACCTTCAGCAGTCTTTATGAGTAAAATTGTCCTGCCCTGTATGCTGGTTTTCTTTACTTCAACAATTTCATCCCAGTGAATAAATACCCTGATGACTACTTGTCTCGGAGGAGGAAATACATTTTGAACAGTTTTGATTCCGGAAAAAGTCACCTCAAACCAATGCTCGCTTTCCTCTTTAAATTTAAAAAAGACAGGTAAAAGTATAACAAGGATTAAAGGATTTCTCAAAATAAAGTCTAACTCAAAAGGTACAAACACATCTGCAAATCCATCAGATTGATCATCAATCCCAGCAATTTGCTGTTTGATTGTAGGCAAAGCCTTAGTGTACTGGAGAGCTATCAGAATCATAAATATGATGATCCCGTTCCAATGTTTCACAGGACGATCAAAGTGCCAGCTTCTGGATAAAACATCCAGCCGTTCTGAATCCTCCAGACCTTTTAATTTCTCAAGTCGAGGTTCACTAACAGTCGGTTTTAATGGGGTGATTTTAGGCTTTTCTTCTTGGCCGGTTTCGCCCCCCATGTCGGGGAGCTCATCCAGTTTAATTTTTTTTTCTTTATCCATTAAAACTGATTAAGATTTTTTATCAGTTTTAAGCATGTCATCCATGATGTGTATCGATTCTTCAATTACAGCATCTTTTTTAAGGGTCTTGGCGAAATCTTCAAATTTCTCCTGCTGAGCTTTATCTTTATTACCACTCAGGTCTTTGACCATCAGATTTTTGTTCTCTAATTCTTTTTTAAAGATATCAGTTTTAGTCCGTATTTCAGCTCTTTCTTTTTCAAAATCTTTAAGAGTTAAAGAACGCTTTGTCTTTTCTTTCTGCTCTTTATACCACTTGATTGTATCCATTACGTGCTTAAATTTTTCATCTTTTTTGACACGAGAAAGACTATCATTCTTAAGCTTTTTCAGATCATACTTGCTCTTCCATCGCTCAAATTTCACAGGTTTTACTTGTCCCCAAGGAATGGAGTAGTCGAGAAATTTTTCACCTGATTCAAGATGAGCAAATTGATCAGGGAGAATAATATCCGGAGTCACACCTTTGTACTGCGTAGAACTTCCATTAACTCGATAAAACTTTTGGATGGTAATTTTTAAAGCACCAAGTGGTGAATAAGATTTTGCCATGGGCGAAACATAGCCATCAAGATCGACAACGGCTTGCACCGTACCTTTACCGTGGGAGAATTCGCCGCCCACAACAACTGCACGTCCGTAATCCTGAAGAGCTGCGGCCACAATTTCAGAAGCTGAAGCCGAGAAACGATTAATCAAAACAATCGTAGGTTTTTTAAAGTCAATGTTCGGATCAGTATCTGCAAGAACATCAACTGTACCAGTATGGGCCTTAACCTGCACGATTGGACCTTTCTCAATAAATAATCCTGAAATCATGCGGGCGTCTTCCAGTGCACCACCACCATTATTTCTTAAATCAAGAATCAAGCCATCTGCCCCTTCTTTATTCAGGCGCACAATTTCTTTACGGGTATCGTCAGTCACGTTTCTACCGGCACGGTCATTAAAGTCACGATAAAATTTTGGAACATTAATATAACCAATTTTTCTTTTCACGCCATTGAGTTCTAGTAAAGTTCCTTTCACGTATGACTCGTCTATTTCCACCACATCGCGAATAATAGGCACAACTTTGACAAGACCATTTGGCTTCTTGATTGTCAGACGAACTTCACTGCCTTTTTTACCACGAATAAGCTTCACAGCATCCCGTAGACTCATATCCACTACATCAATCGGCTCATCTTTGGCTTGACCAACTTTAAGGATAATGTCTTCAGCCTCCACTTCTTTAGTTTTCCAAGAAGCAGATCCAGGAACAATTTTTTCTACTTTAATGAATGAATTGTCTTCCCTCAGAATTGCGCCGATTCCTTCAAGTTTACCGGACATATCAATATCAAAATCTTCTTTCTCTTCAGGCACCAGATAATTCGTGTGAGGATCAAACACTTTTGTAATCGAATTATAGAACTTATCCAATTTATCTGAACGCTTTTCGTTCACGAGACGATTGAAAATCTTTTTATAACTTTTCAAAACCTTAGCACGCGACTCTTTTTCAATTTCAACATCTGAAAGCTTTTTATCGGTGGTTGGCTTTTTCTTATTGCCCTTCTCGTCAGTCGCTAAACCGTTCTGTTCTTCCTTCGCATCTACTATACGGCTCATCACTTCAAACTTCATCAGCTTGTCCCAAGTAATGAAAAGTTCTTTTTCATTAC
>Ga0049084_10000770_pt1 | contig 12682 bp, 13 predicted proteins | sample GreLakmeON33MSRF_FD_66720 | JGI IMG/M metagenome (GOLD analysis project Ga0049084, IMG submission 66720) | Freshwater lentic microbial communities from great Laurentian Lakes, MI, USA - Great Lakes metaG ON33MSRF | ecosystem: Environmental > Aquatic > Freshwater > Lake | place: Great Lakes... | reverse complement strand
CACCGAGATGGTCGGCGAGGCCACGGCCCGCCGCATCGGCGCGTGGATCGAGCGCCATCGTCCGCCCATTGTGGACATCACCGGGGGCGCGCCGGAGATCAGCGAATTCTTCCGTTACTTCGTCGAGACGGCACGCGGAGCCGGCTGCCGCGTGCTCGACCGGAACAATCTCACCATCATCGAGGAGCCGGGCCACGAAGACCTGCCGAACTATCTTGCCGCGCATGATGTCGAAGTCATCGCCTCGCTGCCCTGCTACTCGGCGGCGAACGTCAACCAGCAGCGCGGCCAAGGCGTGTTCGAGAAAAGCATCACCGCGCTGAGGAAGTTAAACGCCGTCGGCTACGGAACGACCCGCCCCCTTCACCTCGTTTACAATCCGCTTGGCGCGAGCCTGCCCGGCCCGCAGGCCGAACTGGAAGCCGACTACAAGGAGGCCCTGGCGCGCGATTTCGGGATCGTGTTCAGCGGACTCTACTGCGTGACCAACCAGCCCATCGCGCGGTTCGCGGAAGATTTGCGCAAGCAGGGCCAGTGGGACGAGTATTTCGACCTGCTGGCGAACAGCTTCAATTCCGCAACCGTGGAAGGGCTGATGTGCCGGACGACCTTGAGCGTGGGCTATCAAGGCGAGCTGTATGACTGCGATTTTAATCAGATGCTTGATCTGCGATTGAAAAACGGCGCCCCGCTTTTCTTGTGGGACGTGACGCCGGAAGCCCTGGAGAACCGCTCCATTCTGACCGGGATGCATTGCCTGGCCTGCACAGCAGGCGGCGGAAGCAGTTGCACCGGCGCTCTCAACACGATGGAAAACGCCACTTCACTCCATGACGCTTAAAATTGCCGCAGCCCTGTTTGTTTTTCTCGGCGGGTTCGCGGTCATGATTCTGGAAATCATCGGCGCGCGTTACCTGGCGAAGGATTTCGGCGGATCGTTTTATGTCTGGATCAGCCAGATTGGCGTCATCCTCATCGCGCTCGCCCTGGGCTACGCCATCGGCGGCGCACTGGGCGACCGTTACCAGCGGGCCGGATTTCTGGCCGCTCCCCTGGCCGTGGCCGGATTGTTCATCTGCTTCATCCCGAATTTCACCCCGCGTTTGATCGAGACCATCATCCTGCGTCATCCGGCCGACCAACCGGTTCCGGTGCTCTGGCAAAAGCTCGATCCGGTGCTGGGCAGCGCGCTGGTGTTTTTTCTGCCCTGCTTCATCCTGGCGATCCTCGCGCCCTACATGATCCGCGTCACCGCGCGGAAACTGGAGCAGGTCGGCACCATCAGCGGCCTGATCTATTCGGCCAGCACGGTCGGGAGCATCGCGGGCGTTTTTGCCTCCGGTTACGTCTTCATTGATTATTTCTCGGTCACGGCCATCTTCCGGGGCACGGGAGTTCTGACCCTCTTTCTGGCCGGACTCAGCCTGGTGATGGATGCCGGGCTGCGGAGAAATAAAAACCCATGACACGCGCGATCTCATCCGGGCGTGTTCCGATCCGAAGCTCTCCATGAAAACCACCCTGCTCCTGCGGGCCGCCTGCCTCGCGGCCGCCCTCGCCTGCGCCAACGCCCCGGCCGCCATCATCTACGAGCGCATCTCCGCCTATCACCGCGTCCGGGTCATCGACGACCAGGGCGTGCGAACCCTCAGCTTCAATAATTCGCAGGAATCCAGAATGTCCCTGGCCAATCCGCTCCGGGGACATTTTCAATACACGGAATATTTCCAAATGCCCTGGGTTTGGAATCGCGACGTGAAGCGCGTGCTCATGGCGGGACTGGGCGGCGGCAGCACCCAGCGCGCCTACCAGCATTACGCGACCAACGTGACTGTCCACACCGTCGAACTGGACCCGGTCGTGGTCTCGGTGGCGGAGAAATATTTTGGTGTGACCGAAACTGCCCGGCACCAGATTTTCACCGATGATGCCCGCGTCTTTCTCCGGCGGACCACCAACACCTACGACGTGATCCTCATGGACGCCTACTCCACGACCCGTTACGGCTCGTCCCTGCCGCCGCATCTGACGACGAAGGAATTCTTCACCATCGCCAGCCAGCATCTCGGGACCAACGGCGTCCTGGCCTACAATGTCATCGGGCAGATCGACGGCTGGAGGGCGAACGTCATCGGCGCCTTGTACCGCACTATGAAGGAAGTGTTTCCCCAGGTTTATCTTTTCCCCGCCGAGGACAGCCAGAATGTGGTGATGATCGGCACCAAGTCGAAGGTGCTGTTCGATCTCGCGCGGGTGCGGGCGGAAGGGGAAATCCTCACCCGCTCCGGCACGATGCGGCATCCGGCCTTCAATAACCGCCTGCGGTTCTTCTCCAACAAGCCGCCTGCGGCCGCGTCCCGCTCGCCGGTGCTCACCGATGATTTCGCGCCCATCGAAAGCCTGCTGAACGGCGGCCAATGACCGCCACCAGCGGGGTGGAACCGGTCACGCTGCGACGAGTGGCTACCCGACGGCGAGCAGCTCGACGTCGAAGACTAGGGTCGAGTTCGGCGGGATGGCGCCCGGATAACCAGCGCGGCCATAGGCGAGTTCCGGCGGGATGGTGAGCTTCACCTTGTCGCCGACTTTCATGGTGGCGACGCCGGCATCCCAGCCCGCGATGACCTGCCCCGCGCCGAGCACGAAGGTGAACGGTTCGTTGCGATCCACGGAGCTGTCGAACTTCCCGCCGTCCGTGAACCAGCCGGTGTAGTGAACAGTCACGGACTGCCCCTTCTTCGGCGAGGCGCCGGCGCCGGTGGTGAGTTTTTCGATTTTCAATTCAGTTGCAGACATGGCGAAGTCTCATCACGCCGCGCACTGCGGGTCAATACTGTGAATTTTCCAGCGCAAAAAAAATTCACATGGCCGGCAAATCCACCTTGAAGGCCGGCTCGGTGGGAAACCCAAGGAACCGGTCGGCCTGCTCGGTGAACCGCTCCACTTCGTCGGTCACGTAGGGAAAGATTTTCCCGGCGCGACGGCGGCGGGTGTTGAGGAGGCGGAGGCGGCCGAGTTCCTCGCGGACGAACCGCGCACAGCTTTCGGCCGAGTCCACCAGCGCCACCTTCGGCCCCACCACCTCGCGCAGCGCCGTCTTCAGCAGCGGATAGTGGGTGCATCCGAGCACCAGCGTGTCGATGCGGCGGCGCAGGAGCGGGGCGAGATAATCCTTCAAGATCAGGCGCGTGATGCGGTCGTTCACGCGGCCTTCCTCGACGAGCGGGACAAGCAGCGGACAGGCGCGGGCGAAGAGCTGCGCGTTGTCGCGCCCGGCGTGGATGCCCAGCGTGTAGGCCTGGCTGCGGACGGTGGCGGCCGTGCCGATGACGCCGATGCGGCCGGTGCGGGTCTGCTCCAAGGCCGCGCGCACGCCCGGCAGAATCACGCCGATGACCGGCACGGGAAAGCTGCGCTGGAGCGTGCTCAACGCCCAGGCGGACGCGGTGTTACAGGCCACGACCACGGCCTTCACGTTTTGCGTGAGCAGAAACCGGGTGTCCTCGAGGGCGTAACGAATGACGGTGTTCGGCGACTTGGTGCCGTAGGGCACGCGCGCGGTGTCGCCGAGATAAACGAGGTCCTCGTGCGGCAAGGTGCGATGGATTTCGCGCGCCACGGTCAACCCGCCGATGCCGCTGTCGAAAATGCCGATGGGCAGTTCACGGGATTTCGCGGGCGGGATTTGGGAGGGGGCGCTCATGGCTCGACTTGTTTCTGGTAGGACTTCACGCCATCAACAATGGCGGCGGCCATCTGCTTGCGCCAGGCCGGGTCGTAAATTTTTCGTGCCTCGGACGGACTGGACATGAAGCCGCCTTCGATGAGCACGGCGGGCATTTCCGCCGCGCGGAGGACGGCGAAGCGCGCGCGCCGCACGCCGCGATCCACCAGGCCAGTGCGGCTGACGATGGATTTTTGCATTTGGTGGGCGAGCAGCATGTTTTTGTCGTTCTGCAAATTTCCGGCGGAGGAGCCGGCGCTGGCCCCCTCGCCGCGCGCGTTGGTGGAGCTGGTCTTCGCGGGCGTCAGGCAATAGACCTCCACGCCCCTGGTTTCCTCGCTCGTCCGACCGCCGGAATTGAAGTGGAGGCTGAGAAACAAATCCGCGCCGCGCCGGCGGGCCAGGTCGGGGCGGTTGGGCAGTTCGACAAACGAATCGGAGTTGCGCGTGATCGAAGGATTGAAGCCGCCCTTGGCGAGCTGGGCGGCGAGTTCCTTGGCGAGGAGGAGCGTGTATTTTTTCTCCTGTTCGCGGCCCTCCTGGTTGCCCGGGTCCTTGCCGCCGTGGCCGGCGTCGATGACGATGTTCTGGACGCGCTGGCCGGCGCGCAGCTTTTTCGGAAACAGGACCGGCTGCAGCACCGTGGTCACATCGACCGGCGTGACATGAAGCAAGCCGTGGCGCGCGGCGACGGGGGCGGAGAGCCAGACGTTCACGCCGTTGAGGGAGATTTTTCGCTGATCGACGGTGAAAACCACGCGCGACCAACGGCTGGTGATCTGCAGCTCAGTTTTGGAAATCCATTTCGGCTGGAGCGAGACGCCCCGCGCCCAGTCTTCGAGCCGCACATAGTCGTGACCGGCGATCGAGACGTGGGGCAGGCGGGCCAAGGCGGTCTGCGCGGACGCGGCCAGCGCGGCGATGGACAGGAACAGAATAGCGATGGCGATTTTCAAGGACGCGCGCAAGATGCCCGGAGGCACGGGACGGGCGCGAGGAAAATGTTTCACGCGACGAATGACGATTTTGTATCGGAAAATCGGGGAAAACCGTTGACGGTGCCATGACCGGTACCTAGATTGGCGCGCATCTTTTTTGATGCTGAAATTTTAACGCCAACCTGACTGAACAATCCTGACATGACCACCCCGGCCACCTCCAAAGGACTCGAAGGCGTCGTCGCCGCCAGCACCCGCCTCAGCGATGTTCGCGGCGACATCGGCCAGTTGATTTACTGCGGCTACGACATCGACGAACTCGCCGGCCGGGTGAGCTACGAGGAGGTTGTCCATCTGCTCCACCACAATCATCTGCCCAACGGCGGCGAGCTGGAGGAACTGAAGAGCGCGCTCGCGGCATATCGCGAAATCCCCAAGGGCGTGCTCGACATCATCAAGAAATTTCCCAAGACCACGCCGCCGATGCACGCCATCCGCACAGCGGTCTCCGCGCTGGGATGCTTCGACACCACCTGCGACGACGACTCGATGGACGCGCAGCGCCGCAAGGCCCGCCGGCTTATCGCGCAAATTCCAGTTGTCACCGCCTACTTCCACCGGCATCGCCAGAAGAAGGAACTCATCCACCCCGACCCGACGCTCGGCGAGGCGGCAAATTTTCTCTACATGATCAACGGCGAGAAGCCGACCGACGAAATGGTGAGCACGATGGACATGTGCTACGTGCTGCACGCGGACCACGGCATGAACGCCTCGACCTTCAGCGCGCGCGTGACCATCGCGACGTTGAGCGACATGTATTCGGCCATCACCACCGCCATCGGCACGCTCAAAGGCCCGCTCCACGGCGGCGCGAACGAGGGCGTGATCAAGATGCTCAAGGAGATCGGCTCGCTGGAACTGGTGGACGCCTACATTGATGACGCGCTCGCGCAGAAGAAAAAGATCATGGGCATCGGCCACCGCGTTTACAAGGTGCTCGACCCGCGCGCGCCGCACCTCAAGCGCATGGCGCAGATTCTTTCCGCCAAGCTCGGCGATCCGAAGTGGATCCAGATGAGCGAGCGTATCGCCGACCTGATGCTCCAAAAGAAGAGCCTGAACGCCAACGTCGATTTCTATTCCGCCACCGTCTATTACTCGCTGGGCATCCCGACCGACCTCTTCACTCCGATCTTCGCCATCGCCCGCACCAGCGGCTGGACGGCGCACGTCCTCGAACAACTCGCCGACAACCGACTCATCCGACCGCAGTCCGTTTACACCGGACCGGTCGGCTTGAAGGTCACGCCGCTCGATCAGCGTTAAACAATACTGGCCGCCGCCAATTCAGCGCGGCGGCGATTCATGCCCCATCCATTTTTCCAATGAACATTCACGAATACCAGGCCAAGCAACTTCTCTCTCAATACGGCGTCGCCGTCCCTGCCGGCGAACCCTGCCAGACGGTTGATCAGGCCAAAGCTGCGGCGGAAAAACTTTTTGCCGCCGGCCACAAGCTGGCCGTCATCAAGTCGCAAATCCACGCGGGCGGACGCGGCAAGGGCACGTTCAAGCACGGCTTCCAAGGCGGCGTGAAGCTTGCCAAGTCCGTGGCCGACGCGGTGACTTACGCCGACAACATGCTTGGCAAGACGCTCGTCACGAAACAGACCGGCCCCGATGGCCGCGTGGTCAGCACCGTGCTCATCGCGGCGGCGGAGGACATCAAGAAGGAATTTTATCTCGCCGTGCTGCTCGACCGCGCCAATTCGCTTCCGCTCATCATGGCCAGCACCGAGGGCGGCGTGGACATCGAGGAAGTCGCCGAGAAGCATCCGGAAAAGATCATCAAGGAGCCCATCGATCCTTCGATGGGCTTCCAGCCATGGCAGGGCCGCAAGATCGCCGCCGCGCTCGGCCTCAAGGGCGACCTCGCCGGCCAGGCCGCGAAAATGTTCGCTGGTGTTTACAAGACGTGGTGGGAGTGCGACGCCTCGATGGTGGAAATCAATCCCCTCTGCATCTGCGTCGGCGCGGACGGCAAGGAGAAGCTCGTCGCCGTGGACGCGAAGATCGGCCTCGATGACAACGCGCTCTACCGCCACAAGAACATCCAGGAGATGCGCGACCTCGCCGAGGAGGCGCCGCTGGAAATCGAGGCGAGCAAGTTCAATCTGAACTACATCAAGCTCGACGGCTCCATCGCCTGCCTGGTCAACGGCGCAGGCCTCGCCATGTCCACGATGGACATCATCCAGCATTACGGCGGCAACCCGGCGAACTTCCTCGACGTGGGCGGCGGGGCGAGCAAGGAACAGGTGACGGCGGCGTTCAAAATCATTTTGAGCGATCCCCATGTGAAGGGAATTCTCGTCAATATTTTCGGCGGCATCATGGATTGCAATGTCATCGCCACCGGCATCGTTGCCGCCGTGAAGGAGACCGGGCTGAAACTCCCGCTCGTCGTCCGGCTGGAAGGCAACAACGTCGCCGCCGGCAAAAAGACTTTGGCCGAGTCCGGCCTCACGCTCATCACCGGCGACTCGATGGCCGATGCGGCGCAGAAGGTAGTGAAAGCGGTTGGCCAATAAATATTCCCATGCTCAAAATCACCGAAATCGCCTTCACCTACTATCCCGTTACCGACATGGCGCGGGCGCGGGCGTTTTACGAAGGCGTGCTCGGCCTCAAGCCCACGATGGTCGGCGGCGAACCCGGCAGCATGCAGTGGACGGAATACAACATCGCCAGCGGAACGCTCTCGCTCGGCGCAGGTGCCCCGGACTGGAAACCGACCGAGACCGGCTGCTCCGTCGGCCTGGAGATGGAAGATTTCGACGCAGCCATCGCGCATCTGAAAGCGAACGGGGTGAAATTCAAAATGGAACCGTTCCCCACGCCCGTCTGCCACATGGCCTTCATCTACGACACCGAGGGCAACTTGATTTGCATCCACAAACGGAAGTCCTGAGCCTCCCATGTCACTGCCCCACCCATCCACCCCCAGCCTTGCGGAGCCAACGGAGCTGCCGTGTATCCGCGAGTATCGTGAGAACGCAAACAAACTGCTTCTCAACATCAAGCAGAACTTGCCAAAGCTGGAGACGTTGCTGGCTCAGGTTGAATCTCACTGGGGCATGGAGGACGGCTTTTACCGCTTTTATCATCAATCCTTCAAGGTCTATGGCCTTCAGCACGAGACCGAGAACATCCGCAAAGCCTTGCAGGATTTGCTGCCTGACCGTTCGATGAACCAGTGGTTCTCCGAAATTGTCGCGCAAGGCACCGGCTGCGAATTCGAGGCGTCACACAATCAAGACTGGCTTCGCCACACGCGGCCCATCGTCGAGGCATTTTTTCACGCGCATTACTTTCTGAAATTGGCGGTCAAATACGGCAAAGAATTGGAGAACGCGCCCGATCGCCTGCCCAGCGGCTGGGCGGCGGTGTTGTATTTGTTCAATCTCAGATAAATTAGGCCAACATCACACAATCAAAAAAATCTCATGGCAATCTTTGTTAAACCCGACACCAAACTTCTCATCCAGGGCATCACCGGCGAATTCGGTGCGCGCCACGCCAAGCTCTCCATCGACTACGGCACGCAGGTCGTGGCCGGCGTCACGCCGGGCAAAGGCGGGCAGTTCTTCGAGCACGGCGGGAAGAAGATTCCCATCTTCGACACCGTGGCCGAGGCCGTGAAGCAGAGCGGCGCGACGGCGAGCGCGGTGTTTGTGCCGCCGCCGTTTGCCGCCGACGCGATTCTCGAAGGCGTCGATGCCGGACTCGATCTCGTCGTCGCCATCACCGAGGGCATTCCCGTGCGCGACATGGTGCGCGCGAAGCAGGCGATGGCCGGCAGCAAGACGCGCCTGATTGGCCCGAACTGCCCCGGCGTCGTCACGCCCGGCGAAGGCAAGGATTCTCACGGCGGCTGCCGCATCGGCATCGCGCCCGGCTACATTCACAAGAAGGGCAACATCGGCGTCGTCTCGCGCAGCGGCACCTTGACCTACGAGGCGGTCTGGCAACTCACTTCGCGCGGCGTTGGCCAATCGACCTGCGTCGGCATCGGCGGCGATCCCGTCAACGGCACCTCGCACCTCGATGTCATCAAGCTTTTCAACGACGACCCGGAAACGCACGGCATCATCATGATTGGCGAAATCGGCGGCAGCGCCGAAGAGGAGGCCGCCGCGTGGATCAAGGTGAACTGCAAGAAACCCGTGGCCGGATTCATCGCGGGCGCGACCGCGCCGCCAGGCCGCCGCATGGGCCACGCCGGCGCCATCGTCAGCGGCGGCAAGGGCACAGCGGCCGCGAAGATCGCCGCCTTCCAGGACGCCGGCATCGGCATCGCGCAGACTCCGAGCGAGATGGCCGACACGCTTTTGAAGATGATGTGAGCGTGGTGCGTGGTGCGTGAAGCGGAGTGGTTCGATGGTCACGCACCAAGAGCCACGCTCCACGCCCCCCAATCCCCATGGCCCTGCTCAACTTCATCCTGAATCTCGCCGCGCTGCTGCTCTGGCTCGGCTGGCGTTCCCGGAGCGTTGATTCGCCGGCCCGGCCCGCCGGCATTGCGCTGATCTCCACCTTGAAGAAGGCCGGGCCGGCCGGTGGACGGATTTGGATGTTTGCACTGGCGCTCGGCGCACTGCTGTTCCTGCGCGCGCTTCTCTATTGGCAGATCGGCCCGGCGCTGCCCTGGACTCCCGGCCTGTCGCTGGAAGCGGTCTCGCTTTCGTTCAAGAGCATGATCTTCGCGCGAATGCTGCTTTTCTCCTTCCTCAGTTTCGGCGCGTTCCTCGCCGGCTTTTATTTCTGGCTGCTGCTGCTCTCGGCGGTGAACCAGCAGACGGCGGACACTGATCCCTGGCAAAGCCTGGTGCGCGCCCATCTCGGACGGCTGGACCGCCGGCCCGCCGCGCTGAAATTTTTTCTGCCCGTGCTGCTCACGGCGCTGCTCTGGCTGGGCCTCGGTCCGTTGCTGACGTGGCTGGACATCAACCCGCCGGCGAAATCTTTTGGCCACGTTGCGCAACAATCCGTCGTCATCGGCCTGGGAGCGATGCTGGTCTGGAAACCTCTGCTCGCCGCCGTGCTGCTGCTGCACACGCTGGCCAGCTACGTTTACCTCGGCAACACGCCGTTCTGGAGCTTCATCAGCGTCACGGCACGGCAGTTGTTGCGTCCGCTCCACCGGCTGCCGCTCCGCGCGGGCAAGGTGGATTTCGCGCCGTTGGCCGGGATCGCGCTGGTGTTCTTGATTGCGGAACTGGCCGGTCGCGCGCTGCCGTGGCTTTACCGCCGGCTGCCGTTTTAATCCCCGCCAATCCCCTTCCCTCCGCCGCTTTCGCCGCAGTTTCCCGACGTTTTTCGGGAGCCAAACTTTCCATTTTGTCAGACGGCCTTTGTCCCACCCCGCCGCGTAGGCTGGATCACAAATGAAAGGCTCATTATGAACAAAGAACAATTGGAACTCGGCTTCAACGCGGCGCAGAACCTCCCCTTGCCCGCCCGCCCGCCGCGCCGCCTGACCCGCGCCCGCTGGTGGTTCGAGCAGATGCACTCGGTGGTGGACCGGGCGTTCGACTGGTCGGCAGCCCCCGCCCCGCGCCCGGAACAGATCTACCTCACGCTCGCGCGGGGCCGCTGATTGGCCGCCTGGCCAGCCGGTCGGCCGGGTTTTGGACTTTGCATCATGCCGCCGGTAGCGTAGAAATTCCGCTCCGCTGCGGCGGATGACATGAAAACCGAAGTCGAAATCTACGATACGACCCTGCGCGACGGCAGCCAGGGCGAAGGCATCAATTTCTCGGTCGCGGACAAGCTCCGCATCGCTGAGAAACTCGATGCCTTCGGAGTTCATTACATCGAAGGCGGCTGGCCAGGCAGCAACCCGAAGGACATCGAGTTCTTCGTCCAGGCCAAACGGAAAAAATTGAAGAACGCCCGGCTTGCGGCCTTCGGCTCGACGCGGAAGAAGGCCACGCCTGTCGAGCAGGACGATCAGGTGCGCCTGCTCATCGAAGCGGCCACGCCCGTGGTGACGATTTACGGCAAGACTTCGCTCCTGCATGTGAAGGAGGTTCTGCGCTGCACGCCCGATGAAAATCTGGCGATGATCGGCGACACTGTGAAGTTCCTGAAAGACCACGGGAAGTTTGTCATCTACGACGCCGAACATGCTTTCGACGGCTACAAGCTCGACGCGGAATACGCGCTGGCCACCTGGCAGGCGGCGGAAAAAGCGGGCGCGGATCTTGTCGTGCTTTGCGATACGAACGGCGGTTGTCTGCCCTCGGAAATCGCCGCCATCACGAAGGCCGCCGTCGGCAAATTGAACTGCAAAGTCGGCATCCACACGCACGACGACATCGGCCTGGGCGTCGCAAATGCGCTGGCATCATTGGATGCCGGTGCGGTGCATGTGCAGGGCACCATCAACGGCTACGGCGAGCGCACCGGCAATTGCAATCTCACGAGCGTCATCCCCTGCGTTGCGCTCAAGCAGAAAAAAAACTGCGTGCCGGCGAAATCCCTAGCAAAGCTCAAGGAGCTTTCCATGTTCGTGGACGAAGTGGCGAACTTGCGTCATAACCCGCGTCTGCCGTGGGTCGGTGCTTCCGCGTTCGCGCACAAGGGTGGCGCGCACGTGAACGCCGTGCAGAAACTCGCGTCCAGCTACGAGCACATCAATCCCGAACTCGTCGGCAACGAGCGCAACATTCTCATCAGCGATCTTTCCGGCCGCAGCAACATCGTCATCAAGGCGCAGGAACTTGGTTTTAAGATTACAAACGATACGCCGGAGTTGCGCCAAATTCTCGACACCATCAAGCAGCGTGAGCACGAAGGTTTCGAGTTTGAGGCCGCCGAAGCTTCGATGGCGCTCATCATCCGTGGCATCCTTGATCATAATCCGGCATTGATGTTCACGGTGGAGAAATATCACGTCTCCATGCGTCGCGATGCGAAGCAATCAGTTTGCAAAGCCACCGTGCGCGTGCGTGTCGGCAAAAAAGTTCACGATGAAGCCGCCCAAGGCGACGGCCCGGTGAATGCACTCGACTCCGCGCTGCGCGCCGCGCTGGCGAGATCGTTTCCGAAGCTTAAAAAAATTACACTTACGGATTACAAGGTGCGCATCCTCGACGGCGTGGCTGGCACGGCGGCCAAGACCCGCGTGCTCATCGAATCTAGCGACGGTCAACGCGAATGGGGCACCGTCGGTGTGAGCGAGAATATCATCGAGGCCAGCCTGCAGGCGCTGGTGGATTCGATGGAATACGCGCTGATGAAGAAATGATTTTCAATCATCGAGCATTCAACGCCCAACATCCAACTCTACGGCCATCATTGTGTGTTCAATGCTGAATGTTGAGCGTTGAATGTTTTCCCCTTGATTATGTCTGAAATTCCCAAAGCCTACGAACCGCAGTCCGTGGAGGACAAATGGTATGACTTCTGGGTGAAGCAGGGCTGCTTCACCGCCGACCCCGCACGCGTCACCGAGCAGCGCCCGGCCTACTCCATCGTCATCCCGCCGCCGAATGTCACGGGCATGCTCCACATGGGGCACGTGCTCAACAACACCATTCAGGACATCCTCGCCCGCAAGGCGCGGATGGACGGCAAGGAAGTTCTCTGGCTGCCCGGCACCGATCACGCGGGCATCGCCACGCAGGTGCAGGTGGAGAAGGCGCTGAAGAAAGAGGAGCGCCTGACCAAATACGATCTCGGTCGCGAGAAGTTTTTGGAGCGCGTTTGGTCGTGGAAAGAAAAGCACGGCGGCATCATCATCAATCAGCTCAAGAAGCTCGGGTGCTCGTGCGACTGGACCCGCGAACGCTTCACGATGGACCCGGAGTATTCGCGCTGCGTGCAGAAGGTGTTCGTCGAGCTTTACAAGAAGGGCCTCATCTATCGCGGCAAGCGCATGGTGAACTGGTGCCCCGCCTCGCAGACCGCGCTGTCCGACGAGGAAGTGGAGATGAAGCCGCAGAAGGGCTTC
>Ga0049084_10000769_pt1 | contig 12688 bp, 8 predicted proteins | sample GreLakmeON33MSRF_FD_66720 | JGI IMG/M metagenome (GOLD analysis project Ga0049084, IMG submission 66720) | Freshwater lentic microbial communities from great Laurentian Lakes, MI, USA - Great Lakes metaG ON33MSRF | ecosystem: Environmental > Aquatic > Freshwater > Lake | place: Great Lakes... | reverse complement strand
TGCTCACGGCGATCATCGACCGCATCCCACCCCCGCAGGGCGATCCGCAGGCTGTTCTGCGGGCCATGATTTTCGACAGTCACTACGACAGCTACCGAGGAGCAATCACCTACGTCCGAATCGTGGATGGCACGGTCAAGCGAGGGCAAAAGATCCGCTTTTTGCGCATGGGCTCCACGCACGAGGTGCTGGAGATCGGCCAGTTTGTGCCGCAGCGGAGAGCCTGCGAGGAATTGGTGGCCGGCCAAGTTGGCTACCTCGTCTGCAACATCAAAGATGTGAAGCAGGTGCACATTGGCGACACCGTCACCATTGCCGGCGACGCCGCCGCTTCCGCGCTTCCGGGCTACAAGCCTCCGCAGCGGATGGTCTACTGCGGACTCTATCCCTCGGAGGGGGAAAACTTTGAGGAACTCCGAGACGCGCTGGAAAAGCTCGTTATCAATGACCCTTCGTTTGAGTTCGCGCCGGAAAGCAGTGAGGCTCTGGGGTTTGGATTTCGGTGCGGCTTCCTCGGCCTGCTGCACATGGAGATCATTCAGCAGCGACTGGAGCAGGAAGCCGATCTCGACCTCGTTCAGACGGCCCCAAACGTCACGTACCAGATTCAGAAAACCGACGGCACCGTGCTCGAGATCACCAACCCTCAGGATGTGCCGGAATCAGGACAGATCGAAGAATTCCGCCAGCCGATTGTGCGCACAAATTTTCTGGTACCCGTGGAGCACATCGGTCCTGTGATGCAGCTCTGCACAGACCGGCGAGGCACGTATTTAAAAACCGAATATCTCTCGCCAACCCGCGCGATGCTCACATTTGATTTGCCGCTGGCAGAAGTGATCTACGACTTGCACGACCGACTCAAGAGCGTGACCCGTGGTTACGGTACGATGGATTACGAATTGCTGGGGTATGTGCCAGCCGATTTAGTGCGGCTGGATATTCTGGTTGGTGGCAAGAATGTCGATGCGCTTTCGATCATCTGCGACCGCCGCGATTCCGACCGCCGGGGACGATCGATCGTGAAGAAGCTGCGGGGGGAGATCGACCGGCACATGTTTGAAATCGCCATCCAAGCAGCGATCGGCACCAAGGTGATCGCACGGGAAACGATCTCGGCGATGCGCAAGAACGTCACGGCCAAATGCTACGGCGGCGACATTTCCCGGAAGAAGAAGCTCTGGGCCAAACAGAAGGAAGGCAAGAAGCGGATGAAGAGCATCGGCAGCGTCGACATCCCGCAGAAGGCCTTTATGGCGGTGCTCGATACCGGGGCGGAGCGTCCGTAGGCTCTGGAATAGAGTGCATGACAGCCCAGCCTTCCAAGCCTGATGCTGCCCTGCCGCCCACGGTGCGGGCCCTTGGTTGGACCAGCTTTCTGACCGATCTATCCAGCGAGGCAATCTACCCGCTCTTGCCTGCGTTTGTGATCCGTGAACTCGGCGGCACCAGCCTCACCGTGGGCATGATCGACGGCATGGCTAGTGCTGTGGCCGCCGTTGTGCGACTGCCTTCGGGCGCTCTTTCCGATGCCGTGGGCCGCCGGCCACTGGTGCTCGTGGGCTACGGCGTTTCTGCGGTCGTGCGGCCGTTGATGTGTTTTGTGGCCACGCCGCTGGCCGCTCTTTTCGTGCGGGCTGCCGATCGATTTGGCAAAGGCATACGCAGTGCGCCTCGCGACAGCCTGGTGGCCGATCTGGTCGAGCCATCCATGCGAGGGCGGGCCTTTGGTCACATCCGCGCGATGGATCATGCGGGGGCGGCTTTGGGGCCGCTGGTCGCGATGCTCTTTCTCCTAGCGTTTCCAGGCCGGGAACGCACGCTCTTTCTCGTGGCCATTGTGCCGGGACTATTGACGCTGGCAGTCATTTGGAAATACGTGCGGGACCCACCGCAACGCACGCCTATCGCTCCCCGCACTGCGCTTAGCCCAAGCCTCGGCCTCCACAATTTGACCCTGCTGGGCAGCGTCGGGATCTGGGCGATGGGAGCATCCAGCGAACAATTCTTGTTGATGAGGGCGGCCGAATTGGGCACGCCGCCGGCGTTCATCCCGCTGGTGTGGCTGGCGTGCAGTCTGGCCAAAAGTGGATCGGCCGCAGTCTCTGGACGGCTCATCGATCGATGGCACCCTCGCAGTGCCTTGGCTGCTGGGTGGCTGATGTTTGCTGCGGCCTACGGTGGACTCGCTCTGAGTTCGCATCTGGCCGCTGCCTTACCACTGGTGGCATTGGTGGGCGTGGCCTACGGGCTCTCTGAGCCGGCCGAGCGTTCGCTCGTTGCAATGGTGGCTCCCGAGGGCCGCCACGGAAGTGCCTTCGGTTGGTACGCGCTGGTCCAGGGAATGATGGCGTTACCCGCCAGTTTCTTGGCGGGCTGGCTCTGGCAGCAAGGGCCCCGCGGCCCGCAGGCGGCACTGGCCGTCACGGCGATCCTGTCGGCTCTGGCCTGTGGAGTGCTTGTGGCAAGTGGACGAGTCCACACGCCGAAGGCGGCACCAGACCATTGAACTCGCCGCGATGCGGCAATGCTTACGTGTGGCCTTGTTTTACGATGTGGCCATCGCGTCACGGGCAACCTGCATGCATTCCCGAATGTCGGCCAACGGATTGTCTGGATGCTCTTCGTATTCCAGCGAGAGCGCACCGGTGGACGGGAAGCCCACCTGCTTGAGAGCGGCAAAAACGGCGGGCACATCCAACTGGCCCCTGCCCAAAATCACGCCTTGGGTTTTTTCCTGCATCTCCTTGAAGTCCTTCAGGTGGATGCCGTAGAGCCGGCCCTTGAGCAACCGAATCACTTCAGTCGGCCGTTCTCCCGAACGGATAAAGTGCCCCAGATCCGCACAGGCGCCGATACGATCGTCGTGGCCTTCGATGGCGTGGAGCACATCGATCACCTTGTCGTACCGGTACGTGGGTCCGTGGTTGTGGATCGCAATTCGAATATCAAACTCTTTCACCAGCCGATCGAGGCTCTCAAATGCCTCCGGAGATGGATCGGCTGTGATCGTTGGAATCCCTGCTGCTTGTGCAAACTCAAATACTTTGCGGTTGGCCGCCGCATCGCCGCCAAACTTATTCACGCCGTGCGCGCTGATAGTGAGCCCGAGGTCGGCTACTTTCTTTTTCATCCCGGCAATCGCAACAGGATCGGCGTTCGTCGGAAACATACCGCCATAAAACTCGACGTACTTGAATCCTAAATCTTTCGCGTGCTGCAGGGCTTCATCCACCGGGTAGCCGCGCAGCGAATAGAGCTGAATGCCCAAGTGGAGATCATTGGTGTCGGTGGCTTTTGCCCGGCAAGCCCCGTGCGCTTGGTCAACGCCAGACAGCGTTGCACAGGTCGCCGCCCCAGCCGCACCCACAAACAGTCTCCGGGACATCTCTTGAGATCGCATCGTATTCCCTCTCAACAAACAAGAACCGTCGTCCACGCCACCATGACAGCATAAAAGAAAGTCCAGAGTATATACGCCTCGTGCCGCTCTCGAACAAGTGTTTCAGAAAAGAGTGAATGGCGGCTCTTTTTCGATTCCATCCCATCGTGTTGGGCATCGAGTTGGATACTCGGTGCACGGTTTGGGAGCCACGCTGGTTCTGGCAACAGTGCCATTGCTCCCCGGCAAGAATGTGTTAGAAGGGAAAACAACTTCTATGGGGAGTCGTAGGGCGATTGTAGAAGTGCACCGATGCAGGCACGTTCGGGGGGCTATACCTGTGAATATCTTGCGATGTTCTGCCATTTTATCCGTCGCTGGCATTCCGCATCACCACGATTTAGAGGAAGAGGTGATACGGATGCTGTTCATCACGACTCGGTATCGCAATAGGCGAGGCGAGAAACTACTCGTGATGAGCCTCGCTGTCTCTGGCGACGGATGCCGCTATCGCCTGTGGGTCCCGCAGCCCTTCGGGACCGATAGGCACAGCACTGCGACTTACATGTCACTGCGTCAACTGGCGTGCGAATCGTTGCTTTTTCGGGTGGAACGCGACGCAGAATCTTGGGGTGTGCGGATGCTCTGCGAAATGCCTTGTGGAAACAGTGAGTTGGTATCGCACAAGTTGGACACAACGATTCGTTGCCTCATTGCAGCGAGCGAGACGTGGGCAAATGCCGTTCGCAGCCCAAAAAAACTAGCGGATTGACTGACTTTGAGTAAACCCCCACTATTCGTTCCAGATCTTTGTCGATCCGATGACCAAGCGTGCCGAGCCGCCTGCCACGCTACCGACCTATGAAGTTGACTGCTGCGTCGGAGCCGAGCGACAGCCTGTAGCTCGCAGCATTTTTCTCTGTACTTCAATGGGGATCGACGGAGCGCGGATGCCTGACCATTGTGCGAGGGCCGCTCCTCACGGCCGAAGGTTCATGATTAACGCAATCGCTTAATGACTCGCAATTTCTCCAGACACGAACAATTCCTTCGTATCTTCACTCTGCTTGAAATCCTTTCTGAAGCACGCGTCCCGATCGCCGATAGGACACTCGTTGCCCAACTCAAGGAACGGCTCGGGCTTTCCACCCTTTCAACGAGAACACTACGGAGAGACTGTGAGTTTCTCACGGCCTGTGGCTATCCAATCGACCACAGTCCTTTGAACGATGGTAGGCAATTGGGTTGGCAACTGAGCAAGGATCTTGCGTCGGTCAGGAAACTTCCATCGGAAACCTTGACGCTTCTTGAACTCGTAGCCTTTATGCTCGGCCACGATCTGTTGAGGCCCTATGAGGGCACGATTCTCTGGACTGGAATCACGTCGCTGCGGCACAAGCTTTTGCGAAACGCGCCCCCAGCACTACTCCAGCAGCTGGAGGAATCGAAGCGAGTGTTCCATATTCAGCCTCCCAATCCAAATGGCTATGCCTTACGACCGCGCCTCATCGCCGCGATCAGCACCGCCATCACGGACTATCGCGAGATCGATCTCACGACATGTGCAAAAGCCAACCGACCTACGATCACTCATCGTCTCCAACCCAACCGGCTTGTGATGTCGTATCCTGTCGTGCAACTGCTGGCGTTTGACGCCACTCCATCTGGCAACGAATCGCCACTCTGGATCGATCTGGACGAGATTGAGAAAGTCAAGGCGCTCGACACAACCTTCATGCCACGCTCGATTGATGTGGATGCACTTCTCGCAAGTCGTTCGTGATCCCTCGTCCAGTTGTGGGTGTTAACGCCTGGGGATGAGTCCGAGATCCAGCCCAAACACAAAGAGCATCAGCGACAGGATCAAAGCCAGCCCCACATAGGAGAGCACGGCGACCACTCCTTCGCTGGGCGGCTTTCCCCGCACCCATTCGTAGGCTAGAAAAATCATGTGCCCGCCGTCCAGAACAGGGATGGGCAGAAAATTCACGACCGCTAGGTTCGCGCTGAGCATCGTCAGAAACAGGAGCAATCGTCCGAACCCTTCTTCGGCCGACTTCCCAGCCTGCTTGGCAATCTCGATAGGCCCACCCAAGAGCCTCGGACTGATCTGGTTGCTTGTGAGCTTGCGAAGAAAACGGTAGACGAGCGAGAGATCGCTCAACGCCTTCGCGCTGCCTTGCTGAATGGCTTCTGTGAACGATGCCGCACGCACGAGCCTAGTGACCGGCTCAAAGATGAGCCCGCGGTCGATGACAAACTGCCCCGCCGATGCAACGGGAGCGATCTCAACTTCGCGTTTGGTGCCAGCGGCCGACTGGATCGTCAGATGCATCGAGGTGCCGGCCGGCACCTGCTGGAGCGCCGCTTGAACATACGGCCAGCTGGGCGATTTGTCGGAGATAAGGAGCCCTTGGTCTGCTGGAGGCTGTGTGGCATCAGCCGCTGGCTGGGGTTCCACAAATCGCACCCGCACCACCCGCTCCCCAACCTGGATCCCGGCCTCCGCTGCTGGACTGCCGTCAGCGACAGCCGCCACCAACGCATCCACTCCCACCGCCACGCCAATGGCCGACACGGCGACGGGGCTGGATGGCCAACGAGCTTCCTCCATCCACGTCACCTCGCGGGGCTCCACGTTGAGATCGATATTTTCTGCGTCCGCGCGGGCAATCGCCAGCGTGGTTGGCTTGCCAACAAGGCCTCGCAGCAGTTCGTCGATTGCGAATGGATCGCCGACTGGTCGACCATTGATCGCCAGAATTTTGTCGCCCGGCTTGAGGCCGCTGGCTGCTGCCGGCGAATCGGCTTGCACGGCCTTGACGGCCATGGCCGTCATCGTCATGCCAGTCGATCGCATCGCCTGCGGCGGCAATACAATCGATACTGTTTCACGTGTGGGAACTGCGGGCCTTTGGTTCGCAGGCTGGGGCTGCTCGCCCAACGCACCCTCGCGCCTGGCCCGCTCAACAGATAATGTCACTGCCTTCTCGGGATGACGCGACAGTTCTGCAATCAGTTCGGCATACGTTTGCACTGGCTGCTCATCCACCTGGCGAATCGTGTCGCCCGGCATCAGCGGCGGCTGTGCCAAGCCTGCGCTGCCAGGCAGACCGTTGGCAAAGTCGTTCGGGAGCGTCAGCGAGAACGGGCTCGTCACCCCCACGGTGGGCACGCCCAGATCCGTGTCGGGGTGGAGCGTCAGCGTGCGGATCGAGTGGCCGACGGGCCGGTGAATCGTAAACTCCACTCCATCGGCGAGGTTGCCGAGTGTCACGCCTTTTTGCAAATCAGAAAAAATCGGGTTTTGAATCGTGCCGATCGCCTGAATCTCGTCGCCGCTGCGGAGGCCCGCTCGCCAGGCAGCCCCGCCCGGCCGCACGCTGGAGACCTCGCAGGTTAACTCCTTCACGCCCAAGCCAAACGCCCACGACGCCATCAGCACGGCAAAGATCACATTCATGATCACGCCGGCTGAAATAATCGCCATGCGTTTCGGCACGCTCTGCGCAGGGTAGCTGCGGGGATCCCACGCCGGATGCTTGCCGGCAACGGGCTCAGGCGGCAGGTCCCCCGAGCTGAGAATTTCTCTGGCACGCTGGGCCTCAGTGGCTGCGGCGGCTGGGTTGTCGTCTTGGCCAAGCATCTTGACGTACCCGCCCAGCGGCAACGCCCCGATGCCGTATTCTGTTTCACCCCACGTGAAGCTGAACAGTTTTAAGCCGCCCACATCGAAGCCGAGGAAAAACTTCTCGCACTTCACACCGCAGGCCTTGGCCACGAGAAAGTGACCCAGTTCGTGGACAAAAATCACGAAGCCGAGGCCGCCGGCCACCTGCAAAATCACCCACCAACTCATCGGCTGAACGATCCACTCCAGCCATGACGTTGCCGCAAGTGGCGCCACGGGCATCACAGAAAACATCATACACACGCCCACTGAACAACCTCCTGTCGGGCCCATCCATCCAGCCGACGAACGTCGTCGAGCGAAGGATCGGGCTGAAATGGGTGCTCATCCAGCACCCTCGCACACACTTCTGTAATGTCGGTGAACCGCAACTGTCCGTCCAAAAATCCACGCACAGCCGCTTCGTTGGCCGCGTTGAGCACCGCACCGCACGTGCCGCCGCGTGCGGCCGCCTCATGTCCCAATCGCACAGCCGGAAATCGTACGGGATCAGGGGGTTCAAAGTCCAAGCGAGTTGCCGTGGAAAAGTCGAACCGTCTGGCCACGCCTGCGAATCGCTCGGGATAGGAGAGCGCGTATTGGATGGGCAGCTTCATGTCCGGTGGGCTCAACTGCGCCACCACAGAGCCATCCACAAACTCCACCATTGAATGCACGATGGATTGTGGATGCACCAGCACGCCGAGCTTTTCTGCTGGCACGCCAAACAGCCACCTCGCCTCAATCAACTCCAAGGCCTTATTCATCATGGTGGCCGAATCGATCGTGATTTTTGGGCCCATCGACCACGTCGGGTGCTTGAGCGCTTCTTGCGGCGTCACGCTGGCAAGCGATTCCCGCGAACGCTCGCGAAACGGCCCGCCGCTGGCTGTCAGCACGATCCTGGCCACCTCGGATGGCATGCCTGCTCGAAGCGCCTGATGGATCGCCGAGTGCTCGCTATCCACCGGCACGATGGTTCCCCCGCACCGCTCGGCCAGCCGCATCACAAGCGGGCCGGCCATCACGAGCGTTTCTTTGTTGGCCAGCGCCACGGTCTTGCCGGCCTCCAAGGCCGCCCACGTGCTCCTCAGACCGGCGGCCCCTACGATCGCCGAAACGACGCGATCCACTTCGGGTGATTGCACGAGGTCATCGAGGGCTTCGGGGCCGACGGCCAGTCTGGTGCCCGCAGGCAAGTCGCTGGCAGAAACCTCCGAGGCGGCTGCCGGATCCACGACGACCACCCATGCCGGGCGGCAGGCGTGGGCCTGTTGGAAGAGTGCCTTCGTGCTGCGATTGGCCGCCAAGAGAAAAGGCACAAAACAGCCGTGCGAGCCCGCAATCACTTCCAGTGTGTTCACGCCCACGCTGCCAGTCGACCCCAGAACGGCGATGCGCATCGACCCGCTCGGGGAGAGCGGAGCCAACTCCGCACGGCTGTGGGATAAGGGCATGGTGTGAGTCGGCGTGGAAAAGGGAGGCACTCTTGAGAAGTGTAGGATCTTCCGACGCACACCGCCACTTTCCGTTGCGCCGCCCGGCAGGCGGAGGGGCGCAGGTCGGCATTCATGGCGTGGGGGCAGGATTCGTCACGGACCCAGAGAGTTTCCGGGCGTTTTCGAGATTCCTTCGTGCATCCGAAAAGTCGTCACGAATGGCGATGGCAGCCAGAAAATTTTCGATCGCCAGCCGAAATTCCCCCTGCTGCGCCAGAAGAATTCCAAGGTTGTTGTGGGCGTCGGCATGGCGAGGATCCCATCGCAGGGCCGCTTCATAATGCTCGACGGCAGTGGACGATTCCCCAAGCTGATGCAAAGCCGTTGCGAGGTTGTAGTGCGCCTTGGCGAAGTTGGGTTTGAGTGTGACTGCAGCCATGAGGGGTTCCACTGCCAGCTTTGGCTCTTGGGCATCCAGCAACGCAGTACCGGCATTGTTGTAGGCATGATGGCTCGCCGGATTGATCCTCATCGCCTGTGCATAGAGTGTTTCGCAATTCCGCCACACTTGAGCCTGCCGAAAACTCAGAAACGCCAGCGACACCAGAACGCCCACAATCACCGCTTTGGCAATGCGGGCCAACGGCACACTGAGCCGTGGCGACGCCAGAACCAGCGAGATACCCAGGGCCGGCCCGAGCATCGCAAGATACGTGTAGCGATCGGCCACCGTCGAAATGTGCTGAAACGCGAATGGCACGAATCCCAAAACCGGCAGCAGCGGGGCAAGGAACAAGACAGCCGGCAAACGGCACGACCGGAGTGCAGGCAGTAGGAAGAGCAGTGCGATTGCCGCAGCGATGCTTAAAGCCCCCACCCAGGGCAGGGAGTCGTGCAGGAGACTCTCCGGCGTACGGCCGTAATCGATGCCCAGTTGAAGAGGCATGAGCAGTTTCGACACATAAAACCCAATGGCGTCACCAGCCACAATAGGACGCAACCCGAGCGGCGGCAGATCCAGGACGATCGTGTCGGGTTGCAGCAGCTTGGTGGCAATCGCGGCGATCGCCGAGACGGCACACCACGGGGCCAACTCGGCCGCCACACGCCGCCATGGCCGCCGCAGCAGCAGCAGATCGATCGCCCCGGCGGCCAGTGGCAGCGTCATCGCCGACGGCTTCGAGAGGATCGCCGCCACAAACGCCGCAAACGCCTGCCACGACCCGCGATGCCAGAAAGCCTCGCCGCTCCTGCGGGCCTGCAGGTGACAGAGAAGCGCCACGAGTGAAAATAACGCCGACAAGAGCCCTCGCTGCTCTGAAATCCAGGCCACGGATTCCACTTGAAGAGGATGGACCGCGAAGAGCATCGCCCCGGCGGCCGCGGGCCACGGCCTGCCGACGAGCGTGGTCAGGAGTCGCCAGACCAACAAGACACACGCACCGTGCAGGGCGATGCTTGTGACGTGAAACACTGCGGCTGGAGGAGCAGACGCGTTGCCCACCCAGAACAGCGATCGACCGAGCCATGCCTCGATCCCAAACAGCGTGTAGCTTAAGGGGATGTAGAGCCCGCCGTACGGCTCCCGCCAGAACTCCACCAGGTGTGCCAGAGTCACGGGATTGAGCTTGGGATTGTCGGTGACGTGGAGATGATCATCCCAGTTCGTCCACCCGAACGCCGCGCATTGTCCAAAAACAAGGAGCACCGCAACGAGCAGCAACGCCGCAGGAATCAACCACATAACACCCGCTCGCCAGCAGGCTTTCATGACGGTTTGCCTTCGGCCGTTTTTTCGTTCTGCGGGCTTTTGGTGGGTTGCTCACCGTTTTTCTCGGTCTCCGGCGGCTGCGGAAATGCGCGTGCCGGATCGAGTCCCTCAGCCTTTGCTTGAGCCGTCAGCGTTTCGCCAAGCTGGGCCCAGTTGCGGGCCTTGAGTTCGTCGGGTGCCCATGCCCATATCCTGGCGCGGATGAGCACGGGGCTCGACTCCTGCTTCATCGCACTTCGGAAAGACACGTCGACAATGCGAGGAAATGGTGGCAACTGGGCTTCCTTGTTGACGTGCATTGTTCCGGGAGCGCTGACGCCGTACCGCTTGTCATAGACCGTGTAGGCGAGCTTGAGGAAGCGGTTGAACGTGTCGATGCGGCCGGCTGCCAGGCCGTCCAGCATGGCGCGTTGAATCATGGCGTCGAGAAATTGCCTCGTGTTGGAGATGTCGATCTCCATCACTTCTCCTAAGCGAAGCATGAGAAAGCCATCGAGTCCCTCATTGTAGAGCGGTTGGTCTGGCTTCCCCGACTCCTCGGCGAGCGTGCGGAGCTTGCCAAAGCAGCCAGCTGCCTCCCGGTCGTCGCCGTAGAGATACGAGAACACCGTCGCCTGCTGGAGGAAAGATTCATACCCAGTGAGCAGATCTTCGACCGTGGCGAGGCCGAATTCCCCCGCCGAGACTCCGGCATCGGATTGGATCAGCCGGATCGCGTCCTGCATGCCCTGCTCGTATGCTTCGATGAACCTGGGGTCGGGCAGGATGTCGATCCGGTCAGCCAGAGGGTCGAATTCCAACCGGCCGCTCCGCATCAGGTGCTGGAGATTGCCCAGTCTGGTGCGAATGATCGTGAGTTCATTGAGCCGGTCGCGACGGAGGACCTTCCGGCCAACGGCAATTCCCTTTTCCGACCAATAGATCCCGTGGGCGTGCGGATGTGCCCAGTCGAGCGGGCCATACTTCTGGAGCAGTTCGAGCATGAAGCGGGGCTCCATGCGGTAGCGATCAGCGAGTACACGCTTCTGCAGGTGCGGAATGATCGTGTCAAAGACAGCCGTGGCCAGCCGTTGATCCTCGATGAGTGCCGAAACGAGACCTCGATTCGTTCCGGATGGAAGCACTTTCCCTGCCAGCAATTTGGTGTCGATCGAACTGTTGTAGAGAACCACGCGGCCCATCATCCGCAGGAAATCCTCGTTGGGCGTCGCGGCGTGCTTCTCAAGCAGTTCTAGGGCGTCACGCACCAAAGGATCGGCCCGCATGGCGTCGAGTGATTCCGGGGCATCGGCGATCTTGCGAAACCGCTCAACGGCCTGAGCAGAAGTCCGGCCACCGGTGGTATCCCCTAAAAATTCGCGAAACTCGCGGGCCAAGCGGGCCTTGTAATACCAGTGCTCGCGGTCGTTCTTGCCCCCGATTTTGTGAAAAAAAAGCCAGCCAAGCTCCATGGGCAAGTTGGCGTCGCCCGGATTCAGCGGGATACCCTGCAGTCGCAGCAGATTGATGCCGCGATTGATCCAGACCCATCGCTCCGCGGGCTCTTTGGTTGAGACAGAGATGTTGTAGGCGAGGTTCCATGCTTGGAAGCCCCAGACCTTTGGAAAACGCGGCTGCAAGGCGGTGATCCACTGGCTGAGTGTCTGGGCCTCGAAAAACTCCCCCTTGTCCTGGAGGGCATCGGCGCGGACCCACAGGAAGTCGACTGCCAAACCGCGAAATGTTCCCAGGGCCGCAGTGGCCAACGCAACGTGCGGCGGCATTCCACGTGTTCCCTCAGTCGAGATCACCAATTGTAGTTCCTGCCGCTGGCGTGTGATCGACGGCATCAGCACTCCCGCGGCCGCTAGGCAGGCAATCAGGGTGGCTGAGGCGATTGCTTCGACAAACCGGTCGCGCATGGGAAAAATTTCTGGGTTGTTTTAGTTCGAGGAACGAACCAGGTCGCGGTTTTGGAAAATGGCCCAGCCAGCCAAGCCGAAGGCCAGCGGATACAAGACCCCAATCTTCAGCAGGCAGGAAAGCACGTCCGTCGGTGGGATTACGATGCCGGTTGCAAGGCTCCTCACGGCGTCGTAATCGGAAAACGCCGGGATGGACCACAGCAAGAGATCAGTGACGAACCCCAGAAGCATTCGCAAGGATTCGTAGAGTCGAAGTTCGCCGGCCATCCGCCCCGCCAGCGACAAGCGTTCAGTCACCGATGCTAACGCTGTTTCGGCAACGACGTTGTAGAGCCCCAGTGCGTCGCGGAGAAAGCCGCTGCCAAGGGCGGCACAATAGATCACCAGACTGAGCAGGATGGCGGTCGGAAACCCCAAAAAGGTCGCCGCTGCCACGGCGGTCGCCGCGACCATCGCAAGTTTGATCCAGACCACAGCCAGGCAGGATAGAAAGTTTCCGTTGAACGTTCCCACGCGTTCTAG
>Ga0049084_10000766_pt1 | contig 12713 bp, 15 predicted proteins | sample GreLakmeON33MSRF_FD_66720 | JGI IMG/M metagenome (GOLD analysis project Ga0049084, IMG submission 66720) | Freshwater lentic microbial communities from great Laurentian Lakes, MI, USA - Great Lakes metaG ON33MSRF | ecosystem: Environmental > Aquatic > Freshwater > Lake | place: Great Lakes... | reverse complement strand
ATTGTCAAATCGCGATTGATGGCATATGGTTCATAATCATGATTTACATAAACCTCCCTAACTGAATACTCCTCAATGAGTTTATCAAATGCCATTTCGACCTTTTCATGAAGTACATAAATCGATGAACCATTTTGCTTTAAGACGTTATTTAATTGTTCTAAAGTTTGACGTATAAATTCAACTCTTTTGTCTTTTTTATCGGAAAGTTTATCGAGAATATCGGGGTCAAATATGAAGATCGGAAGAACTGGGTATTTACCCGTTAAGGCATTAAATAAGGCATTGTTATCAAACAATCTTAAATCACGTCTAAACCAGAATATGCAAACTTCTTTTTTCATTAATTATAAAGATAAGGGTAGAATTAATGTGAATAGATCTCTTTTAGAGCTTCATTGAGTCTGGCATACCTAAACTTAAAGCCAGAATTAATTAGCTTTTGAGATGTGGTATGGTTGCTTATTAATATGACATCACTCATTTCACCCAATACTGCCTTCAATATAAATTCAGGAACTTTTATAGGCCAAACAGGACGAAAAAGAGTTTTTGCTAAAATCTTTGTAAATTCAAGATTAGTTACTGGAATTGGGCTGCAGGCATTGTAAGTACCAACCAGTTCTGAATTTTCGATTGCTTTTTCAAATACAGCAAGGAGGTCTGTAACATGAATCCATGGCATCCATTGTTTTCCAGAGCCTAGTGGTGCTCCTAAAAACAAACTTACAGGTGTTTCAAGTTTAGCTAATGCCCCGCCTTGCTTTGAAAGCACTAAACCAATTCTAAACTTTACTAATCTAACTCCAAATTTAAGTCCCTCATCAACGGCTTTCTCCCACTGTTGACAGCATTCAGCAAGAAAACCAGTTCCATTAGTGCTATTTTCGTTTAATATCTCATCTGCGCGATCTCCGTAAAAACCTACTGCTGATGCAGATATAATTGTTTTAACAGGAGCTTTAGTCTCCTCTATTGCCTTATACAATAATGTTGTTGATAAAACTCTGCTATCAATTATTAACTGCTTTCGACTTTTTGTCCATCTTGCATCTGCTATTCCCGCTCCAGCTAAATGGATGATTGTATCTACATCTTTTAATGCGTTATTATCAATAGTTTGCTCTTCCGTATTCCATTTAAATGCCTTTACACCCTTTAATTTGTCTGGATTTCTAGAAAGAACAGAAACAAAATATCCTTTATCCTGAAGATTTTTGATCAGTTTTGCCCCAATTAAGCCACTTGCACCGGTTATCAAAATGTTTTTCTTTGGGGTTTGATCAGGGGGATTCATGAATTATAATAAGATTAGTTCAATTAAATTTAAAAATTATAAGACAGGCTTAAACTGCAGCCTTAAGGAAAATTCTATTTAGTGCCTGCTCTCTGAATTTAAATATGCTTTCAACCTTCTTTTTAACAAAAACAACATGAGCAATATCTCCAAGAATTCCGAGTGGAAGCTCGTATTTAACTTCATCTTTTATAAGAACACCATTATCCATTTGGATAAACGAATGTGTGTGCTCCCAAATCTTATACGGTCCTTTTAATTGTCGGTCGGAAAAGAAATTAGGTTTATTTACCTTAAATATTTCTGTTTGCCACGGTAGTGGAATTCCCATAATTGGTTTAACACTATAATCTATTAACATCCCTTCAAAAACCTCCTGATCACCGAGATCTGTAAGTATTTTAAAACTCATTTCAGGAGGCGTAATTTTTGATAGATTCTTAGCTGAAGAGAAAAAATCCCAAGCCTGTTCAATACTGATAGGTAATAAATGCTCGGTATTATAGTGATAAATCATTGATGTTATTTAGATGGTATATTTTCTTTTAATTTTGCCATGCAGATCTTAAGCCATGGTGTGTATAATTCAGAATTCAAACCAATTTCTATTTCAAGGTCAGGTATACTGATATATTTCCATTCCTGAACTTCGTTTAGATTAATTTCAGGTTCCTGGTCTGTTTGACCAATAAAAACATGGTCATATTCGTGCTCGGTTAATCCATTTAAGAATTTATATTGATATAGAAAACTGAAGCTGAATTTCAGTTCAGCTCTCATTCCCATTTCTTCATACAATCTGCGATTACAGGCATCAAATGTACTTTCTCCGGGTCTGGGATGGCTGCAACAGGTATTTGTCCATAATCCTGGAGAATGATATTTACCAGTAGCTCTTTGCTGAAGAAGAAGTTCTGATTGGGAATTAAAAATAAATATGGAGAACGCTCGATGAAGCAAGCCTTCGAGATGAACAGATAACTTATCCTGCACTCCTATTTGAATATCTTGTTCATTAACCAGAATAAGTGTTTCATTTTGCCCATCAATCAAATGCTTTTTCATTCTATTTTGAATGTTTTAACAGGAATTCAATAATTATTTTTTTTAATTCCTGATCCTTCAATTTTGGTAAAGATTGGGAAATGAATGTTTTATCAAGATTTTTATCACTCTTGTAATTTAGAAACCCCGGAACATTTGTTTGAATGGTGTACCTTAAAAACCGGAGTTCCACATTCGTGTGATCTACCTTAATTGCACTTTCAAGCATTAGCTTCCCTTTTTTAAAATACGATAATTTACTAAAAGGGTTAAAGGCATGTTTAGCCATTAACATGGTCGCTCCCCCCCTGTATCCAAACAACAATGGATTATTAGTTTCATTAAACGGTTCCAGCAAACCAATCATCTTAGTGCAAGCTTGTTCATTTGATGTGGCATTATGAAGCATGATTCTGACCTCCTTAATTGCTGGCACATTAGCAAATGTTGTAGTGCTGCAAAAAAAGAGCAAGAAACATAGGCTATTTTTCATACCCAATTCATTTTATTTTGGACCATGCAATTGATCATCAACCCGAATTTTCTTCCATTATTAATTCTGACTCTTTCAGTCAGTACACGTTTAGCTGGAAGTTTTTTGATTTTATCAAATAGAGATTTATAATAAACATAAGCCAGATAAACTCCCCCTTTAGAAGATGAAGGAAGCATTTTTATACCCTTTAAAGCTATTTCGAAATCATCTTCAATTTCTTTTTCAATTTCAGCTTTTACCTCACTATTAAATTCAGATATATCAACGTTTGGAAAATAACTTCGTCCTAATATGTGATAATCATCTTTTAAGTCTCTCAGGAAATTTACTTTTTGAAATGCTGCGCCCAATTTCATGGCATAAGGTTTCATTTTCTGAAATTCGTCAAGGTTTCCTTCTGTGAATACATGTAAACACATGAGACCTACCACTTCTGCTGAACCTAATATGTATTGTTCATACTTTTCAGGAGTATATTCTACTTTTTCAAGATCCATTTCCATGCTGTACATAAAGGTTTCAACCAAATCTGTACTAATATTGTATTGATGCACTGCTTGTTGAAATGAATTTAAAATTGGATTAAGAGAAATTTTACTCTCAATGGCAGCAAATGTCTCCTCCTTAAATTTTGCAAGTAAAAATTTCTTGTCGAATCCTTCAAAACTATCTACAATTTCATCTGCAAGGCGAACAAATCCATAAATAGAATATACTGAATTTCTTAAGCGATTACTTAAAAAATAAATACCCATTGAAAAACTGGTACTATAAGCACGGGTAGTCATTTTACTAATTTCTACCGAAAGATTATCATATAGTAATTTCATTTCTCTAAGATTTTAAATATTTCATTAGTTGACCGGCGGCAACTTTTCCTGAAATAATGGCAGGAGGAACACCAGGACCAGGCACAGTTAACTGGCCAGTATAAAACATATTTTTAATATTTTTATTTCTAATGCTTGGTTTTAGGTTAGCTGTTTGCATTAACGTGTTTGCAAGGCCGTAGGCATTTCCTTTAAATGAATTATAATCACTCACAAAATCCTGTACACAGTAAGATTTTTTATAATCAATATGATCCGTAATATCTTTCTGAATGTGTTTTCCTAGACGATCGACCATGATTTTAAAGTATTTCTCTCTTAATTCTTCTGTATCCTTTAAACCAGGTGCTAAGGGCATCAGGAAAAATAGATTTTCATGACCCTCGGGTGCTACAGAATTATCCGATTGAGAGGGACAACAAACATAAAATAATGGCTTAGTTGGCCATTTTGGATCTTTATAAATCTCAATGGAGTGCAGTTCCAAATCCTCATCAAAAAAGAGTGTATGATGCTGAAGATGTTTGATTTTGGTGTTTAATCCAATATAAAATATCAATGAAGAAGGTGCAAAGGTTTTTTTATCCCAATAACTCTCTTTATAGTTGCGATGAGACTCAGGAAGTAACTTACTCTCAACATGATGATAGTCTGCAGAGGCAATAATAGCATCACATTCTATTTTTTCTCCATTAACCATAATACTATTCATTTTGTTACCCTGAACAAGAATTTGTTCTACAGGCGAATTAAAATGAAATTTAACTCCATTTCTTTTTCCAACCTCCATCATCGCATTGATTACTTCAGCAAAACCACCTTCGGGGTACCAAGTACCTAGCTTTAAGCCAGCATAATTCATTAGGCTGTAAAGTGCTGGTGTATCCTGTGGCATTGCCCCAAGAAATAAAACAGGGAATTCCATCAAAGAAATCAATTTTGGATTGGAGAAAAATTTCCTGACATGTTTACGGAATGAACTGAATACCTGCAAACGGAATGTTCCTTTAATAAGTTCTAAATCCGCAAATTCTAATAAAGAAAGACCAGGATTATAAACCAGGTTTCCCATCCCTGTTTCATATTTATACTGTGCCTCTTCCATAAATTTATCAAGCTGGGCAGCACCTCCCTTTTCTATAGATTCAAACATTCTTGACAGATCAGAATATTTTTCAGGTACACTCATTATTTCTCCCAGTGGAAATACAACATCAAAAGAGGGATTTAATAATTTTAATTTATAAAAATCTGAAACCTTATAATTAAAGTCAGAAAAGAATTTTTCAAAAACATCGGGCATCCAATACCAACTTGGCCCCATGTCAAATAAATAGTTGTTTACCTTTAATTGACGTGCTCTCCCTCCGGCTGTTGCGTTTTTTTCGAATACATGAACTTCATGCCCTGCAGCCGAAAGATATGCAGCAGCACTCAATCCAGAAAATCCTGAACCAATAACAATTACCTTAGACATTATATGGTATTGTGAGTGTTTAATTTTGTGCTTGATTTTAGAATAGCTGTAAGGCTTTCAACAGATTGAAGGTATTCTGTATTGACATTTAAATTAATCTGTTCAATTAATTTATTATTCCCAGCCAAATAAATTTTAGTGCCATTAAAAGAGGATGCAAGCTTATCTAAGCTTTTTTGTATTTGTTCTGGCAAGTCATAATGAACTAAAAATAGTAACAGGTATTCAGGTTTAATTTGATCAATTACAGGAATAACAGAATCTATTGAAAGATTACTACCCAGATAAATCACTTTTTTTCCAAAAAGTCGAATGACTAATTGAGCATAAATTAAACCTATCTCATGAAACTCATTTTCAGGTAAAAATAATACCCAGCTTTCAGATGAAGGATCAGGTGCATCTAATGAGTTTAAAAAAGCCAGAAGCTTTTGCCGTATCAGGTTACTTATAAAATGTTCATGTGCATTTGGTAAACTATCTGTAGCCCATAGGAGTCCTATACGCTCCATCATTGGATATATAACTTTAAAATAAGCATTTTTGATGCCTAACTTTGAAACACAATCAGAAAAAATAAGTTCAAAATAATTGGTATCATAGTTAATACCTGCAGCAATTAATTGAGAAACAAAATAGTTAGTCGAATCACTAAATTTAGAAGTAGTTAAATCAGAAACCTTTGAATATAGAACTTCATCAGGCAATGAACACAATAAGGATACCTTATGGCCATTCTCCAATAAAGTAACAATATTTAGCAGTCTCCTTAGCTGAGTACCGTCATAATACCTGGTATTCCCTTCAGAACGATTTGGCTTTAATCCATTATACCTTTGCTCCCAGATCCGAATGGTGTGTGATTTAATTCCTGAGAATTGGGAAAGTTGAGATATCGAAAAAGTATTCATCGTTTAAATTTATGAAAAAAAATATATACAAGAGTATTTACCTATTATTTTTTACAATTAGATGTAAATTGATTCAATTTTAACGAAAATTCTTTAAGAAAAAAAAGAACATAAACCGAAAAATATTAAAAGCAGAACTATAATTGCACCTTTTTCCAATATTCTTCTACGATCATACCATTAGGTAGCACACCCTTAATCGTCAACCTATTCTGATCGATTACATAATTATAAATGATTACCTGATCAGTGTTTTGAGAAGGTCTGCTACTAAATTTACTGGTAATCATTAAGGTATCACTTTTTATTACATAGATACCAGAACTATACAATTCAGGTTTGGCTGATCCTTCGATTAAAAATGCCTCAAAAGTATTTCCACTATATGTTCTTTGCATTTGAAAATCAGGTGATGCCTTTTGTTCTCTTCCATTATATAAACCACCATCATATTGCCAGGTTCCAATAATTGGATTCTTGGAACAGGATGAGGTTAAGATTATATACAATAAGATAAACGCTACTTTGTATATATTTTTCATTTGATTGAGTTTAAATCCAGTTAATTCCCTTTTTTAAAAGCCCAAGTGTTTTTTCTTCTTCTGAACCTGGTTTTGCATTAAAATTATATACCCAATTGGCTTGAGGTGGTAAACTCATCAGGATAGATTCAATCCTTCCATTGGTGTCAAGTCCGAATTTAGTTCCTGAATCATACACCAGATTGAATTCCGCATAACGACTCCTACGCTGATATTGCCAAAGTTTTTCATCTTCCTTGACTAATTTTTCTTTATTTCTATTAATTAGTTCGATATAAACTGGTAAAAAGGTTCTACCAACCGCTTTTGAAAATTCAAAAATATCTACCCATTCAAGTCCGGTGTTTTGCGGATTTAACCGATCATAAAATATTCCACCAATACCTCTGGTTTCCTGTCGATGTTTAATAAAAAAATAATCATCTGCCCAATTCTTAAATTTAAAATAGAAATCTGAATGAAATTTATCGCAGGTATGTTTGAGTGAACGATGAAAGAATCGAGCATCATCTTCTATAACAAAATGTGGGCTAAGATCTATACCACCACCAAACCAACGCATTTCCTTTCCGGATTCACCTAACATTTCAAAATACCTTATATTCATATGAATAATGGGTATCCATGGGTTATTTGGATGAATTACAATAGAAACCCCAGTAGCAAAAAAATCATCATCACTTACGCCAAATGCTTTTTTTATACTATCAGGTAGTTTTCCATGAACAGCCGAAAAATTTACTCCTGCCTTTTCAAGCACATTTCCATTCTGGATAATCCGTGTGCGACCACCTCCTCCACCATCTCTATTCCAAATTTCTTCCTGAAATTTACCTTCGCCATCTGCTAATTCCAAACCAGCACATATTTCATTCTGAATCTGCTGATAGTGTTCAGCTATTTGCTCCTTAGTAATCATGGGTCAAAAGTGAGGTTTTTAGGCAAAAACACGAATTAATTCTCAATATTCGCATTTTAAAGATTAGCTTATTTCAAGGTAATCAAGATCTTTACCAAAAGTTTCTTTAAGCTGATAAAGAGCAATAAGTGCAATAATCAGTGAAACAAACCCCACCACTAAAGCACTATTGATAATTCCAATGCTGCCCTTTAATGTAGTAAATGATAAAGTTGCGAGCACTAAAGAACCTCTAACAAAATTTGGAACTGTTGTAGTTACGGTTGCTCTTAAATTTGTTCCAAACTGCTCTGAAGCAATCGTAACAAAAGTTGCCCAATATCCTGAAGAGAATCCCAGGAATAAGGTTAGCCATATAAATTGTTGGGATGACATTCCTTCAGCATTAAGAAATACAACAATACTCACTCCAGTAAGAAGCAGGAAAATTAGCATAACTTTTTTCCGTGAACGCCACATCTGACTCATAAAACCTGCTACAATATCACCCATAGCAATACCTATGTAACAGTACATAATACCTGTACCTGCAGAAAGAGGATCTATTGAATTTAACTCCTTACCAAATTCAGGTGAGAATGTAACCAATACACCAACAACAAACCACAATGGAATGCCAATTAAAATACAGCTAAGATATTTTCTAAATTTTTTACCATCCGAAAACAACATAAATATATTACCACGACTTACTCCATCACTTTTCTGATTTTTGAACATACCTGATTCAACCAATCCAACTCGCATCCCTAAAAGAAGTAACCCCATTACACCACCTATGATATAGGATATTTCCCAGGTATAATTTTGACCAATTATGGCAGCTGCCACTGCTCCCATTAATCCAACACCGGCAACAATCATAGTTCCATAACCACGATTTTCTTTACTCATAGTTTCAGTAACTAGTGTTATACCAGCACCTAGCTCTCCTGCAAGCCCTATTCCTGCAATAAAACGAATAACTGCATAAGCAGGTATAGAAGTCACGAAACCATTCGCAAGATTTGCTAAAGAATAGAGTAATATAGAACCAAAAAGAACGCTTATACGTCCTTTTTTATCACCTAGCACTCCCCATAAGATACCGCCTAGTAGCATTCCAAACATCTGACTATTAATCAACATAGTACCAACATCAAGTAAATCACTGTCTGGAACACCTAAGCCTTTCAGACTTTTTATTCGAATAACCGAAAAGAGGATTAAATCGTATATATCTACAAAATACCCTAAAGCGGCAACCAGAATAATTAATTTTACATTTTTTTTATTTGCGGCAATCTGATCCATATCAATTATTTAAGTGTACAATCTACAAAAAAAATGAAAAACAAAAATAAAGGAAAGAAAGTTGATTCATCTTGTATAAATAAATGATAGTTTTAAAATCCAAGGCATTTTCCTGATATTTACAGAGATGATTTTATCAGAAAATATGCTTAAATGGGTCATGCGATTTTACCCTCCCCTGTTTTTTCAACGGATTTGGGTTAAAAAGTTTGACAAGAATTTTTCCGGTGTACACGTAAAAATTTTCAAAAGCTTTCTAAACATCAATTATAACAATTCTATATTCGGTGGTACCATTTTTAGTGGTTCAGATCCATTCTATGCCATTCTTTTCGACCAAATCTTACAAAGAAAAAATATCAAATGTCGTGTTTGGCTTAAAAGTGCACGAATCAATTATTTAAAACCCGGAAGAACAAGTTTAGTATTTAGTATTACGCTAACTGAGGCAGAAATTTTGGAAGCAGAGACCGCATTAAGAACGGTTGGCAAATTTATAAAAGCCTATCCAATAAATATGTTCAACTCAAAAGGTGAACTTTGTGCTACTGTGATCAATGAAGTATATGTTCGAAACCTGTTTAAAGATGAAGAACATACAATTGCTTATTAAAAATTGATTAGAATGAATATCAGAAAGCTAATTCTGGAAGGTGAAGGTGTTACTCAGGATTTCAAAAAAAGGATAGCCAGCTGTGAAAAAATCGCTAAAACCATGGTTTCTTTTGCTAATAATAAGGGAGGTCGTTTATTGGTAGGTATTTCTGATGATAGAACAATAAACGGACTTAAATCAGAAGATGAAGAGAAATATATGATCACCCGTGCGGCTCATTTTTTTTGTAAGCCGGCACTAGAACCTGTATTTGAAGAAATTTATATTGATGATAAGGTTATTCTAGTTGTAGAAATCAAAAAAAGCGAAATAAAACCTCATTATGCATTGGGTGAAGATAAAAAATGGTGGGTATATATTCGAATCAATGATAAAAGCGTTCTTGCAAGTAAGATTGTTGTTGATGTCCTAAAAAGGGAAAACAATGAACATGGTATCTTTTTAGAATATTCCTCAAAAGAAAAAGCATTGTTAGAATACCTAGACAAAAATGAACGTATTACCTCCAAGGAATACAGCCTCATGTTAAACTTATCAAGACGAACTACCTACCGTATTCTGATTAATCTGGTGCTATCCGGTGTTATTAGGTTGCATACCACTGAAAAGGAAGAATATTATACCGCTTCCTGATTTATTTCTAATTTATTTACATTCTTTGCATCATATATTTTACTCAAATTAGCGTGAAGCGCATTTTTAATAAATATAAGTTTCATTACCAAACCAATCTGACCTTGGCTATACCTGTTGTTATTTCACAACTAGGTCATACTCTTGTTCATACGGCAGACAGTGTTATTGTAGGTCATTTTGCAGGAACTATTCCATTAGCTGCCGTTTCATTGGTAAATAGCATATTTATTGTGATACTGGTCATTGGAATTGGACTTTCTTACGGCTTAACTCCACTGATTGCTCAGGAAAGCGGCCGAAAAAATTTCAAGGAATGTGGTAGGTTATTAGCAAATAGTTTACTGATCAATGCAATAACTGGTATTCTGTTGTTTTTATTGATCTATTACGGTTCTCTGCTAGTCATAGACAAAATGGGACAAGCCCAAGAGGTTGTTGAACAGGCCAAACCATATTTAGGGTTACTTGGTTTTTCAATAGTTCCTTTAATGGTCTTCATGACATTTAAACAATTTGCCGAAGGATTAGGATTTACCAAGCAAGCTATGATGATATCATTATGGGGCAATGCACTTAATATTTGCCTTGGGATTATATTTGTTAAAGGCTTATTTGGAATTGAGCCCATGGGGATTAACGGTGTTGGCTGGAGTACGCTCATAGACAGATCAATAATGGCTATTGTTATGGCCATTTATGTGATCAGATCTGATCATTTCAGAATATATTTGAAATCATTTGCTCTCCGGTCTATCAGTAAAATACGCGCATTCAAAATTCTAAAGATCGGAACACCAGTGGCTATGCAATATACCTTTGAAGTGAGTGCTTTCAGTGGTGCAGCTATCCTAATCGGAACAATAGGCGCTATTGAGCAGGCAGCACATCAGGTAGCTATCAATCTGGCATCTATGACATACATGATGGCTAGTGGGGTATCAGCAGCGGCAACCATAAAAACGGGAAATAATTTTGGCAAAGAAGATTTTCTAAACTTAAGACTTTCAGCTATTTCAAGCTACCATATCATCTTGGTATTTATGACGATAACAGCTCTGTTATTTGCAGGATTTAATCAATATTTACCTTGGATTTATACTTCAGACAAAGCAGTAATATCAATTGCTGCTCAATTACTTATAATTGCAGCTTTCTTTCAGTTATTTGATGGAACCCAGGTTGTAGGCTTAGGTATACTCAGGGGTTTAGGAGATGTGAATATACCGACATTAATCACCTTTGTTGCTTATTGGATCATTGGAATACCAATAGGATACTTTTTAGGAATTTATTTAGGATGGGGAGCAAATGGTATCTGGTATGGATTAACCCTGGGATTATTAGTATCTGCAGGATTACTCTTTACCAGATTCCATTTCTTTTCTAAGAAGCTGGTTCAGCTAGCTCGTAAAGTATAGCAGAAACTGGAATTTTGATCTCATTATAGATCTGTGACTGCATTTTTTTTAATCTGTCTGTATGATCATCCAGACGGTCATTGATGTTCATGTATCTGATCAAATCACCTGTCCGTGTATCAATAAATCTGTAACGCGTAAAATGTTGCTTTTCCATTTTGCAAATTTACACTAAATTTATTGAAAATCAGCATTTTACGTAAAAAATTTGAGTGAATATCTAATTTAAAAATAGAGATCATGTGCTATTCGAAAGGTATTACAGTGAGCATCAACGATATCCGACACTTTAGGTGAGTAACCTCCACCCATACTAACCTGAACAGGAATCTTCAATTTTTTACAAAAACCAAGCACCATTTCATCTCTTTCTTTACAAGCTTTTATAGAAACATTCAGTTTTCCAAGCTTATCAGTAGAAAGTATATCGACCCCTGCCAAATAAAAAACAAAATCAGGTTCATGCTTTGCCAAGAGAATATTCAGGTGATCAGATAATATAGTTAGATATTCTTTATCAGAAGTACCATCAGGGAGTCCTATATCCAAATTTGAATGTTCCTTTCGAAAAGGAAAATTCTTTTCAGCATGCATAGAGAAAGTGAAAACCCTTTCTTCATTTCTAAATATTTCTGCTGTTCCATTTCCCTGATGAACATCAAGATCAATAATTAATATCCTGCTTGATAAACCCTTTGACAGCAGATAATTAGCTGCAATAGCCTGATCATTTAACAGACAAAAACCTTCTGCCCAGTTTGACCCTGCATGGTGAGTTCCTCCGGCAACATTAAAAGCAATCTCATGTTCTAGCGCATATAAACAGCAATTTATAGTCCCCTGTGCGATTCTTAACTCCCGCTCTACCAAACCCGTAGATAATGGAAAACCTGATCGTCTGATCTCTGCAGGACTTAATTGCAGGTCCCTTAATCGTTTCCAGTAGGCTTTTTCATGGCTTAATAAGATAATTTCTTCTGAAACCTCAGAAGGAGAAAAGAGATTCTTTTCAGAGATAAGCCCCTCATATAGTAGTTGTTCAGGAATGAGCTCATATTTAATCATCGGAAACCGATGTCCTTCAGGTAAAGGAAGAATATAAACTGGATCAAAAGCAATATAAAACACCGGATATTAAAGGTTTATGAGCTTTTTATTTATTGATCCGCTGGCTATCCGGATAATCAAAGTAAGCAGAACGACTACAAACGCAGCATATGCAGTATGGATTACA
>Ga0049084_10000765_pt1 | contig 12717 bp, 11 predicted proteins | sample GreLakmeON33MSRF_FD_66720 | JGI IMG/M metagenome (GOLD analysis project Ga0049084, IMG submission 66720) | Freshwater lentic microbial communities from great Laurentian Lakes, MI, USA - Great Lakes metaG ON33MSRF | ecosystem: Environmental > Aquatic > Freshwater > Lake | place: Great Lakes... | reverse complement strand
CCTGAGAGATTGAAGACGAATTTCATGTCATTAGATAAGTTTAAATTGCCCCCATCGATTTCCCAAGTTGCGAGGCTCTGATAAGGCCTTACCCAAAGAAGATTCTCGAAAGATACCAGTTCATTAATTTTTGTTTTTAAAGCAAGACGAAAACCATGGCGAAGACCACGAGTCTTAATTTCACTGTTTGAGCCTGTGTTTTCATCTACCACTTCCGTGGCGCGATAGTCATAAAGGGGTACATAACTTAAGTCAAAGTATTCCCACGTACGATTCTCAAACATATGCCAAGTGAATCCAATTGGCCCAAATTGCCAATGAGATTTAGGTGTTCCTAGTTCTGTAAACCTCATTGAGTTGTAATTAATGAGAGTCAGTGAAGATATGTCAGGAGTTAGTCTATGAATGACGAACTGAGCTTGTGCTGTAGTACTTCGGGTCGAAACAGTTTCTTCTGTTTTAGGATCTTTCAGTTTTGATTGTTGTTGCTCAAACTGACCTTGAAGGCGGTATTTTGAAGCTATATTGCCTGCGCGGGCACCGTATCGAAAACTTTCCGCTTCGTTGATTGATTGGCGAGTGTAGGGTGAAGCAAAAAATGAAACTTTATAGTCTCGTAGGTCTCTATTTATTTGATCTTTATTCAAGACTTTTTCTACGTATAGCTTTCTTTGTTCTGGCCCAATAGTCTCAATGATATCTCTTTCCGTTAATTTCTCTGGAAGATCTCTTTTTATAAACGGGTCATTTCCAAGTGGGATTTTTTTGATATCATCTGGGTCTTCATACCTTGTAGTATCATCTCTCATGGCTTCGTAAGGTGCCGGGATTTCTTTATCGGCCATGCCAACCAGCGTGTAACTAAGGTCTTTTGAAATGGTTTCTGCATAAGGAATTCGATAAAGCTTCCAATATGAAACATTGGCCTTAGTCAGAAGACATAATGCACGTGCTGAGTATCCATCAGTTTCTTGAGAAAGCTTGGCGTGGTCGTTTATGAGAATTCCATCTTCAAGACCGCGATCTATCATGACTATATTTGTTTCTATGACTTTTAGAATCTTTACGTCTTTGAGCCTTTCAAATGATTCAAGAGAAAAGCCTTGCACAGAAAATAATAAACCCAAAATAATCCACATTTATTAAGTGTAGTCTATTTTGAGTTTATTAAAAGAGTTTAGTAATTGAGAACTGAATGAACTGGATGACCTTCTTCGACAAACTTATTCAAAAAAGTCAGGTTAATGAGTAGGGCCATTGCCTTAACATCAAGCTTATTTTTCTGGCAGAGATTCAAAACAGCATTAAGTGTTCCACCTGTAGCTAAAACATCATCTACTAAGACTACTCGACCCGGTTTGTGGTTAATGATCATTTCAAGCGTATCCGTTCCATACTCAAGGGCATAGGATTCAGAGATTACAGGAGGAGGGAGTTTTCCCTTTTTCCTTACCGGAATAAACCCTTTACCCTTAAGTGTTGCCATTGCTGCCCCTAGGATGAAACCGCGAGACTCAATGCCTACAACGTAATCAATTTCTTCCCAATTAATGGTTTTTGACATGGCCTCAATGACTTCATGAAAACGCTCTTGCAACAGGGGGGTAATATCTTTAAACAGGACTCCTGCTTTAGGAAAGTCTGGAACGTTGCGAATATGGGATTCAAATGAATGCATAATATCTCCTGAAAAACTCAAAATTGGGCCTCAAGTTACCACCCCCAATGCCCAAAAACTAGACGCCATTTCAGTTCTTGACTGATTGGGGATAGGTAACTGTCTGGAATCTTATATGCTCACTGGCCTAGGGCTTGCTTTAATAGAAGAAAGGGGTCTGCATGATATGTAAAATAATTTTTATTTTGTTATTAGGAATGTCGACCCAGGCATTTGCCAAGCAACATAACAAAATTGATACCCTCGGTATGTCTAAAGCTGGGCAATTTGTTGCACTTGAAGAATATGGATACAAGGCCAATACTCATTCGTATTTTGTAACAATTAAAATTATCAATGTTTGGACTAAAGAATATGTTGGCTCGACTGTTGAAGTTGAAGAGCCAGCTCTTCGCCCAATTAGTTTAAATCAGGCCAGAGAAAAAGCTAAAAAACTCGCTTCAGATGATCTGAAAAGATTTAAAATCTTAGGATAGGCAAAATTGGCCAGTCTCAAAAACACCTACATTTCGCGATAAGATAAGTCAGGGATCTCATTGGGAAATATCTCTCAAAATCTCGTCAGGATTTAATCATGTGCGGACTTCTCGCTTATTCAGGTGATGCAACTAATTTCGAAAATTTTTCTACTAAATTTAATGAGCTTCGTCATCGTGGGCCGGATGATACAGAGATCGTAAAAATAGAAAATGGTAAGGCGACATTTTGCTTTCATCGTTTAGCGATAATGGATCCTACACAAAAAGGTCACCAACCTTTCCAAGATCAGCCTACTGGCAACGTCATCATGTGCAATGGTGAGATTTATAATTATGAAGAATTGAAAACGACATATGAAAATTCATATGTTTTTAAATCCGAATCTGACTGCGAAGTTCTAGTTCCCATGTACAAAGAATTGGGGATACAGAGATTGTGCCAAAAATTAGATGCAGAATTTGCGGTCGTTATTTGGGATCATGTTAAAGGTAAGTTAGTAGCAGGCAGAGATCCTATTGGAATACGTCCATTATTTTATGGTTATACATCTGAAAATAAAATTATGTTTGCATCAGAAATTAAAGTACTTACTCCTTTTTGCACCAAAATCGAAGCATTCCCCCCTGGATATTGTTTTGATGGAGAAAAATTCGAAAAATACACAGACATTACAACAGTGATCAAGCACAGTTCTAAAACCTTAGAGTCTCATTTGAAAGATATCCGTGAAAAACTTATTGAAGGTGTAAGGAAACGACTGGTCGCCGATGTTCCTGTCGGTTTTCTATTGTCGGGTGGCCTAGATTCAAGTTTGGTGTGTGCTATCGCAAATGATATTTTAAAAAAACCAATTACAACTTTTGCAGTTGGTTTAGATCATAACCCAATTGATATTCATTATGCCAAAATCGTTGCTGATTATATTAAATCAAATCACCATCCGGTCTATTTCAATAAAGAAGATACGCTTGGTGTTTTAGAGAAACTCATATGGCATCTTGAGACTTGGGATATTACTTCGGTTCGTGCTTCCATTGGTATGTATCTTGTTTGTAAGTACATTCGCGAAAAAACAAACATAAAAGTTGTATTAACCGGTGAGATTTCTGACGAGCTTTTTGGTTATAAGTATACCGACTTTGCGCCTTCACCTGAGGCATTCCAAAAGGAATCTAAAAAGCGCATGGATGAGCTTTACATGTATGACGTTCTTAGGGCCGATCGCTGTATCGCTGCAAATTCAATTGAGGCCCGCGTTCCATTTGGTGATTTAGACTTTGTCAGAACTGTTATGGAAATCCCGCCTGAGTTTAAAATGAATACAACAGGCATGGGTAAGTGGATTCTTCGAGAAGCTTTTAAAGGTACAAATCTTTTACCTGAATCAATTCTTTGGCGGGAAAAGGCAGCTTTTTCAGATGCTGTGGGACATTCAATGGTGGATTACTTAAAAGAATTTGCCGATTCAAAATACTCAGATCAAGACCTCATAGCCGCTAAAGAAAAATATCCTTACGGAACTCCTTTCACAAAAGAGTCTCTGCTTTATAGGGACATTTTTGAGAAACATTTTTCTGGTCAGTCTGGATTAATTAAAGACTTCTGGATGCCAAACAAAGAATGGTCCAACTGCAACGTAGCAGATCCGTCTGCTAGAGTTCTTCCTAATTATGGTAAGTCCGGAGTTTAGATTCCCACGGCCTTGAGAGCTTCATCAACAATCGTACAAGTATCAGAGCTTTGAGTTTTGCATTCTTCCATTAGAGCGGAACGATAATCAGCGAATTGAGAGTTTTCAGTTAATCTCTTCGTCATAACATTATAGAAAAGCTCTGCAGATTCTTGAATACCAATGGCGGACATGACAAGGGCTGACATTTTATTCGGAATACCACTAAGTACGTGTACGCCACAGTTATCATTTTCCCGTGTTGATTTACAGCCTTCACCAAATTTTGAAAATCTTTCTGTTTTTAAATCATTCATGTGTCCAGGTTGTTTGGAAAGACCTTTACCTGGATCCATCATATCTCTTAATGCGTGAGCTTTTTTAGCGTATTCACCAGCGAGAACAGTTGCTCCAATAAGGTAGGGGTTGCTTAAATTTTTATTGTGAAGGTTATTTACAATGATACCAAAAACATCTGCTAAATGTTCGTTCAGGGCACCTGATTGGCCTACGTATTTAAGATTTGAAGTTGTTTGAATAACTGCATGTGTATATTCATGTCCAACAACGTCTAATGCTTTTTCAAAGTTATCTAAACCTTTGTCACTACCTGCTCCAAATATAAATCTTGTTTTTGCCCACGCTGCATTTTGTTTTGAGCCTAAGATGTCAAAAATTGTGAACCGGTTAATATTAAGTGAGGCAAGGATATCAGAACCCTTGTCATCCCAACTTCTTCTTGAAAACTCTTCTGAATAGAAGTCTCTCACTTTTTCAAGATTTGAATTCAAAATGCGAGCAGTTTTGGGCAGGATAAGCGTTTTCTTTTGGCCATCTTCTAAAACCAGATTTCCGGGCTTGAAAATACTTATGATTTGCGGAACAAACTTAGCATCGTATATTTTAATCGTCCCATTTTCATTTGCGAAAGCTGCCGTTGATAAACAAGCTAGTCCAAGAATTATTCCGTGAAGTTTCATGCATTTTTCCTGAGTAATAAACAATGCAGAGATATTACTTTAGGTTTTAATTCGACGCAGTGGTTGTTGTAAAAATGACCGGTTACGGACTAATTAGGCGCCCGAAAGGACCCAAGTATCAGAGAATAGATCGAAGTTCGACACCGGAGATTTTACGGTGAAGGTGAAACTGAGCAGATTTTAGCTTTTGAGGTTTTCCGTAAACATATTTATTAAACATGTCCTGAACTTTTTCACCGTAAAATAGTTCCATCTCTTGAATAAAGTCTTCAGTAAACAAGGGCTCAAAGATTTTCTTTTCAAGCAGCTTGTTCATAAACGGCTTCAGACCACCTTTAGAGGCAAACTTATTATCTAGAAATGACATGAAGCGAGCTCCAAAACCATAAGCAGCTGTATCAGTTTTGCGGGTATATGGCGCATGAGCGGCCATTGAAGATGTACCTGACAGGGTTACCAATCGTGGGTATCCATCATCTCGCCAACTAGCGAGTGCTTCATCAATCCATCCGGCATTACCATTGGCAGGGGTCATGGCGCGCGCGAAGTAGGAATGAAAAAGTTCATGTGCAAGAGCGGATTTACTGGTCACTGTAGCACCAGCATACTCCATCCCACCAAGACCCATGCTACCGAGATTGGCATTGTAGATAGTGATTGAAGGATGCGGGAAAGCTCCATAGTCTTTTTCTAATTCGTTAAAAACTCTCAGGGCGACATTTTTTAATCCGTTCAAACCCTCAGGATCAGAATCTTCCGGTACTTGATAAACAGCGACTGGAATTTCCCGACCGTTCACTGATTTGAAAGTTGTTTCTAAAAGCTCCACCTCACCCACTGGTGTCGTGTGGAAATACAGACTATTTACCGTGAAATATTCCGGAAAATCAATTGTAGCCTTTTGATCCGTTGTCCATTTTACGAGACCATTGGCAAACAGATGTTGCTTCGTCTTTAGACCTTTGAAATTTATATTGAAAGTCATTTTCACCCGGTCGTATTCTAAATTTACTGGAATGTAGCGTTCTAAATAATTTCGGTCTTGAAGATCGGTTACCCAGTAGGCGCTCTTTACTCCGGTTGTCGTGTATTCAATTAAGTTTGTAAGAGGAACTTGAATTTCGAGATCGTAGCGTCCAATTGAAAGCTTTTTATTAATCACGCGAATCTTAGTTTCATTTGAGGGAGTTGAAACTTCAGGGGCGTTAACTTCAAGACCATCGACTTTTACTAAGGTTGGTTCCTGGATGAGATCAAAAATTGGATAACCAGCTTCCACTACATTCATTTTAAATTTAGCGATAACTTCCGCTTTTTTCTTATCGATGTCGTAAGTTATGTCATAGATGGCCTCTTCAAAATCTACGAAAACTGCGTTGGCACCCTGATAAGCAAAACTCTTTGGTCTATGAGTAACATCATTATCTTGAGCGTAGGCCGACAAGATAGTAAAAGCAAAAATGAGAAGCATTTTCATAAGAGGTCCTTTGGGATGTCGTAAGTTACCCCATTGAGTTATACAATGCCCAATTGTGAGCAATTTTCACATTACTTAGAAGGACTAAAAAATTCAAAAGTTGAAACAGGCAAATCATTACCTTCAAAATAATGGTGCCCTCCAAGAATTCCGAGTGTTTTTTCATCCAATTTAAAGACTTGAGAAAATCCTTTTGTTTCTTTTAGGCAGCGACCAGTGTGGTCCCAAGAGGATAAAAGCAAGTTCATGTCATAGATGTGTGAAACATATTCATAATTCATCGTGCCAGTTTTATACATTCCACCAAATACATATAGATGATTGTTTAGAATCTCTGCGGCCGGTGCAAATGTAGGAAATGGGAGTGGGCTTAATTCTTGCGCATACCCATCAACAGGATTAATGGCTGTTACATTATTTAACAGTTCAAAGTGAGATGCTCCCTGACCTAAACCACCGATCAAAAGAATTTTGCCATTATACTCAATTCCTGTAAGCGCCCGACGAAGCGGTAACGGGAGCTTATAATTTGCAAGCTCACTCTTTTGAGTTTTAAGATCAAAAATTTCAATCCCGTCTAAGAATGTACCATCTTTATCATTAGGAAATTTTGGAGTCGAATCCCAACCACCCGCAAGATAAACTTTGCCATCAATTTGAACTGCTATGTTTGAAGATCGTGGAGAAAAAAGTTTACCAATCGTCACCCACTGATTGGTTAAAATGTCGTAACGATCAATTTGATCCAGAGACTTCCACGCAGGTTTATAGTCTGCTGAATACGCAAAGCCCCCATAGGCATAAATGTAATTCCCGTAAGCTGCTAACTGAAATCCATGGGCCTTTACAGGGCGAGGAGCGAGTTCTTTCCAAGAATTGGATTCAGAGTCATAAACAATAAACATATCCGTAAATGATTCAGGTGGGTAAGTGTGTTCTGAACCTTGATGGCCACCACACATGTAGAGTTTTCCATTATGAGTAACAGTTCCAAAAGATGATCGAGGATTACCTATAAAAGGAGCCTTTAGAGTTTGTGTAATTTTAGTGTTGCCTGAGAATTGAGGAGAGTAAAAATCTACTTCTTCATTTACATCTATTCCTTGATTCATTGATATCCATTCACCTTTAATAATTTTGAATAACCGAAAATGATTAAACTTATTTGAAGCAAAGGCTATGGTGTTGTCTGGCATAAAACCTGGTGCCATTTCATCTTTTGGATCAGAAGTGACTTGGATAGTTTGCCCTGTAGACCTCTCAAGAGCATAGATATTCCAGTTACCATCTTTTTTAGAAGTATAAGCAATCCAGCGTTCATCGAATGAAAGTGCTGGCGACATCCCTTCAGCGAGAATAGTTTTTGTATTTTCCAAGCGGTCAAAAAGAACGATCTCTTTTTTTCCTTCAGTGTTACGTTGATAAACAACAAAGTTTCCATCAGAAGAAGGTCTTGGGAAGTAGGACTCTTCGGTTCCATCTAAAAGTTTGGCACTCTCTAAAGAGTAATCAGTTAATCCATGACCTTGGCGGTAAACTTCTACTGCACGATCAAAATAAAAAATGGTATTTTTTGATTTTGGTCCAGGCGCAGAGTAGTATATTAGTCGGCCATTTCTTGAAAACTTAGGATGAAGGATCATTCCTTTTTGAGGTGCATGAAAATGTTGAACGACATTTTTTTCGAGATGCTGATATGTAATACTGAGGTCATTAGTTGCAGGGCCTTCAACGTAAACCACTTCTAGGCCATCGGGAGTGATGTCAGGATAAATAGCTAAATTCTTTGAAGATAGGTCGTTAAGCGTGCGTGGAGAACTATTATAAGGTTGAAGAATAACAGATTTTCCAATTTTGCTTTCTTGCATATAAACAACGTCGGCAAATACTATATTTGAGATTATGAAACCGAGGATGATAAGAATTTTCATGAACAGTCCTTTTGAGCTAATCACGGGATGATAGCTAAGGGTGTTTGATATATCAAACTAATTTGCTTTGGCGGTATGTTAAAAACATTATTTTCCCGATTTCTAAGCTCTCAAATAGTCGCTAAGATACCAGCATGGTTCGCGGTTATCACATCCACATTAAGCAATTATCAAGCAACGTTAAGCTCTTTCTAGCAGGAAATGCCATTCAAGGAATTGGTCTCTCAATTTATGCTCTTTTATTCAATCTCTATCTCAAAAAATTAGGATACGGCGAATCATCTATTGGTAATCTGATCTCAACTACCAGTCTTGGCATTTCTTTGATGGCAATCCCGGCCGCATTTATAATTGATAAGTTTCATGTAAAACATCTTGTTGTTACCGGTATAGTTTTATCTTCTGTTTTCTATTTTTTTCAAGTGATCAATACAAGCGAGTCTTCACTTTTTGCATTTGGTTTACTCGCTAGTATGTTTCAAGCATTGTTTAATATTTCAGTGTCGCCATTTTATTTTCGTAATTCTACCCCTCAGGTAAGAATTTATTTATTTACACTGAATTCTGGGCTTAATATGCTCGCGCATTTTGTAGGTTATCTCGTGGGAGGTTATTTACCAGGGATGGTAAGACACTTTCGCCCAGAGATGACTCAAATTGACCTCTACCGAACATCGATCATGTTGGCCTTAATGGTTGTTTTCCTTTCGAACCTCATGTTTATTCGGATTCGTCGTATACCAATTCCAAAAACGAAAAGAAAAATTTTGGATGGCCTTAAGGGAACAGACTGGGAAGTCTTATGCAAACTGATCTTGCCTAAATTGTGTTTTGCTTTCGGCGGAGGATTAATAGTTCCTTTTATGAATCTGTACCTTAAAGAACGCTTTAACTTCTCAATTAAAATGATCGGAATCTCTTACGCACTATTACAGCTATTTATTTTTGCTGGAATTTTCATGACTCCGATTTTAATTAAGAAAACGACTCCGTTGCGCTTTATTATGATAACGGCAACTCTTTCAATTCCCTTTATGCTTACGATGGGTATGACCGCTAATATTAGCATCGTGCTGGGTTGTTTTTTTATTCGCGGAATGCTTATGAATATGTCGAGTCCAGTGACTTCAATATTTGAAATGGAACACGTTCAAGAAAAAGAGTGTGTGCTCGCCTCAGCAATTATTTTGTTTTTTTATCATATCATCTACACTTCGAGTACTCGTCTAGGTGGTCACTTAATCGAAAAATATTCTTTTGGTCCAACCTTCTTTACGGCAGCTTTTTTCTATGGTCTCGCAATATTTTTATATCACCGATTCTTTAAAAGAGAAGAGAAGGTTGTAGCCAGGAATGATGCTTCATTTATTGATGCAGCCTAAAATTAGCCATTAATTTCAGTCATAAGCGTCTCTAAAAAATTTTTCATGAATGAGACTCTTTTTTGAGCCTCTACTTTACCCTTATTGGTGTTCATCATCTCAGGTAATTTAAATATTTTAACAAAGTAATGATCAACCATATATTTTTTGTCATCAAGTTCACGTAATTCCGCAAGAGGATCGAATGGCTCATAGAAACTAGATTTCATCTGAGTATTAACGGATGCGCACCTCAAAACGCCAATAGCACCAAGCGTGTCCAGGCGGTCAGAATCTTGCAAAATTGCTGCTTCAAGACTGGTTGGCTTAAGTCCCTTTGAAAAACTATGCTCTATTACATATTGTTGAATATTCTTTACTTCCTCATTTGAAAAACCACATTGAAACAACAAGGGAGCTGCTTTTTCAGCTGCCATTTGAGAAGCTTGAGAACGCTCAGGATGATTTTTGGAAAGATTGACAATATCATGGCAGTAAACTGCTGCTAACAAACATGGAAGATTGACGGCCTCATCCACCGCCAGTTTCTTTGCTGTCGAAATAACACGCCCAACATGGGGCCAGTCATGAGCAGGATCGTCCGGGGTATAAAATGGTTTAACCAATGGAATAAGGACTTCTAATCTCTTCATTTATTCTACTTTAAAACGGTCTTTAATTTTTTTAATCACAAATCCGATAACAGGAAGTCTTTCATAAATAAATGCTCCCATGTCAAAATAATCGCGATGATAAATTGCCTTCCCGTTTGCACCAAATTTGATGATGGAATTACCATCAACCGTAAAGGGTTCTCCACTATTTAGTTTATCAGTCTGAAGTGTCATCTTCCATATAGCTACAACACTATTTTCTGATTCATAAAACTGGCTATAATCGAATTTAATGCTTTTCACATTTTGATACATATTTGAGTAATAAGCTTTGATTTTTTCAGTCCCATTAATTGATCCAACAGAATCAATAAACTCAATTTTGTCATCATAAAACTCATCGACTAGTTGCATGTTATCTTTTGAGAGTTTATCAAAGAAGAATTTAATTTTGTCTTTATTGTTTAGATCTTTCATAGATTGTCCCCAAGTTGAAACTGAAAATAAAACAAGTACTAGGATGAAAATGAAACGCATAAAATCTCCACTTGAATTAGTAACTTCGATTACAATCCATTACTCCCGAGCAGTTGTAAACCATCCTCTGCGTCGAAAATACCATACCGCCATAATGGTAATAAAAAGCATAGCGAGAGATAAAATCACCACAGACGATTGAGAATGAATCCCTGGTAGATAATCAAAGTTCATTCCGTAGAATGAAGCAATAAAGTTTAATGGGAGCAGGATGGAAGAGAACACAGTTAAAAGTTTCATCACGTCATTTGCACGCTGATCATTCAAGGCAACGTGCAAATTAAATAGATGCTCGAAGTTAACCGAGAGTTCATCAAGTTGAAAGTAAAGCTGATCAACATTCTCCCTTAGATCTTGAAGCATTGAAGGATGATCAATCCAAAAATCTTTACAGCGATAGAGGGCATCATTTGTTTGTTTTAGAATTCGTTTTAGAATAAAGGTCTGCCTACGGAAATGATAAATACGAATCGTTGAAAGATGTTCATTTTTTTTCGCAAGAATCTCGTGTTCAAATCCATCATAAAGATCCTGAAGTCTTAAAACTGGAACATCATACGTCCGTATAACACCTAAAATTACTTGGTGAATTAGACCGTGGAAAGTTTTAGGTAGATCTGTTTTTTTTGATTTTTCAGCAATACTAATCAAGTAGGGGAGTTCAATTCGGTGAATAGTAACCAATCGATTATCGCTAATAAAGAGAGCAATCTTCCTAGTAAGTTCCTGAACAGAGGTGTCATGATGATGAGATTCATTATCGAAACTTCTCATCATTAAAAAGTGACCACCTTCCTCACTCTCTTCATATTTCGGCAAATGCTCCGGCCGCAAACAGTCTTGAACCAAAAGATATGGTAGAGAAAAATCCGTACTGAGACGCTCAAAATCCTCTGTCTCAGGTTCTTGAACATCAACCCATTTAAAATCTTTTTTTGAAAGGAATTCTGTAATCATAATATTATTAAAACATCAAATTTGAATCATGTCCTTAAAGATAAAAAAAAAGCCCGCTTACGCGGGCTTCTTTAAAAAATAAATTTTAAGGTTGGTTTACCAACGGCTTCCGCCACGGTCTCCGCCGCGATCACCACCACCGCCGCGTCCACCACCGAAACCACCACGCCCGCCGCCACCGCCGCGATCGCCACCACGTCCACCGCCGCCGCCACCGAATCCACCAGTACGTGGCTCCATAGGACGAGCTTCGTTAACAACAAGTGAACGTCCACCGTTGTCTTGACCATTGAGTTTTTCAATTGCTTTTGCAGCATCGTCAGCAGAAGCCATTTCTACAAATCCAAAACCCTTTGAACGGTTTGTGTCTCTGTCCATGACGATCTTTGCTGATTCAACAGTTCCGAACTTTGCGAACATCTCGTTAAGAGACTCGCTTGTTGCAGAAAATGGTAAATTACCAACGTAAATCTTACTACCCATAGATACCTCCTTAAGGCTCTAGATGCGCTCTCAGAGGATCTTAAGCAACTCGCTTGAAACTCTTTACCTGCGACAATAATTGCGGAATTAAGTACAATAACTCCAGACTTCAAGGATAGCACAATTAGGGGTACTTATAAAAATTAAAGGAAAAATCAAGGTTGGCCAGTAACGCGAAGCAGCTCAAAGGTAACGAAATCAAATGTTTAATAATTCAGTAAAAAAAGCCCGCTTGCGCGGGCTTCTTTAAAAAATAAATTTTAAGGTTGGACTACCAACGGTTTCCACCACGGTCTCCACCGCGATCACCACCACCACTGCGTCCACCACCGAAACCACCACGTCCGCCGCCACCGCCGCGATCGCCACCACGTCCGCCGCCGCCGCCGCCGAATCCACCTGTACGAGGCTCCATAGGACGAGCTTCGTTAACAGTTAGTGAACGGCCGCCGAAATCAGCACCGTTAAGTTTTTCGATAGCTGCATCAGCTTCAGAAGAATCTGACATTTCAACAAAGCCGAAGCCTTTTGAACGACCAGTATCTCTGTC
>Ga0049084_10000763_pt1 | contig 12722 bp, 10 predicted proteins | sample GreLakmeON33MSRF_FD_66720 | JGI IMG/M metagenome (GOLD analysis project Ga0049084, IMG submission 66720) | Freshwater lentic microbial communities from great Laurentian Lakes, MI, USA - Great Lakes metaG ON33MSRF | ecosystem: Environmental > Aquatic > Freshwater > Lake | place: Great Lakes... | reverse complement strand
CGCCGATAGGGCATAGATGAATATTATACAGAGCGATAGTCCTCCTCCCACCGCCTGGTCCCAAACCGAGGCACTGCCTAAGAAAAAAACAACCGCCAGAACGCCCGTGCCGATATCAAACTGGCGCGCGGCCCATCCGTAGACAGAAAAACTAGCCCCGAGGAGAAAGAGAACATTCAAACCCAACACCAAATAATCAGCCGGATAGATTCGGAAACCCTTCACATCATCTGCTGAAAGATTGAATTTCACTAAGGAAGCCATCTGCCCAACTTTAAAACACGCGCCTAAAAGAATCGGGTAAAGAGGAGCACTCAGAGTCTCAGGAAAAGCACTCACCGGAGGAGCATCATTACCCATTTTTGATCGCAGTTGCCAAAGCGCTAATGGCCTAATAAATTTAGTCGTAAATCCTTGCCCCGTAGCTAATTGCCTAGCTTGTTGAGCGAGATCCATCGTCTCTGCTGTCCTGAGCCCATTAAACTCCCGTATTCCAATCCAAGCCGCGAGTCCTGCTAAGATTAAAAATAATGCAATTCGCACCAGCCAAAGCCGAATGGGGCCCGCTTCCACGTTATAAACCCAATCTTGTAGTGTGCTCATTTCCCTTTGGCTTTTCTAGGTTTAGACTCTGCCAGTTTTCGGTGAAGGGTGCGACGATGAATTCCGAGCTGTTGCGCTGCGGCCGTTACATTCTGACCCGTTTGAGTTAATGCACCCAGAATCGCTTTTCGTTCCAAATTCTTCAATTTGCCACCGACCGAATCGAGCAGACTAGACGAGACTTCTTCTCCCTGCCGTACCGATGCAGGTAGATCAGCTAACTCAATCTTTTGGCCTTGCGCCAAAACTACTCCATGCTCCACTGCGGTCCGCAACTCCCTCACATTTCCCGGCCACCGATATTCACAAAGACGTTCTAAGCTCTTCCGACTGAATTCGAGGCTCGCCTTCCCGTTTTCCAATCCATATTCCTTACGAAAATATTCCGCTAAAATAGGAATATCCTCCGCCCGATCCCTCAGAGGGGGCAAGAGAATCTGTACCACTCGAATCCGAAAGAATAAGTCCTCTCGAAAATCCCCTTCTTGCACCAATATCTCTAAATTGCGATTCGTCGCCGCCACCAGACGCACATCCACCTCCATTAACTTATTTCCCCCCACTCGCTCCATCATCCGCTCTCCTAATACTCGAAGGAGTTTAACTTGAGTCGCCGCGTCGATCTCTCCGATCTCATCCAGAAATAGGGTCCCCCCCTGCGCTTGCTCAAATCGTCCGATTCGGCGATCGATGGCACCAGTAAAAGCCCCTTTTTCATGCCCAAAAAGTTCACTTTCCAAAAGCTGGGGCGAAAGTGCAGCACAGTGTACCGCCACGAAGGGCGCATTTCTTCTGGAACTCAATCCGTGAAGCGCTCGTGCTACCAACTCTTTTCCCGTACCACTCTCACCTTCAATCAAAACACTCGCTTTCGAATCCGCCACTTGGCGAATCCGCTCCAATACTTCTTTCATCCCTGGCGAAGTCCCTAAAATCCGCTCCAATCCATACGATCGACTCAATTCAGCTCGTAACTGAACGTTTTCTTTCTCAACCTGAACCGTTCGAACCGCCCTGCGCAAAAGAACTTCCACGCGCTCCAAATCGAGTGGTTTCGTCACATAGTCATACGCTCCTTGCCGCATGGCTTCCACAGCACTTTCTACCGAACCATAGGCCGTCATCACCACGCAAGGCGGAGAGGGTCGTTGGGCTCGGCATAATTTCAGGATTCCCAATCCACTTTCATGGCCTAATCGTAAATCCGTCAGCACTACCTCCATCGGTTCCGCTGAGAGCAAGGTCTTCACCGAGGAATAATCCGCAGCCACGTAGACTTCAAATTTCTCGGCCAACCCTCGCCGTAACGCCTCGCGAGTATTCTTTTCATCATCCACCACCAAAAGATTAGGTTTTTTCTCAGACATTATCCTGTTCCTCTTTCTGCCCCGGCGCCCGCCTCAAGGTAGTGCACCCGTCTCTCATGCAAAGGAATTCGCAGAGTCACGATTGTCCCTTTTCCCACGGAACTCTCCAGCTGAAGACTTCCTCCGTGCTCACGCGCAATTCGCTGGACAATCATCAACCCCAAGCCTGTTCCACCATGGCGCGTGCTGAAAAATGGTTTTCCTAAATGCGGTAGATCATCCGCCTGAATGCCTGGGCCGTGATCCCGACATTCCCAAACAAGAAACCCAGACTCTTTCCTCACCGAAAAACGAATCCATCCATGCTCCGCGGAAGCCTGCATCGCGTTGCGCATAATATTATAAATAGCCTGCTTCACCTGCTCCCGATCCATTGGCGCCGTTCCCAAATCCTGCCCCACTTCCAAATCGAGAAGAATCCCTCGATCCTCCAACTCAACCCGCAAAAGATCCAATGCCTCCTGCAATACCTTAGCCGGATCTTCGATGGTTCTTTGCAAAGCTTGGGGTCGCATCGCCCGTAGGAATTGGGTGATCAGGCTATCCAATCTTCGAATCTCCTGTTGGCATACCTTCAGGGACTCGTTCACTCTTTTCGCTGGAGTTTCTGTACATCCTTTCAGATCTTTCTCCATAATCTGCAGGTGGAGGTGAAGACTGTTAAGTGGATTCCCAATCTCATGCGCCACGCCTGCAGCCAATAAGGTCAGCGCTTCCGATTGCCCTACCTCTAGGGCGGTTTTGGTTTCCGCCCTCTCCTTGGTCACATCATGGAAAATGACCGCATGAAAAACTCCGTCCCGTCCGTCAATTTGCACGGGCACGATATAGTAATCTAAGATTCTCGATTCAGGGTAGTCCACCTCAAGGGTCCCGGAAGAAACCTGATTGTGTTGCAGTAGACTTTTCCAATCCACACCGCGAAGACTACGCTGCAAACTCCAACTCGTTGTTTCTGCGTTCTCAGGAATCGCGAGAAGTTTACCAGCGGCTCGATTCCAGTAGGTACACTTCCCCTCGACATCCACCACCGCCACCCCTTCCTGCAATGTATTGAAAATTGTTTCGAGAAAATCTTTATCCTCAGCCAGTCGCACAAACTGGGTTTGCATGGTTTCGGGGGCAACCCGAGTCGCCCGCTCGATCACCTTCTCTAAAAAGGAGGACCTCATGCCTTTCCGCAACCGCAACTCAAAACCAGCGCTTTGACTTGAGCCATACCCCTGTGCCAATCATCAAGGCCAACGTCACTCCAATCAAAATGAGATAAGCGTGAGGGTGATCGAGCTCCGGCATGGCTCGAATATTCATTCCATACCACGAGCCAAGCACCACCGGTGGAATGGTGACCGCCGTCAAAGCGGTCAGTACCTTAATTCCTTCATTCGCTTCGTGGGCCGATCGATTGGTGTAGACATCAAATGCCACCATCATTCGGTCGTTACAGCCCTGAAGACGTTCGTCCACTCGGGTCAAGGCATCCTGTACGTCTCTAAAATAAGGCAGCATAAGTGCACGCACTAACTTTGATTCCCCTCGCGATAACCGCGATATCACTTCACGCTGAGGTCGAAGCGTCTGACGAAGAATCGAGAGGCGGCGGCGTGCTTTGAGAATGCGATTCGAGAGATCCTCACTCCGACCACCCGCCAATGCCTTGTCCTCCACATCCTCCATCTCCCCCGTCAAGGCCTCAACCACCGGGAGATACGAATCTACAACATGATCCAAAACCTGATGGGCCAAGCGATCGGCCCCGCGCGCCTGGAGCGCGGTGCCTTTAATTAATCGTTCCTGCAGTAAGGAGACTCCTGCGATTTTCTCAAGGTGATACGTTACCAAGAACTCCTTTCCTAAAAACAGATTAAGTTCAGAGATTTTTAAAGTCTTTTCAGCATTCAGCCCGACGCTGTGCATGATCATATATAAATAATCATCATAGTCCTCAATCTTGGGGAGCTCACTCAAGGTCAAACAGTCTTCAATCGCCAAAGGATGAAACTCAAACAAACTCTCCAGAACCTCCTTGGTTTCTTCGGGAGTGGGAGCGGTCATATCGATCCATAGAATCAGCCCCTTATCCGCTCTCGCGAGGCGCAAAGCTTCCAACTCAAGGTTATGACTAACCAGGCGGCCCTCACTAAAAACAAAGGATTCGATCACCTCGATATTCTCGCTCGATTCATGACTTTCGTCCAAAGTTTTCCGCTCCGCCCAACATCCTCTCTCGATTCTATTTTTCTCCGTGGTAAGATCGCCCCTCGTGAAAAAACCTGTTTTACTCCTCATTCGTGACGGTTGGGGGATCAATCCTGCAGGCAGGCAGGGCGCCACCCTTCAAGGAGATGCCACTCTTCTAGCCTCGACCCCAGTGCATGATCAACTTTACGCCACTTACCCCCAATCGCGACTCCAAGCCAGCGGACTTCAAGTCGGCCTCCCCGAGGGCCAAATGGGAAATTCCGAAGTGGGACATCTCAACCTCGGAGCAGGTCGCATCGTCTATCAAGAACTCACCCGCATCAACCTCGCCATTGCAGACGGCACCCTCAGCCGTAATCCCGTCCTCCAGGAAGTTATCCAAGCGTCCCAAGGCCACCGCCTCCACCTCATCGGCCTGGTATCAGATGGAGGAGTGCACTCCCACATCGAACATCTCTTAGCCCTTCTAAACATTGCTTCCAAAGCAGGCATTAAAGAAATATACATTCACGCCATCACCGATGGTCGCGACTGTTCCCCCACCTCAGGGCGTAATTTCATCCAGACCCTAGAAAAACAAATCGCCCTACTTCCTGGTTTCCGCCTCGCCACCATCATCGGTCGCTACTATGCGATGGATCGCGACAAACGTTGGGAACGTGTCCAACTCGCACACGACCTCTTTGTTCATGGGAAAGGCAATCCTGCCACTTCAGGAGAAGCAGGACTCCAAGCATCTTACGATGCGGGTATCACCGACGAATTCGTCCTCCCCATCAAAGTTATCCCGCAAGCTGGACCTCTGATTCGGGGCCAAGATGTACTCTTCTTTTTTAATTTCCGTGCCGATCGTATGCGCCAAATCGTTCGATCCCTGACCGACCCAGAGTTTAACTCCTTCCCTTGTCCTCACCGACCCAAGGTGAAAACATTTACGATGACTCCTTATGAAAGTGACTTCACTCGACTCGGCGTTCGCCATCTTTTTACTCCTCTCGAAATGGGAGATCTACTTGGGGAAGTCGTCTCCGCTCATGGCCTCACCCAATCTCGCATGGCAGAAACAGAAAAATATCCGCACGTCACTTACTTCTTTAACGGGGGTAAGGAGACCCCGAATCCGCACGAGGAACGAATCCTGGCGGCTTCCCCGAAAGTCGCCACCTACGACCTGCAGCCAGAAATGAGCGCGATCGAGTTAACCGATCGAGTGGTCGATCGTATCCAGCGCGGACTCGATGATCTCATCATACTTAATTTCGCCAACCCCGACATGGTGGGTCACACCGGCGTCCTCAGGGCCGGGATTCGGGCGGTGGAAATAATCGATCAGTGTGTAGGTCGAGTTTTGCAAGCACTTCTTGAAAGAGGCGGAAAGGCACTCGTGACCGCCGATCACGGTAACTGCGAACAGATGCTCGAAGCCGATGGGTCGCCCCACACCGCGCACACCACCAATCTTGTCCACCTGCTCTACGTGGCAGCCGATTCAGCGAAATATAGTCTGACCGACGGGATTCTTGCGGATATCGCACCTACGCTCCTATCCATGCTTGGGCTACCCAAACCCGCCGCCATGACCGGCACCTCCCTACTCCACCTGCGCTAACTCGACATTAATTCTGCCCCGGCACCGCCGTCTCCGTATGCAGAACCGATCCCCAAACTTTGACTAACTCGCAAACATCCACCGTCTTGGCCTGCTCCCCAGGAAATTGTACCACCGCCGAGCCGTATTCTGGATGCGCCGACTCCTTTTCAATCGTCACAATCGTCCCCTCTTGCATTTTTGTATCATAAGCCGAGACCACGCGATCTCCTGGCTCCAAGGGTCCAAGAAACTGCCAAAAACAGTCATCCAGCATCTCATTGGTTTCCTTTAAGTTTTTCTCCATATCCTCTTCGAGATCGTCCGCCTTGATCGACTTGCTCAATCCCTCGATCAAACGCGTATGCCGATCCAGAATCGCATACAAACGCCGCTCTGCCTGCTCGATCCTGATCTCATTCGCCGTCATCGCCAAAGCCCGCAAAGCAGTGCCACCACTCCCCAACCCTTTTATCTTTTTAGGTGTACCTTTTTTCATGAAACGGGATCCAATCTTCCCTGCGCGCAGAGCTCGCTACGAGCTTGAAATCATTCTTCAAGGACCAGCTCTCCCCATCCACGAAAAGAGCTCAATCGCAGAACTAAAATATCGATCCTCCGTCCCGTCCCTCTGCCCATACCCATATCCTACAAAAACCCCCTCCACCCCAGCATTCCGCGCCGTTTCCCTATCCACATCACTATCCCCAATAAAAAGATGCCGCCCCCGCCCTGCCCGCAAACGATTCAACGCCAAACGTAACGGCCGCCCATTCGGTTTCCGCAAACTGTCCTCTCCGCTTATCACCACCGGAATCCAACGCTCCCACCCAAGATTCTTCACCAATCCCCTTGCCGTCTTGCCGTCCTTATTTGTACAAATGCCCAACCTCCATCCCCTCTGCACCAAACGCCGTAATCCCTCCTCCACTCCTGCATAAGGACGACTCACCCCACCCCTCTTTCCACGGCCATACTCCGAAAAATACTCTTCCGTGTATCCAACCACTTCCTGCTCAGAGGCGTTCACACCCGTTTTTGCCCAAGCCCTATGCAATAGAGTCTGCGGACCCCGTCCCACTAACTCTTTCACCTCCTCCGAGGTCAAAAGTCTCCGCCCATGGCGCTCGAGAACACGATTCAACGCCACCGAAATCTCTCTCAAGGTGTCCACTAACGTCCCGTCCAAATCAAAAACCCCCACCCCGCTCAAACGACCCATCCCCATGTCCATCCTTAACCCGAGGCCCTACAACCGCCTCAGAGTAGGCAGACCGTAATCTTTCCCAACCTTATCCCCCTTCGCCTTGATTTCCCCACTGTCGACAATAATCCTTTCCGGATCATCCATGAATTGAAAAACTAAATCCCCATCTTGGATACCGTCGACCATTTCTGATAAACTCTTAAGGTTATCGATTTCTTGGCCATTTAATTTCTCCAAAACAAGACCCGAGAGTTGGTTGTAGCCCATCGTGATCTCGGAAGGCAGAACCTGGCTTAGAAAAACAACTTTTTTCTTTGGATCACGCTTCAATTCCTGCTGGAAACTGAAGAGTTGCACCAGTCTTTGAGGAGCCCGCTCGGACCACTTATCCCCCCACTCCTGTAAATAGGCCCCGGTTAACTCCTGAAAAACCAAACCACCAATCACTAAATAATTCGGAGCAATGTCAAACTGTAAGCTCGGAATCGAAACTTCATCTCGCGCTCGTCGATCATAGAGGCCAGCTAAATCCATCTCTTTTCCACCACGGGATAGGTGAAATCGAGCAGGAGATCCCACCACGGGTCGGGTACGAATCAAGTTCCCCACCGAGGTCGGTCCATACAATGCATCCTGGTAATTTCCATCTTCGTCCAATTTAAATCCGTCCACCGAAAGGAGCACATCCCCCTCTTGGAGGCCCGCCCGACCCGCCGTTCCCCGCTCATTCACCCGCGTTAGTAAGATCCCTCCAGTCTTAGGAGCTTTCACCTCTTCTCTCAAATTCGGATCGCGTAAGCTCGTCCAACTTACCCCCAAGGTCGGAAATCCCTCGTATTTTCCATCCGCCGCATCCTTCAAAAAATGCTCGATCATCGGGACCGGAATTGCTGTTCCCTCCTGGGAATCCCGATCATATCCCATCATCATCCCCACCAACATCCCATCTCTCATCATGGGCAAGGTATAACTATCGTCCCTCTTCGACAGGGAAACCCGCACCCCATACAGTAAAAACCCTGCTTCGTCCGAAGGATACCTCCCTACACCCGCCGAAAGCACTTCGGCTTGGTTCCTTAACATCTCTCCATTCTTATCTAACTGCCAAACCTGCGCCGTGTCCCCCGCCCGCAAGGAAGGTCCCATACTCACCCCAGCAAAGTTTTGCAAAAACTTTACGTCGATCGGCCGTAGCAAAGCCAAGTTCGCCTCATAGTCGATCGCCTCAACTTCAGCGGCACACTTCTCCGCCGAAGCTGGTTTTTCTAACCCCACCTCGGTTCGATTCGCCACCAGAGCCGCCGTCACTAATACTTTGCCTCCAGGCAACACAATCCCTGTCCCATTCAACCCATAAGGCGCTTTTTTTTGCCACGGCCGGAACTGATCGTAGGGCTGAATCGATGCCCGCACCCTGACCAAGGACCCACGCGATTCATCGGCCGAAGCCGCCCACAGACAACTCCCCATCCACAAAGACAACATCCCGAATCTGATTAAGCTCTTCATTTCGAATCCACTTTCTGGAATGAACCCTTCGCCAATCTCCGATTCCCCAACTCCGTCCGACTCACCTCCGCGATTCCGTACTGGGCCATCAAGCGCGGCGTGGCCTGATCCACCTCACGATTTTTCAGAACCGCAGGGCGCTGATCCCCGAGAAACAAGATCACCGTTCGCTCTTTCCCTGCTTCCAAAGCAGGCAAAACATCAGCCAAAGTTCGAATCTTTCTCCCGTTGATCTCGCGCACCACCTGCCCCGCCAATCCTCGCAAGTAAACATTCAGCGGATCAGGTAAAATCGACGTCAGGACGACTGGTTCTGGGGTCTCCCGATACAGCTGATCCTGCCCGAACATCGAATAGGTCTGCCGCAAACGCAGATCCGCCGATCCCATCAAAACCGCCATCAAATTCGCCGTTAAAGGTTGGAAAACCAGTCCTCCATAAACCACATACCTTGGTGCCTCTTCGTATATATTTTCATACATCGAAAACATTTCCGCGGGTCGCAGGGTTAACTTCAGGCTCTCCAGCTTTCCCTTCCGCCACACCTCTAACGTCACCGTGTCCCCGGCAAACTTACGCTCCACGATCTCCTCCATCTGCACGGGTTGACCCTCCAGTCGGACAGAACCATCGCTCTCAATTGGATGGCCATCGATCGAAAGCAAGACATCTCCTTTTTCTAGGACCCCATCCGACGAGCCCTCCGAAAAGATATCCGTTACCACCACACCCAACCCATCGTTCGGTCGTTTTAAATATTTACGCATCGCGCGATTTTCTAGTGCCATCCAACGAATCGCAATGTCCACATAGTGATCGTAGTGCCCATCCTCCACGTCCTTCAGAAACCGCCGGATCACCGGAGTTGGAATCATGTAGCCGACATTTTGTGCCACATCTCCTCGAAAACCTTGAAAGGCGACCCCCACCACCTTGTCATCCTGCATCACTGGACCTCCGCTATTCCCTGGATTGATTGCCGCATCAATCTGGATCGCCAAGTGAGATTCCCGACCGGAATGGGTGTACGAGTTATAGTCGATCCGACTCACCACCCCACGAGTCACGGAAAGGCGATCTCCTCCGATTGGAAACCCGTAGACGCTCACCACCGACTCGAGTTCGGGAATAGTCCCGATTGGCAGGAGGGTCGTTCCTTTGAAAAATTCAGGATCCTCAATTTCCACCAAAGCCAAATCGCAATCATGAGCCACATGGAGAACCTTTCCGGCATACTTTCGAGGGTCTGCTTCCCGTTGCACCGTAATGTTACGCGCTCCGCTAATTACGTGGGCATTCGTTAGGATCCGCTTCCCCTCGATGACAAAGCCCGCTCCCCGTGCCGAACTCACGGTTCCAGGATTCCACGGTAACCGATAATCCCAGGTCTGAGAGGTTACCTCCACCATCACCACATTTCGCCTCGCCTCCCGCAATTGAGAATCCATAGACCCGCATCCCACGCAGAGAAAGAGGGCGCACAACGACCCAAATCGTAAATACCAAAAAGGCATAAGCTCAGAAGTCTATCGTCTACCCAGATCAGAGCAAACCAGATAGACCCCTTCCGCACAACAAAGAGCATCAAGGACGTAACTCAAAAAGGATCCTCCGCACCCATGGCTTGGTTTCGAGTCGTAACTGATTAAATCGTTCCGAAGATCCGATCACCCGCGTCACCTAGTCCGGGTAAAATATAGCCACGCGAGTTAAGTTTGCGATCGAGCGCGGCCGCATAAACCGGTACGTCGGGGTGACTTCTTTGAAAACAGCGGACACCTTCAGGGGCCGCAACCAAACACATAAACCGAATCGACCTCGGTTGAGCTCCCTTGAGCCGATCTGTGGCAACTACGGCTGAATTCCCTGTGGCCAGCATCGGATCAAGTAAAATCAAATCCCGGCCACGCAGCGTTTTCGAAGCCTTAAAATAGTATTCCACTGGTTCCAGTGTGCGGTGATCCCGGTAAATCCCAATATGCGCCACCCGTGCTGAGGGAAATATCTGCAACATGCCATCCAGCAAGCCCATGCCTGCGCGCAAAATAGGAACTAATACCATTTTCTCCCCTCTCAAGACGGGCGCTCGCATTCGTTCCATCGGGGTGACAATCATCTCCGTGGTCATCGGCAAATCGCGCGTAACTTCGTAGGCCATCAACATCGCTACTTCACTAACCAGCGCCCGAAACTCCGTTACACTCGTCGTCTTCCTCCGCATGAAGCTGAGCTTGTGCTGCACCAGCGGATGATGAATGAGATGGAATGTTTTTTTCAAAAGGAGCCAGGTCCTACACATTAAACCTAAAATCCATCACGTCCCCGTCTTGCACCACGTATTCCTTCCCTTCGATCCGTAATTTTCCCGCCTCCTTGACCTTGGCCATAGTACCCGCGGCTTGCAGATCAGCGTAGCCCACGGTTTCAGCCGCAATAAATCCACGCTCAAAGTCGGTATGAATGACCCCTGCGGCCTGAGGAGCCCGATCTCCTGAATGAATCGTCCAGGCTCGCGTCTCCTTCGGCCCCGTCGTCAAATACGTTCGTAATCCTAATAAATCATAAGCGGCTCGAATCAAGGAACCCACCCCCGACTCACTCACCCCAAGACTGGCCAAATAATCTTTGCCTTCCTGCTCAGGTAAATCGACCAACTCGGATTCAATCTGCGCGCTGACAATCACGGATTTACTCGCCAGATGAGATTGGCAGTACGCCTCAACTTTTTTTACCTGCTCTCCAGTTTTACCTGATCTCTCCCCTTTCGTCAGCGAACCCAACTCCTCCTCCTTTACATTGCAGGCAAACAGAGTGGGTTTGGAAGTCAGGAGAAAAAATCCATGCATCAACTTCTTTTCGTCCTCCGACATCTCCAAGGTGAGTGCAGGACGGCCTTGATCGAGATGGGGCTTCAGCTTGGTTAAAAGAGCCAACTCCGCTTTGGCCTGAACATCCCCCTGCTTGGCTGCTTTTCCAGGTTTATCGAGGCGTTTGGTCACCGTAGCTAGGTCCGCCAAGACAAGTTCGGTGATAATCGTTTCAATATCGCGCAAGGGATCAACCGTACCTGCGACATGATGAATATCTGCATCCTCGAAACACCGCACCACTTGAATGATCGCATCGACCTCGCGAATATGGGTCAAAAACTGATTCCCCAACCCTTCCCCTTGGCTTGCGCCCTTGACTAGCCCTGCAATATCCACCAGTTCGATGGAAGCGGGGAGAATCTTTTCACTACCCGAAAGCTTGGCCAACCAATCTAATCGGACGTCCGGGACTGTAACCATCCCCACATTGGGCTCGATCGTACAGAAAGGATAATTCGCAGCCTGCGCCTTCCTCGTGCGTGTAACCGCATTAAAAAGGGTGCTTTTCCCGACGTTCGGAAGACCGACGATGCCAGCTCGTACCATCCCGCACCCTACACCCTTCCCCCTTCCCCATCAACGCCACTCTATCTGGTTCGAACAGCAGTCGAGGTGACTACCAAATCCCGCGATCGCCACTTTTTAGCCCGCGCACAAACTCGACCAGCAACTGCACACACCTCTCCACATCTTGCAAATCCACCACTTCACTCGGGGTATGCATATATCGCAGAGGAATACTCACCAACCCAGTCGCCACCCCGCCCCTCACCATCTGAATCGCCCGGGCATCCGTTCCCGTCGGTCGAGGTTCTGCTTCGATCTGATAGGGAATCTTTAACTTCTCCGCTGCCTTTTTTAGCCGCGCAAAGATCTCATGATTAATATTCGCACCGCGACAAAGAATGGGACCACCCCCCAACTTCGTCTCCCCAAACTTCCGAGGATCGCAATCCGGATGATCTGTGGCATGACCGACATCCACCGCCACCGCTAAATGAGGCTTCACGGCATATGCCGAGGTGGTTGCCCCGCGCACCCCAATCTCCTCCTGAACCGTCGCCACGCTCACCACTTTAGCAGCAACTTTCTTTTCTTTCGCCAACCGCACCAAGGTCTCTCCCACCACATACGCCCCCACTTTGTTATCAAAGGCTCGCGCCGTCGCCAAACTGCCACCCAATACTTGAAATTCGTGATCGTATGTCGCGACGTCTCCGATCGCTACCCTCCCCATTGCTTCCACCTTATTTTTCGCGCCAATATCGATCCACATCTCGTGCTTCTTGGGTACTTTTTTCCGCTCCTCCTCTTCCATCAAATGAATGGCCCGTTTTCCCGTCACACCTAGCACCGGTCCATGCGCCGTCTGAATC
>Ga0049084_10000761_pt1 | contig 12753 bp, 8 predicted proteins | sample GreLakmeON33MSRF_FD_66720 | JGI IMG/M metagenome (GOLD analysis project Ga0049084, IMG submission 66720) | Freshwater lentic microbial communities from great Laurentian Lakes, MI, USA - Great Lakes metaG ON33MSRF | ecosystem: Environmental > Aquatic > Freshwater > Lake | place: Great Lakes... | reverse complement strand
CAGGCCGGTGAACCGGGGGATGGGGAAAAGGAGGAGTGCGATGTGCAGGACGAAGACCGGATAGGCGAGGCTGGCCAGCGCGGTGCGGACCAGTTGGGCGCGCTCGTGGTAGTGGGCGGAGAGGAGCTTGAAACAATCGGGCAGCCGCCCGCTCTGGTCGCCGGCTTGGAGCAGCGCGACGTCGAACGGCGAGATCCAGGTTCCGGAGCGCGGCATGGCGTCGCTGAAGGTGTGGCCGGCGCTGAGCTGATGGATGAGTTCGGCGAGCGGCGTGCGCATGGAGGCACGCGGGGGATGGCGCTGCATCATTTGCAGCGCAGGGATCAGCCCGATGCCGGCGGTGGTGAGTTGGCCGAGTTGATGGTAAAGCTCGGCGCGGTTTTCAAGCTGGGCGGGCGTGACGAGCAGAGGCATATCGCCCGCGCGGCGCGGATCAGCCCGTGACGAGGTCGAGACTGGCCTTCAAGTCGCGCTTGTTTCTCCCGCCCACGATCTGTTCGGCCACCTGGCCGTTTTTGAAGATGAGAAATGTGGGGATGGCGCGGATGCCATACTCGGTGGCGAGGCTTTGGAAGTCGTCAATGTTGACCTTGCCGATGGTGACCTTGCCCTGGTATTCGCTGGCGAGTTCGTCGAGGACGGGCGCGATCATCTTGCAAGGCCCGCACCATTCCGCCCAGAAATCGACGAGGACCGGGATGGGGGATTGGAGCACAGCCTCGGGAAAATTGGCGTCGGTGAGTGTGACAATGTTGGCGTCGGCCATAGAAAAGCTTTCGGGTTGTGAAGAGATTATTCCAGCTTGTACGGGCCGTACATGATGAGGGCCACGCTGACCACGGCGGCGATGGTGACGATCATGACCAGCACGGCCAGCACGGTGTCGAATACGCTGACTTTGCGGCCAGCCTTGGGGGCGGATGCGGCGGTCTGGGTCGGAGCGGTGGGCCGGGCGACGGGGGCCGGAGCTGGTCGGGCGACCGCTGTCCCGGGCGCGGCGGGCGGTGGACGCGGCGGCGGCGGGGCCGAGGTCGCGGGCCGGGCGGGGGCGGACGCCATCGGAGCGGGCGGAGCGGCCGCAGTCGCGGCGGGCGGGAGGGAAGGCAGCTTGATGGTCGGCGCGGAGGTCGGCTTGGGCGGCAGAGCGATGCGGACGGTTTCTTTTTTCGGCTGCACCTTGGCGGCTTCCGCCGGCTTGGGCGGAAGGGAGCCAATGGGGGCGTCTGGATTGTTTTCGGCCATAAATCAGGTTCGTTTCGTTGTCGCGTGGAAGCTAAGATTCACTCCAGAGGGTGTCAAACTCTTATTCCGCCGGGCGATGTTCAAAAAAAGACGGGCCGGATGGGATGGCTCAATCCGGCCCGTGTGGAGGAACTGAAATTGATCAGTAACGTTCGCGACGTTCGCCGCCGCCGCCGCCGCCACCGCCGCTGCGCGGCGGACGATCTTCTTTCGGACGAGCGATGTTCACGGTCAGGGCGCGGCCCTGGAAATCTTTGTTGTGAAACATTTCGACCGCCTTGTTCGCCTCTTCGGAGGAGGAGTATTCAATGAAGGCAAAGCCGCGGGACTTGCCGGTGAACTTGTCCAGCATCAGGTTGACCGAACTGACCACACCTGCCTGGGAGAAATACTCCTGCAGGTCGTTTTCCATCGTCTGGTAGGAGAGATTACCGACGAACAATCTTGATTCGCTCATAGCTGTGGATATCGCTCAAAAAACCGAGTGGGGTAAATTCCGCGACGGGCAGGATTCTGAAGGTCTTTTCATGGCTGACTTTCTGTCTGGTGACACCGGCACCGCTGTTCTTTGCGCTGACGGTGGAAAGTTTTAGCAGAGGGGATTCGAGCGTCAATCAGAGATTTGACCGGTGATTACGGCACCGCAAACCGGTTCACTTCCAGACCGGATCTTTGCAATTGGAGCTGCAAGGCGCCGCTCGTGGTCTGCTGCGCGCTGCCATCGGAAAGGATGCTGCTGCCAACGCCCGGATGAATTCCTTTCGCCCACACGACCACCCCGTCGCCCGCCACCTGCCACACCCCCGGCATCAGATTCCCGTTCGTGCTGATCGCGCGGTCGCCGGACAGAATTGTTTGTGGGCGGCTTGCATCGGCATCCAGGCCGACGAAGTAGCTCAGGTTGGAACTATTAACAGATTCCAATCAGCCCTTCTGGTGCGGGCGATATCCCTCTCGCAAAACAAAACTTTGGGCGCACTCAGTTCGTTGGAGGCGATTTGAAAATGAGGAGACACCTGAGTGGCGGCTGTGTCTTCGCGCGTGCCGCCATCAAAGGCGGAAACAGCCCAAGGAAATTTATCACCGTTGTCGTTGGACCAGATTCGGAAACCCAGCCCGATTTGTTTTAACTTGCTGAAGCAATTGTTTAGGGACGATTTGGCTTTGGAGTGCGCCAGCATGGATAAAAGCACACCGGCCAGCAGCACGCTGGTCGCCAAGACGATCAACAAGTCGGTCATCGTCGAGGCGCGCTGGCTTCGGGATTAGCTGATAATTTTTATTGGCTGGCAAAACAAGGGACCAGTATCAATGCCGCGCGGTTGTCCCGCATGAACCGGCCCAGTGCCGGCAAGCTTGCGCGTGAGCCTCACGCAAAGCGAACAGTTTTCACGCGGGGTTGAGGAGCGGCGCGTGAACCCGTAGCGGCGGGCCTCTGGCCGGCCGTAGAGCCGTGGCTTCCAGCCCGGCGGGAAAAGCGCCGCGAACGGACCACGACGTGAGAGCTTCTCCAGACATTGCGACACCCTCTTGGCCCCATCCGGGCGGCGGGACGCGCGCCCTCTCCGTCAGGCGGGTCGCCCGACGCTACGCGCCTCGCCCGGAAAATCCGGTTGCGCTTTGGGCGGTGAACCGGGAGCCTACGCGCCATGAAATTCGGCATCTGTAACGAGATTTTTCAAGGTTGGAAAATCGAGGACGCCATGAGCCACGCCCAGCTCGCGGGCTATGATGGTATTGAGATCGCGCCCTTCACCCTCGCCCAATCCGTGACGAACATCCCGGCGGCGGAACGGAAACGCATCCGCGATGCGGCGGCCCGCATGGACATCGAGATCACCGGCATCCACTGGGTGCTGGTGCAGACGGAGGGCCTGCACCTGAATCATCCTGAGGCGGCGGTGCGCGGCCGCACGGCGGATTATTTTTGCGCGCTCGTCGAGTTCTGCGCTGATCTCGGCGGGAAGATCATCGTGCTCGGCTCGCCCAAGCAGCGGAACATTCTCGAGGGCGTGACCCCGGCGCAGGCGTGGACGTGGGCCACGGAGACGTTGCGCGCGGCGGTGCAACTTGCGGAGCGTCGCGGCGTGATCATCTGCTTCGAGCCGCTCGCGCCGAGTGAAACGAACTTCGTGAACACGGCGGAGGAGGGGATTCGTTTCGCGAAACAGTTCCACAGTCCGGCGATGAAAATCATCCTCGATGTGAAGGCGATGTGTTCCGAGGCGAAACCGATCCCGCAGATCATTCGCGAGTCGCGCGGCGAGTTCGCCTATTTTCATGCGAACGACAAAAATCTGAAAGGCCCCGGTTTCGGCGACGTCGATTTCGTGCCGATCGCGGCGGCGTTGCGCGAGACGGGCTACGACGGCTACGTGTCGGTGGAGGTGTTCCAGTTCGAGGAAGGCCCGGAGGTGATCGCGGGGAAGAGCATCGAGTATTTGAAGAAAATGTTTGGGTGAGGGAGCAAGAAAATTGAACCGCTAATCCACGCTAATTTTCGCTAATCGAAAATAGGCGGCTGGCGCGAAGGAGCGCGGCGTTCACGCCGCTTCAACTTCCGCGCGATCGACAAGCGACGAACACTAAAGAAGTATCCACATTGAAGCGGCATAAATGCCGCGCTCCGACCTCGCTTGGCCGCATTTCCCAATGCGCGGCTCCAACTCAAACCACACCACGCGGCGGAATTTCCGTGACCGGACGGGGGGATGCACCGGGTTTTGGCAGGTCAGGAAATGTTTTTGCCGGCGCGGGCGGAGCGGCTTCCGTCGGCGACGCGGTCTTTTCTTTGCCACGGAACACGGCGGCCAGATCGCTGAACAGCGAGTACATCACCGGAATCACGAGCAACGTGAGAAACGTGCTGGTCAGCATCCCGCCCACCACGCACACGCCCATCGGACGGCGGCTTTCCGCGCCCGCGCCGAAGCCGGTGGCAATCGGCAGAATGCCGGCAATGGTCGAGAAGGCCGTCATCAAAATCGGACGCAGCCGCACGATGCCGGCCTGGAGCATAGCCGCTTTCGCCGTCGCGCCCTTGAGCCGTTCCTGGTTGGCAAACTCGACGAGCAGGATGGAGTTTTTCGTGACCAGGCCGACGAGCAGCACCAGGCCGATGAGGCTGAAGAGATTGATGTTCATCGCGGGAATCTGCGGCGCGACGGCGTGGATCAGCCAGAGCAGTCCGAACGCGCCCAGGCCGGCGAGCGGCACGGAGAGCATCACGGTGAGCGGATGCAGCAGGCTCTCGAACTGCGCCGCCAGCACCATGAAAACGATGATCAGCGCCAGCCCCATCAGGAACCCAAACTCCTTGCCGGTGTCCCGGAAGTCGCGCGATTCGCCGGACCATTCGTGGAGGAAGCCGGGCGGCAGATCGCTCTGGAGCAGCGTCTCGACCTGGTTGATGGCGGTGCCGAGCGGCACGCCTTTGAGCGAGGCGCTGATCGTGGCGCTGCGGAGCCGGTTGTAGTGCTCGATGGAATTGGGCGCGGCCCCCTCGCTGCGGGTGATGAGGCTGCTGAGCTGGATCAACCGGCCGTCGCGGTTGCGGACGGAGAGGCGGTCGAGATCCTGCGGCAGGAGGCGCGAGTCGCGCTGCAGTTGGGCGATGACTTCGTATTCCTTGCCGTCGAGTTTGATGCGGCTCAGGTCGAGTCCGCCGAACAAAATTTGCAGCGTGCGTGAAATGTCCTCGAGGCTGACGCCGAGGGCGGCGGCGCGGTTGCGGTCGATGTCGAGGCGCAGTTCGGGCTTGGTGACGGTGTAGCTGCTGCGGACGTTGAGGAGGTTGGTGTTGGCGCGCAGTTTGTTCTGGAGGCTTGTGGTGTAGGTGTTGAGCTGGTCGAGGTCCTGCGCCTGGATGACGAGCTGGAAGGCCGAGCCGAAGCCGCGGCCCATCGCCTTGGGAATGCTCGGCACGGCGATGGCCCCTTCGACGTTTTTGAAAAATTGCGCCTGCAATCCATCCGGGCCGTTGACGATTTCCTGGACGCTGCGCTGGCGGTGCTCCGGGTCTTTCAACTTCACGAAGGCGATGGAGTTGTTGGCCTGGCCGGGGCCGGCGAGGGCGAAGGCGGTCACGCTGCCGTAGGCCTCGACTTCCGGGGTGGCGGCCAGCATGGATTCGATTTTTTTGACCTGCCGGTCGGTGTATTCGGTGGTGGAACCTTCCGGCCCGAAGACGAAGCAGAGCAGCCGGCCCTTGTCTTCTTCGGGCAGAAACTCACCTTCGAGCCGGGTGACGGCCGCCCAGGTCAGTCCCAGGCTGGCGAGCCCGGCGAGGACGACCACCCAGCGATGACCGAGTGACCAGCGCAACGCGTGCGCATAGGTCCGGGTGGACCATTTCATCAATCCGTCAAACCAGCGCAGCAGGAAAAACTTTTGGTGCGCGTGCTCCTGCTCGATCGGCTGCAAGATCCGAGCTGCCATCATCGGCGTGAGCGTGAGCGCGACAAACGCCGAGATCGCCACCGAGCCGGCCACGGCCACGGCGAACTCGAGGAAGAGCTTGCCCGTCGCGCTCTTTTGAAAAGCCAGCGGCAGGAAAACTGCGATCAGCGAAATAGTGATGGCGATGACCGCGAAGGCGATTTCCTTCATGCCTTTCAAGGCCGCGGCCATCGGCGTCAGCCCGGCCTCGATGTGCCGGTGGATGTTTTCCAGCACCACGATGGCGTCATCGACCACCACGCCGATGGAGAGGACGAGCGCGAGCATGGTGAGAATGTTGATGGAGTAGCCGAAGGCGTGAAGGATGGCGAAGGTGCCGACAATCGAAACGGGAATGGCCACGACCGGCACGATGGTGGAACGAAGGCTGCCGAGGAAAAGCCAGATGATAACCACGACCAGGCTGAAGGCGATGGCCAGCGTGGTCCAGACTTCGTTGATGGCCTTGGCGACGAAGATGGACTCGTCGTAGTTGAAAACCATTTCGATGCCGGCCGGCAGGGTCGGCTTGAGCCGTTCGACTTCGGCCTTGATGCCGGCGGCGACCTCGACAGTGTTGGCCTTGGACTGTTTGACGATGCCGAGGAAAATGCAGGGCCTGCCGTTGTTGCGGGCGATGGTGCGCTCGTTCTCGACGCCGGGTTTCGCCTCGCCAATGTCGAGCAGCCGGATGATTTTTTCGCCTTCGGTGCGGAGGACGAGCTGGTTGAATTCTTCGGGCGTCTTCATCTCGCCCCGGGTTTGAATGGTCATTTCGCGGGCGAGGTTTTCGACGCGGCCGCTGGGCAGCTCGACGTTCTGCTGCCGGAGAGCCTTGTCCACGTCCAGCACGGTGAGCTGGTGCGCGGCCATTTTCTGGGCGTCCAGCCAGAGGCGCATCGCGTAACGCTGTTCGCCGCCGATGATCACGGAGGAAACGCCCTTCACCGTCTGCAGGCGGTTCTTGATCTGTTTCTCGGCGAGGCGCGTGAGTTCGAGCGGTGACAGGCGCTCGCTGTTCATGCCGATCCAGATGACGGGCGACGCATCGGCGTCCTGCTTGGCGACGATGGGTTCCTTGATGGTGTCAGGCAGCTTGCCGCGCACGCGGGAGACGCGGTCGCGCACGTCCTGCGCGGACTGATCGATTTCGCGGCCGAGGTCAAACTCGATGGTGATGGAGCTGACCTCCTCGCGCGACTGGCTGGTGAGGGTCTTGACGCCGGGGATGTTGTTGATCTCCTCCTCGAGCCGCTCGGTGACTTCCGTCTCGACGACCGAGGCGTTCGCGCCGGGATAAACCGTGGTGACGCTGACGATGGGCGGATCAATGTCCGGCAGTTCGCGCACGGGCAGCCGCTGGAGCGCGATGAGGCCGAAGAGAATGAGCGCGAGGCTCATCATCGAGGCGAAGACGGGACGCTTGATGCTGACGGTGGAGAGGATCATGCGGGGAAACGCGGAGTGCGGTGTGCGGTGTGCGGAACGCAGCAGGTGGAATCTTCGTCCGCCCCAAATCTTCGGGAAAATCTTACTTCATCATTCTGAAAAATCACGGCGTGCTTTCCTTTCCTTCACCGGCGCGACCACCGCCCGTCTTCTCACTCTCCCGCTTTCCCACCTTCCCGCTTTCCCCTTCACCCGCCGCGACGTTCACTTTCGAGCCGGGGCCGATCTTCTGGACTCCTTCGACGATCACGCGCTCGCCGCCTTGCAGGCCCTCGACCACTTCGACCAGGCCGGCGAGCCGCACGCCGAGCTTTACCGACTGCAGCATGGCGGTGTTGGTGGCGCTGATCGTGTAGATCATCGCGCGTCCGCCCTCGAGCAACTGGGTGAGCGCGGCTTCGGGGATGACCACCGCGTTCTCGCGGATGTTGAGGGTGAGATCGAGGTTCCCGAACATGCCCGGCTTCAACTCCTGCTGCGGATTGGGAATCTGCGCCTTGACCAGCGCGGTGCGCGTGGCCGGATCGACAAACGGCGCGACGAAGAAAACCTTGCCGGTGAACTGGCGTCCCGGATACGCCACCACCTTCAAGTCGATGTTCTGCCCGATGCGCAACCGGCTCAGGAACCGTTCCGGCACGTTGATCTCCACCTTCACGGGATCGAGGTCCACCAGCCAGGTGAGCGTGGCGTTTTTCAATATGACCTGGCCGGGGCTGACATTGCGCGCGGCCACGATGCCCGCGAACGGCGCGAGAATCCGCGTGTCCAGCAGAAGGCGCTTCTTCAAATCCAGCGCGGCCTGGCTGGCTTGAAACTGCGACGAGACCAAGTCGAACTCCTGCGAGGAGACGAGCTTGCTGCGCAGCAATTCCTGGGAGCGTTCATAGTTGGCGCGGGTCAGTTTGAAATTTGCCTCCGCTTCCGCCGCCGCCGATGCGAGCTTCGAGTCGTCAAGCCGGATCAGGAGCCGTCCCTTTTCGACCGGCTGGCCTTCGGTGAAATTGATCTCCGCCACGCTGCCGTCGGTCTCGGACTTGATCTCGACCATTTCGTTCGCGGCGATGGTGCTGACCAGCGAAAGGGTTTCCGAGACGGGCTGCCGCTTCGCCCCGACCGCGATCACCTGGGTGGGCGGAAAGCCTGGCCCGCCGCCGGGGCCACCCGCCGCCGGTTTGTTGCAGCCGCTCACGAGCGCCGCGAAGACCAGCGCGACCGGGAATAATTTCAAGTTCATTTCTTTTTCCGGGAATTCTTGGCGCCGGCGCCGCTCAGAAACAGGCTCACAATCCGTTCCGCCGTCTGGCGGTTCAGATTGCAATCCGGCAGAAGCAGGTGCGCCATCAAATAAACGTTCATCGAGCCGAACAGTCCGTAGGCCAGCTCCCGGCTGGCGAACCGGCGGTCCAGTCCGCCGGCGGCCAGATCGCGGCGGATAAGGCCGTGGACAAATTCAAAATTACGTCGCGATTTTTTCAGGAAATCGATCTCCGCCGGCATCTCGCCCGGCGCGGCAAAGGCGGTGGCGAAAGCCAGGCGCATCAGCTCGCGGTTGCCTTTCAGAAAAGCGAATTGGGCCGCGAGGATTTCGACGAACTGCTCCTCCAGGCTGCCGCCCCGCGCCGCGGCCTGGTGCATCAGGCGGTAGCGCTCGTCATGCGCCGAATCCACCAGCGCCTGATAGAGAGCCGCCTTGCTGGTGAAATAGTAGTAGAGCACCGGCTTGGTCACGCGCGCCGCGCCGACGATGTCCTGCACGGAGGTGCCGGCGTAGCCGCAATGGGCGAAGCGCTGGCGGGCGGCCCGGAGAATTTTCTGGCGCGTGGCGTTGTCGGTGGTCGGCATGGAACCTACCGAACGGTAGGTAGCAGCCCGCTGCGGTGTCAATTTCCAATTGGGGGCGGGCCTCCCGCCTGCCGGCGAGCCGGTGCGTTCTGCTCGGCGGAACGCAGCGTGGCTTCTGGACGGGGTGCTGGACAAAACCCACGCTCAGGAAAAGTTTGCGCTCGATCCGGGCGGCGGGACGAACGCCCTCCACGTCAGGCAGACGCCTGACGCTACACATCGCAGCATGGCTGCGCGGCGGCCCAGTCCGACCGGTCACTTCACCACCAGCGGCAGGCTTTCGGAATGGCTGTTGAACTCTGGCGCATACATGCACTGGATTTCCGCCATGCCGGTCTGGTACTGGCCGCGATGCTGGATGCGGGTCGAATACTCGAAGACATACACGCCTTTCGGCAGGTAGCTGATGAAGAAATGGCTCGCGGTGTCGCGGGTGGTCTCGTAGTAGCCGAGGCCGTCCTGATATTTGTAACGGCTGATGACGTTCACCGGTTCGGTGCCGCTGCCGCGCTGGTCTTTCAGGTGGATGTATTCCATGTCGCGGTCCACGCGCAGTTCGATGCGCACGACGAGTTCGTCGCCGACGGCGAGCGGGCCTTTGACGGGTTCAATGACGAGGCCCTTCTTCGTGGCGACTTTCGTGTAGAGCGATTTCTTGAGCTTGAGCGGCGTCCCTTCGTAGGGCGTGACCTTGCTCATGTCCTCGAGGTATTGCCAATGCACGCTGCCCCAGGCGACGCCCGGGTCGATTTTCTTGACGGTGATTTCGCCGAGCTTGGGCTTGATGTCGCCGCCGGCGAATTTCTTCTCGTAAAAGCCGGTGCCGGCCTCGGGGGCGGGGGCATTGGGTTCGCGCGCAGCCTGCGGCTTGATCACTGTGCCGCCGAGGGAAACCTCCACGAGCGCGTCGCTGGCGAGGAGGTCGCGTCCGCGCAGCAGCAGCGCATAAACGGCGTCGGCCGTGGCCTTGGTCGTCTTCCAGTCCTGGGTCTGTTTTTGTTTCAGCAGCCAGACCTTGCATTCCTCGACGGTCGCGGCGTCACCCATCACTTCGTCGAAGGCTTCGATCATCAGCGCCTGGGTTTCAATCGGTGCGCGATACCACCACCAGCTCAGTTCCGTCTCGCGCCAGAACATGCCCATCTCCTCGTTGGTCACGCTGCGTTGCTTGATCGAGTTCATGATGCCGCGCGCCTTCGCCAAGTTGTCATCGCCGCCCCAGCGTTTCATGGCGATGGCGAGATGGCCCTGGGACTGGCGGTTGGCGAGCTTGAGCCAGTGGGCGCGCGACTGGGCGAGGAAGAAATTAATCGCCTCCTCGTGCTGGGGCGGGACCGGCTTGTCTTTCAGGAAGAAGCTCCGGCCATAAAGATAAAGCGCGTCAGTCGAACTCGGGACGTAGTCCTCCTTGTTCTTCCCCTTCAAAATTTCCCGGTAATGCTTGTCCATCCAGCCGTCGAGGCGGGCGAGGGACTTGATGGCAGGCGCGACGCTGATGTCCACGCCGAGATGGCGGAGGCGGCCGAAGCCGGTGGTGATGTAGAGCGTGATGTAGTCGTCGGCCTTGCCGCCGGGGAACCACGGCCACGCGCCGTCGCCGAGCTGCAGCTCGGCGATTTTTTGCGAGGTGGCGAGGGTCTCGCGGTTGAGCCGGTTGTCGTCGAAAAGAATGCCGACGTTTTTGCGCGCCTGGCTTTCCGAGTTCGCCTGCCGCAGCCAAGGCGTCTCCTCGAGCATCACGCTCTTGAGGTCCTGATTTTTTTCGAGCGGGCTGTCGAGGGCGGGCGTGTTGCGCCACTGCTCGAAGACGCGGTGAATTTTCGGATCGCTCATCGCGATGCTGCGGGCGAGGGCGTTGGCGTAAAGCCGGTTGAAGACCCGCTCGCTGCATTCGTGCGGCTGCTCCATCAGGTAGGGCAGGGCCATGATCGCGTACCAGGACGGGTTCGAGACCATCTGCACGGTCAGGCTTTGATTGCGGAGGGTGTCGGACTTGCCGGACTTCATCAGCTTGGTGAACTCGAAGTTTTTCGTGACCGGACCGCCGGCCTTGCCGCGGATGGGCAGGGGCAATGACTCCGTTACAAAAATCCGCCGGGAGAGCACGGGCAGGTATCCTTCCTCGCCGTCGGAAACCTTGCCCGTGGAGCCGACCGCCTTGTAGGTGAGGAAGCCCAGGCCGTCCGGGACGTTCAGCTTCCAGGAGAAGGTGCGCGATTCCTTGGCGGGAATGTCGAAGTCCAGTTCCGGCTTGGTGTTGCCAATTGATTTGTCGGCGGAGGAGTTGTTCCACGATTCATTGAGGGCGAGGCGGACCTTGCCGCTCTGGCGTCCGGCGGTCTGGTTGGAAACCTTCACGGTGAATTCGAGCTGGTCGCCTTCGCGCAGAAAACGCGGCGGATTGGGCTGGATCATCAAATCCTTGGCTGTCTCGGCGTGGGCTTCGAGAAAGCCGCTGCGCATTTCCTTGTCATGCGCGAAGCCGAGGAAACGCCAGCGGGTCAGAGCTTCGGGCATGGTGAACTCGAGCTTCACCACGCCGTCCTTGTCGGAGATCAACTGCGGGAAAAAGAACGCCGTCTCGTTGAGATTTTTCCGGGCGGAGACCTGCGAGAGATCGGGGCTTTGGCCGCCGCCGCCGGGATCGCCGGTGGCTTTGCGGTCGGAGCGGAGCTGCTCGCTGCGCTTTTCAACCTGCTTGTCCGATCCGGCGGATTCGCCCTCGCCCTTGGCCATGGCCATGGATGCCATGGGAGCAGCGACCGCGTTCATGGCCATGCCGTCCGCCATCATCATCTCGCCGCCTTCGGCCATCTGGCGTCCGCGGAACATCCCGCCGCCCATTCCGCCCCGACCGAAGCCGTAGCCCCAGACATTCGCCACCAAGTCCGGCGGGAAGGAGCGGTATTGCTGATCCGCGCTGACGTAATGCTGCTGCCAGTTGCCGCGCATGTGCTGGAAATTCTTGAGCGTGTTCTCAAAGGAGAACTGGGCGGTGCTGTGATCGCGGCGGAAAAAGTTGAACTTCGCCAGCCAGTGCTGCTTCTGGTAGGCGTCGAGCGATTCGTCGTAGAGCGCGGCGACCATTTCGGCCACGGCCTTCTGCGCGCCCGGCCCGGTGATGACGGCGGTCCAGGTTTCCTTCTGCGCAGGCTGGAGCTTCGAGACGAAATGCTCCCATTTGATTTCGAGGTTCTTGTTGCTCCACGGCACGTCGATGTGGCGGGACACAAGGTAGGCGCGGTTTTCGCGGACCTGAGTGACATGCAGGGTGAAGCCGCCGCGTTCGGCCTCGGTCACGGCCTGCTTGATCTGCGCCTGCGTCGCGCCGGCCTTGGTCCAGTAGCGCTGGACCATCTTGTTGCGGTGCTCGATCTCGACGAACGCGCGGCCAGCGTCATAACCAGTGCCCCAGACGGCCATGAATTCCTTGCCCGGCTCGACCGACCATTCCGGCGCGGCGAGCAGGTGGGGAATTTTGATGGCGAGCTTCGCGGCGTCCGGCTTCAACACCTGGAGGGGCAGACGGGCCGTGACTTTTTTGCCGAAACGATCCTGCGTCTCCAGCATCGCGCGATACACGCCGGTGCCGAGCTTGAACTGGAGGGTGAGCGCGCCGGTCTTGTCCGTGGTGAAACCTTTTTCCGCGACGACCTCGCCGAGCGGCCAGGTGTTGGGATCGGAGGTGGGTTCTTCCGCCACCGCCGCCGCCTTGTCGCCGCCGCGCACCTGCCGGTAATGGTGCCGGCCTCCGAGCGTCGCGCGCTGCACCTGCGCCGG
>Ga0049084_10000758_pt1 | contig 12772 bp, 14 predicted proteins | sample GreLakmeON33MSRF_FD_66720 | JGI IMG/M metagenome (GOLD analysis project Ga0049084, IMG submission 66720) | Freshwater lentic microbial communities from great Laurentian Lakes, MI, USA - Great Lakes metaG ON33MSRF | ecosystem: Environmental > Aquatic > Freshwater > Lake | place: Great Lakes... | reverse complement strand
GCCAAGAAAGACGAGGGTTTCTGGGACTGGCTGGGGGATTTATTTAGCTTCTAAACCCTGCCCAAAGGTGGGGTAAAAGAAATAGTGAACATTTGTTCATTTTGCTTGCAAGAGGGCGGCTCGTGGACAGTTTCCCTAAGACCAACACAACCCACCACTATGTCAGCCAAACCCGAAACCACCGCCAAAGAAAAAGCTGCCAATCAGGCCGCTGAAAGGAAGACCCTCGACCTCGCCCTCTCCGCCATCAACAAGCAATACGGCGACGGCACCCTGATGCGCATGGGCGATGCGACCAAGATGCAAGTCTCGTCCGTTTCCACCGGTTCCGTGGCCATCGACCTGGCCCTGGGCGTCGGCGGCCTCCCCCGCGGTCGTATCGTCGAGATCTTCGGCCCAGAGTCCTCCGGTAAGACCACCCTTTGTCTCTCCATCATCGCCGAAATCCAACGCCAAGGCGGCAATGCCGTCTTCGTCGACGTCGAACACGCCCTCGACCCTCGCTACTCAAAGGTAGTCGGCGTCGATCTCGACAATCTCTTGGTCTCCCAGCCTGAATCCGGCGAAGACGCCCTCAATATCGTCGAAACCCTCATCCGTTCGGGTGCCGTGGATGTCGTCGTCATCGACTCCGTCGCCGCCCTGGTCTCCAAGCAAGAGCTCGATGGTCAGATGGGCGACGCCACCGTGGGCGTTCAAGCTCGGATGATGAGCCAAGCGATGCGCCGCCTGACCGCCGCCATCAGCCGCACCAATTGCATCTGTATCTTTACCAATCAAATTCGCGAAAAGATCGGCGTAATGTTCGGTAGCCCCGAAACCACCCCCGGAGGCCGTGCCCTCAAGTTCTTCTCCTCCATCCGTATCGACATCCGTCGTATCGGTCAGATCAAGGAACCTTCCGGCAAGGTCATCGGCAATCGCACCAAGGTGAAGGTCGTGAAAAACAAGGTCGCCCCTCCCTTTACGGAGTGCGAATTCGATATCATGTACACCGAGGGTATTTCCCGTTCGGGCTCCGTCCTCGACCTCGGCATTGAACACAAGATTCTCGAGAAGAAGGGCGCCTGGATCGCTTATAACGGCCAGCTCATCGGCCAAGGTCGCGAAGCGGCTAAAGATTACCTGATGAAGAACCTCAAGGTGCTCGAAGAGATCCAAAAAATCATCATGGAAAAAGTCCAGGTGGTCGGCGGCATGACGCTCGGCGTCGGCGTCGCCGAAAACGTTACGGCGGAATAAATTTCGTTGTTGGCTGTCATAGCCCGGGCCGCACGCGTGTGCGGCCCGTTTCATTGGCGGAGTCCGCTCAGTCCGCTACTCCTCTGCTTGCTTTTCACCGAGAAACTAGTCATCGTGATTATCCCCTGCGGTGTTCGATACCCGCGGCAGCATCCTTCTCCTACGATCATATCAAACGGGAGGTGCGACCCGACCGGCCTCGTCCGAGCCGTGGCAACGTACCGCCCACTTTAACTCCAGGAAATTCGGAGCTCCATTCGGAACCGGCACAGGCGGGGGAATCTTTAAAAAATAGCTAGCAGAGTAAAGGTGACGGATGACATCGCATCCGTCTGACTCGAGTAGGTCCAGCACCCGAGATATTCCTCTAAATCAAGCCGGCTTCCCCGAAACTAAACCACCCTTTACCGGCGGGATCAGACTCCGGACGGCCAATGACGACGTGATCAAGCAACTCCACGCCGACCACCCTCCCCGCCTCGGCCAATTGGCGCGTCACCGCCCGGTCGGCGGGACTCGGCGTCGGATCTCCGCTGGGGTGATTATGGGCCACGATAGCAGCAGACGCTGAATATTTAAGCGCCTGGCGATAGACTTCCCGCGGGTGCAAGAGCGAGCTTGTGGCCGTACCCGAACTTATTTCCTGCAAGGCCAGCAATCGGTTCCGGCGGTTCAAGCACAAGACCCAGCACTTTTCGACCGATAAGCCGGCCGACAGTGGTTCCAGCCGCGCCCAAACTTTTCCGGGCGCATCAAGCTTTTCTCCCGGATCATGGGCACGTTCCCGGATTCTTCGGGCCATTTCCATCGCCGCAGCTAACTCCGCAGCCTTGGCGGGCCCTAAGCCGTGCACCCTGCCGAAGTCGTGCGTATCCCAAGTCGCCAACGCCGCCAAGCTGCCGGCATCCGTCAAAAGTGCCGCTGCCACTACGGGACTCGGCGACCCTTTCGTCCCCGTACCGATAAGTAACTCGATAAGTTCGGTATCCAAGAGCGCTCGCGGCCCCAAACGAACCAAACGTTCACGCGGACGATCATCAAATGTCATTCCTTCATGTATCTCCCTCCTAATAATTCCTCAACGCCGAGTCCGCCTTAGTTAAAACCCCTAAGCGCGGTAGCGAGATAGTACCTTGCCGTAAGCGGGCGTGATCGCTTCAGGCCGATCAACGTTCAGGCCTAAGTCTTTTACTAAGCCGTCTTTTATCCCATAGATCCAGGCATGGACTTGCAAGGCCTGCCCACGCGCCCAGGCATCTTGCACAACGGTCGTCTGGCTGACATTAAGCGTCTGTTCGATGACGTTGAGTTCGCAAAGGGTGTCGAGTTTTGCCGGACCCAAAACCGACTCGACGGCTAAGGCATGCTTATGATGCACGTCGCGGACATGCCGGAGCCAGTTGTCGATCAACCCTAATTGACGACGCTCGAGCGAAGCCTGCACGCCACCACAACCATAATGGCCGCACACGATGATGTGCTCCACCTTCAAGGCATCGACGGCATACTGTAAAACTGATAAGCAATTAAGGTCCGAATGCACGACGACGTTAGCGACATTACGATGGACGAAGAGCTCGCCCGGTAAAAGCCCGACAATCTCATTGGCCGGTACCCGACTATCGGAACAACCAATCCAGAGATAGCGGGGAGATTGCTGCCGAGCCAGCGTTTCAAAAAAATCCGGCTGCTCTTGGCGGATGGAAGCCGACCATGCTTTGTTCTGGATAAATAATTCCTGAATGTCAGCCATGCCCTTCGATACTGAGATAAAACGTGGCGTTGCAAGCCGATATCACGGGCTTATCCCTATAAGTATGTCTCTACGTTTTGGCCTCTTATTTTTTCTTACTTCCGTCGCCTTGGTCATGGCAGAGAATACCCGAACCCCGCCACCTTATCGCGAAACGGTCTTGAGTGATGGCAATGGGCCCGAGTGCCACGCCTCTAATGTCATCAAAGCTCCAGACGGCTCCTTGATGGCGGTCTGGTTTTCGGGAGCGAAAGAAGGTGCCGATGATGTCGTGATCCGCTTCACGCGCCGAGACCCCCAGACACGTGAGTGGTCCATTCCGATCACCGTCGCTGATCATCAGGGAATCCCTTGTTGGAATCCTGTGCTCGTTCCAGCCAAAGACGGCTCGGTGACCCTTTACTACAAGGCCGCAAAGCTCATCCCAGAGTGGCAAGGCTTTTGGAAACGCTCAAGCGATGGTGGAAAAACCTGGTCTGAAGCAAAAAAATTACCCGCCGCTTTCCTTGGGCCCATCCGCTGCCGGGCGCTGGCACTTCATGACGGATCCCTGCTCTTCGGAAGCAGCGAAGAATCTGCGGATAAATCCTTGGGCAATCCTTGGCGGCCACACTTCGAGATTCTCAGCCACCCCAACAACCCTTCGGACGCCACAGCTTGGCAGAAAATCATCCCCCACCCTGGCGAACCTCCTTTCAACGCCATCCAACCTTCGGTCGTCCTCCTTCCCAACGGCCAGCTCCTCGCCTTACTTCGTACCCGCGAAAAGGTCGTCGCGCAATCGACCTCCCGCGATCTCGGCCGGACTTGGTCTCCCTTGAAGCCCACGAGCCTACCCAACCCAAACTCTGGCCTCGAAGCCGTCGTGCTTTCCGACGGCCGCGTCGCCGCGATTCTCAACCACGGAACAAACCGACTAACCCTCGATGCCGTCCTGCGCAACGAAGAGGGTCAATGGGGACAACCGCTGCTGCTTGACCAATTAAAGCGCGGCGAAGGCGAAGTGAGTTATCCCAGCGCATTGCTCGACCAACAAGACGGCCACGATGTTATGCACGTTGTCTATACGCGCCGACGCCAGGAGATTGTGCTACGCACCTTCGACCTCCGAGCTGCTGCCTGGGTGGCTCGCTGAGCTGAACGTCTGGTTTGCCAGCCTCTATTCATCATACCAGCTCACCGAATTGGGTAAGCTGGCGGGCTCTCTGGCGCCCAATTTAAGGTTATTCCCAAATCACTTACCTTTATCATTTTCCTGCCTTTTATAATGATTTCCCCGGGCGAAAAGCGGCGCGGGGGACTTCCTTTGGCTGTTTTCTGCATCCTGGGCGCTGCCTTCTTCATCTTCCGTCCCGACTGGTCTTGAAACTATGGCCCCTTTAAGGTGTATTATAGGCAAGATGAATATCCTTCTCCTCGCCGCACTCCTCGCCGCCACCACGTCCAACCCTAAGACCAACAAGGGGACCGTGACCCCAGATGGCACCACCCCAACAGCCTCCTCGGATAAAAAAGCCAAGAAGGTAGAAGCTCCCGCCCCACTCGCCGATCCAGTCTCGCTCGTGCCAGCCGGTGCGATTGATGCCGCGACCCAGATCGCCAACGCCGCCGCTAAGGCCGCGATGGATGAAATCGCTAAACTTAACGCCATCGGTAGCGACAGCGCTGCCCCTGCCGGAACAGCCTTGGTTGACGGTAAGACCCTCGAAGCTGCCGTGACCGGCACTGCCGCGGTGACCAAAGAATTAAAAGGCTCGAAGAAGAAAGCTCCTGCCACCGAAGCCGGCGACAGCACGCCTCCTCCGCCCAAGGCTGAAAAGAAGACCAAAGCCGCCGCTGCCCCGACCGAAGGCAACACCACGACCGCTGAAGTCAAGGTCAGCAAGAAGGCCGCTGACGAGCCCGCTAAAGAATAAGTTCGAGGCCTCGGCCTTCTTCCCAAACCCCGGTTCGCCGGGGTTTTTTTATTTACGAAGTCCACCGACCTGAAACCTTCGGCCGAGATTGGTGTATTATTGATATAACCATGCGCCCCCTCCTCTCCCTCTGCCTCCTCGCCCAGCTGGCCTACGCCGCCGAGACCACCCCAGCACCGACCAAAGCCGCCGAGCCCGCCCCAGCCGTCACCGGCCCCGTGATTGATCCGAATAATCCCGCCCCGACCGTCGACCCGACGAAAGTGGTCACACCGCCAGCGACCCCAGCCTCCACCCCGGAACCAGAAAAGAAGAAGAAAAAGAAGAAGGTCTGATCTCTGCCGAGTTCCTTAAACAAAAGAGCCCGTCCGCTTCTGCCGGACGGGCTCTTTTGTTTGGTCAAACCGAGGGTCAGTCTTGGCGCAGGATTTCGCGCGGGTTTGAACCGTTCGCCGGCCCGACATACCCCCGCTCTTCTAAAACATCCATCATCCGAGCCGCCCGATTATAACCAAGATTGAGCCGGCGCTGGAGCATGGATACCGAAGCCCGTTGGGATTCTTTAATAACATTCCAGCACTGGGCGACCAGCGGATCTTCGCCGGCTTCGCCATCCATCCCGGCGCCGTCACCTTCTTCCGAAGCATTCGCGATGGCATCGACGACTTCTTGGGCGAATTCCGGATTGCCGTTCTTACTGCGGATGAATTCCACGATATCAGCCACTTCTTGTTCGCCCACGAAAGCCCCTTGCACGCGTTGTAGCGTCGCCGTGCCAGGCGGGATAAATAACATGTCACCCCGACCGACCAAGGTCTCGGCTCCGCGACTGTCAAGGATGGTGCGGGAATCCACCAAGGCAGAAACCTTGAAAGCGATGCGCGTCGGCAAGTTCGCCTTGATCAAGCCCGTGATGACGTCGGTGGATGGGCGTTGCGTGGCGACAACCAGGTGAATGCCGGCCGCACGGGCCAACTGCGCCAGGCGCGCAATCGAGGTTTCGATATCTTGGGCCGCGACCATCATCAAATCGGCCATTTCGTCGATGACGCAGACGATGTAAGGTAGCTTCTCCGTCGGAACTTTTATCCCATCATCGAGCACGCTTTCCGCCGCCTCGCGGGCAGCCGCCTGTTCATCCGGGCTAAGCGGCAGCTCTTCTTGCTTCGGAACCCCGGCATCTTTCGCTAGCTTAGCGTTAAAGCCCGTGATGTTCTTCACGCCGCACTTTGCAAAAATCTTATAACGCTTCATCATTTCAGCGATCAGCCACTTTAAAGCCGCCGGCACGCGCTTGGGATCCGTCTCCACCGGAATGAGCAAGTGGGGCAGTTTGCTGTACACCTGCAACTCCACGACCTTCGGGTCGACCATGATGAAGCGGAGGTCTTCCGGCGTCATCCGGTAAAGCAACGAGACGATGAAGGCATTGATGCAAACCGACTTTCCTTGGCCCGTGGAGCCAGCGATTAAACAGTGTGGCATCTTGGCCAGATCCTGGATGACCGGTTTGTTCGTGACGCTGTCTACGCCCAGCACGACCGGGATTTCCATCTTCGATTCGGCCCAAGCCTTAGATTCGATAATCTCACGCAAGAGCACATCCTTGCGCACCTTATTGGGAATCTCGATGCCCACCGTGCCGCGACCCGGAACCGGAGCGAGGATGCGCACCGACTCGGCTTGCAAGTTCATCGCGATATTATTCGAGAGGTTAGCGATTCTCTCGACGCGTACGCCCGGGGCCGGCTTGATTTCATAACGCGTGATGGAGGGGCCCTGCTGGATGCCGACATCGATGCCGTTTTCGGGATCGACGGGAATCACGCTAACTTTGAACTGGGACAAGGTCTCGATCAACTCAGCCGCGCGCTTGCGGAAATCTTCCGCCGGGGCCTGGCTGGTCGCTACTGGCTGGGTCAGCAACCTGACCTCAGGAAAAATGTAATCTCCTTTACGTTTAAGTGTCTGCGAGGCTTTGGCCTTTTCGATTTCGTCGGGCTTGACGACAATCACCTTCTTCCCGGGCGGATCGTCGGGAGGCTTGGGCAGTTTTTCTTTCTTCGCCGGGCTATCTGGGTCGGGATCGTCCTTACCCTTAGGCGTTATCGTCACCGTCTCCGCTTTGACCGTCTTCTGCACCTCGACCTCTGCTTCCGCGGGCTCATCTTTCTTCACCTCAGGTAACGCTTTAGCCTTCTCGGGCTTGGGCAGCTCGATAACCGCGGCAATCTCAAGTCCGCGGATTTCTTCCTGCTTACGTCGCACGGTGGCGAGCGCTTCGGCTTTCCGACGGTTTTCTTCGGCCGCTTTCTGGGCCGCGGCTTTACGGTCCGAATTCCATGCGCCCAAACCATCGCGCATTTCGGCGATCCAAGAGGCGAGCATGGCCTTAGGGTCGTCGGCCAAAGATCCTAATAGGCAAAATCCATAGGGGAAGATGAGCACCCAGGTCCCGATCGGGCCTAAGACCGGCAGGCAGAGGCTGCCGTAGATGAAGCTGCCCAACAGGCCACCCGAACCCTTCGGATCAAAGGCGCCGGCATTCACGATATTCCCTGACTCCGGATCGAGCCAAAGCGCCAAGATGGGCGCGCCGAAAAGAATGCAAGCCGACATCAAGGCCACCTTCGTCGGCCATAGGGTGTGGGCTCGCTGATTAAGCGCCAGCCACGCGGCGATCAGCAAGAAAGCGGGGATTAAAAAAGCGGAGTAGCCAAAGACGCTAAACAAGAGCACCGCAACACTCGCGCCGAAAGACCCGCATGGGTTGCTCTCCAGGCTATCCGTGGTGCCGGCCGGAAGGATGAGCTTCGTCTCCAACATCTCGCGCATCCAGTAGCTGTCCTTGTTGGTATGAAACGCCATCGCGACCAGCAAGAAGGTGCCAATGACGCCCAGGACGATGGCGAGCAACGGGCGACTCTCACTCGCCGGTTGAGCCAAGGTCGCAGAACGTTTACGGGCAGGAGCTGGCATGATTATTCGTGAAAGAGCGTGCCTTGAGAGGTCGTATCATGCGGCACCGGGGGGGTATTTTCCGGATGAATGTGACGAGGCGGGCGCGTGACCCGGGCGGCCAACGCTCGCGTACGTTCTTGGGCGAGGCGTTCCACCATGCTGGCTAAAGCGTGGCGAATCCACTTGGGGGTAAAGGAGGCTGCGGAGTAATCGCAGGGGCCGTAACCGTGCACACGTCCGGCCTGCAATAACGCATCGTTCTGGGCGAACTCGGCTTCGCTTTCCGGCACATAGACGGCAAAGGCTTTGCCGCCGTTTTTACGTAAGAGCGAAAAGACCGGCACGTCGCTCGGGCCGTCCGCCACATAAATCATATTCTCGAAGGGGACTCGGCGATCTTCGGTAAGGACGACGGCATTGACGTCGATCTCCGGATTCTTGTTCGAGCCCTTGTTGATTTCGAAAAGGAAGCGGGTCTTGATGGTGTTATCGACCATCGCGGCGACTTGCGTAATTTCGGTCGGCAGATCCAACGCCAATTCATCCTGCTTGGTAAAATGGGGCGGCAACGGGTGTTCCAGAAATTCGCAGCCGTAAATCCCATCGCAATGTGCTGCGAGCGACGTCCCGCGGATCATCTCCGCCAAACCCGTGCTGATGATATAATGTTCGAGGACGACTTCGATGTTATGTTTACGCCCTAACTCGCCGACATACTGCTTCAGTCCTGGGAAAAAATCTGGAAGTCCGTCGCACAATTTGATTTCCGCCCCCAACTCCCGTAGCCGACTATTGGTGAGGCCCTTCATGGCTCCTGCTTTGACGTAACTGAGCAGGTGATTGAGGTAGACCGAATCTTTGGGGGTGCGGATTCCCTTGCGGGCGTAGAGCGCCGGTAGTTGGTTCGTTTCTTTCCAAAACTGCTCCTCGTCCACGCCAAAAGCACGGAAAAGCGGGGTCTGCATATAGCCGGGACAGAGGGTCTTATCAAAATCCCACACGCAAGTGAGGATATGGGTGCTACGGAGGGCGGGTTCCTTGGGCTGCATCAGAAAGAGGAGTGGGTGAAAGGTCGGGCTTGCGGAGGGGGCTTATCCCCCCTCCATTGAATAACCAAGGGACCTCGCCTGTCCAAGTCCCGATTGACCTAACCTGACCATGTCCGCCAGCCCCCTTCGCCCCAACCTTACCAGCTTTCGCCGTAGGCTGACCGAGCTTGAAGGGTTTATGGCTGATCCGGCGACCTTCGGGGATAGCCGGCGGGCGGCCGCCTTGGGGGCCGAGTTACGCTTTACCTCCAAAGCCGTGAAGGCCGATGATATCCTGGTCGCCCTCGAGCAAGAGCTGGCCGAGGCCATCGCCCTTTCCCGCGAAAGCGACACGGAGATGCGCCACATGGCCGAAGAAGAGATCAAACGGCTTGGCCCGGCCGTTGAAATCGCCCGAGAACAGCTGATCCGCTCGATCATCCCCCCCAATCCCGACGATTCTCGTAATGCTCTAGTAGAAATTCGGGCCGGTACCGGAGGAGAAGAGGCCTCGCTCTTCGCTTCCGAGTTGATGCGCGCCTACACCCGGTTCGCTGAGAAAAAAGGCTGGAAATGCGAATTAATGTCCCTTTCTCACTCTGATCTTGGCGGCGTGCGTGAAGCCGTCCTGCTGATCGAAGGCGAAGGAGCCACCGCCCTACTCCGCCACGAAGCCGGCGTCCACCGGGTCCAACGCGTGCCGGCCACCGAAGGCTCGGGCCGCGTCCACACTTCCGCCGCCACCGTCGCCGTCCTGCCCGAAGCCGAAGAAGCCGAGGTTGTCCTAAAGCCCGAAGACCTCGACATGTCAGTCGCGCGCGCTAGCGGAGCCGGGGGTCAACACGTCAATAAGACTGAATCTGCCGTGCAAATCATCCACAAGCCGACGGGGCTGATGGTCTACTGCGCCGACGAACGGTCTCAGTTGCGGAATCGCACGAAGGCCATGCGCGTGCTACGCGCGCGTTTGCTCGACCTGACCCGGGCCAAAGAACGCGAAGCCCGAGCCGACGCCCGCAAAACCCAAGTGGGCTCCGGAGATCGTTCCGAACGGATCCGGACTTATAACTTTCCGCAAAATCGCATCACGGATCACCGCATCGACCTCACCGTCCACGGCATCGAACAAGTCCTCGAAGGTAACCTCGATGAACTTTTGAATGCGCTGTATGAGGCCGACCTGCGCGAACGCGCCGAGGCGATTACGCGTCCGTCCGCCTAATCCCGCGTCGCGATGGACCCCGCCTACATCGAACGCTTCGCCGGCATCGGCCGTCTTTACGGGCGCGCCAACCTGGAACGGCTGTCGCGCAGTTCTTTCCTGATCGTGGGCTTAGGCGGCGTCGGCTCCTGGACGGCAGAAGCACTCGCCCGCACGGGCGTCGGCCACTTGGTCTTGGTCGACGGCGATGCGGTTTGTATTTCAAATACAAACCGCCAGCTCCATGCCGTCGCCGGTAATGACGGCAAAGATAAGACCCAAGCGATGGCGGAGCGCGTCCACTCGATTCATCCGGCCATCCGCACCACGCTCCACCCGCGCTTTCTTTCCAAGTTGAACGCCCACGAAGTCGTGAAAGATTTCGACGGCGTGGTGATTGATGCCATGGATTCGCTTTCGCCCAAGTGCGGACTGATTGCGGAATGCTTCAATCGCAAGATTCCGCTCGTCAGCGTCGGCGGTTGTGCCGGGCGGCTCGACGGCACCCGCATCAAGGTCACCGACCTGACCGCCTCGCGGGATGACCCGCTCATGATGCTCGTGCGCAAGCGGCTCCGGCAGAATTTCGATTTTCCACGCAAAGGACTCTTCCACGTTTCGTGCGTCTGGTCCGACGAACCTCTAGTCCAACCGACCGATTGCGCCGATCTGCCCGGCGGCACCCTGCCCGATGAGAATGAGCTGAACCCCAACTGCGAGTGGGGATACGGCACGGCCTCGCATGTCGCCGGTGCCTTCGGGCTCGCGGCCGCCGGCGAAGCTATCCGGCTCTCACTTCTGCGGGCCGATAAATAGGCGGCGGAAATTCGCCCGGGTCAGTTCCGCTGATGCCTCTGGCGTGACGCCCAACGTCGAAGCCAACTGTTCATTGGTTTTAAAAATATTAGCTGGGTGATTTGATTCCGTGCCATCTGGCCCGGGAGGCAGTTCATGGCGGCGATATTCGGGAACCGGACATAAGGCCGGCGCATCGGTCTCGATCAAGATGCGATCACGCGGAATGGTGGCGGCGAATTGCGTGCGCAGCTCAAGCTTACGGGGTAGCAGATGGTGAGCGCTAAAGGAAAAGTAAGCCCCCAGCCGGCTTAACTCTGGCACTAATTCCACCGGCCCATTCCAGCTATGCAGGAGAAAGCCGCGGGCTGGCAGCGGGAAAGCCCGCAGGACATCCATCAGCGGGCCGATGGCTTTGACACAATGGATGGTGAGCGGACGGTTAAGTTCGACGGCCAAGGCAAGTTGCTGGCGAAAGGCCTGCTCTTGCTCCTCCGCATCAAAGTCCTTCACCCATCGATCCAATCCCATTTCACCCACGGCGGCTTCCGGGAAGGCGAGTAAGTACTCACGTAACTGCTCCGCCCAGCCGGGCTTCGCTGTCGGTACATCCCAGGGGTGTAATCCGAACGAGGGAAGATTTCGCCCATCACGGCGAGCAAGTCGGGCCACATCCTCCCAGTCATCGGGTGACGAACCGTTGATCACCGCAAAGCCGACACCCTCGCTCCGTGCCAGCTCGACGGCGGCATAGGGCACTTCAGCGAACTGGTAATGACAATGGGCATCAAAGATTTCCATCAACGTAACTCGCTCAGTGTGACCCGGATTTTTTCCAAGAACTCTGCGCGCCAATAATAATGCGCCAAAAGCGTCGGGTCGTCATGCCCCTGCAGTCGTAAGGCGAAATAAAGCGCTTCGACCGAAGCCAAGCCTTCCACGGGATCAAGCCCTTCCCGATTCCGGCGCGGGTAGGAAGAGAAAATCGGTGGCAGCGAGCGTCCGATGGGCTGACCGGTGACACAGGCCCTCAACTCGGCGACCTGCTTCCAACTGCCGTCTAGTAAAATCAACCTTCGCCCTGCGTCAGCAATCGTGATCGGCGGAGCCCCGATCTCCAATAATAACATTCCCGTGCCGTCTAAGATTGACTCCCCGGAGGCTTCGATGAATTCCAACTCAGGTCGATGGCGCAGCGGCTCAAGCGTGCACTTCACCAAATTTTCTTCGGCATGGCGAATAATGGATACCAACGGTCTCACCTGAATACTCAGCGGCAATAATCCCAGTCGTCGAAGCTTCGCTTCTTCTTTATTTGGCCCCTAACTTCGTGAACCAAATTTGCGGAGCGCCCACGACGCCGATTTTACCCATGGCCTCCTTGAGTTGCGGAGAATTAGCAAAAGCTTGAGCGGCCTCCAGCGAATGGAAGTCGTGGATGACCGTCACGTCTTTCGGGTCGGTGGCAGATTGAAAAACGGCCTGGTAAAAAACATCCCCACGCATCGGCGCGAACGCATCATAACCCTTTTTCCAGACGGCATAATCGGCGACGTTATGGCGGACATAGAGTCGGACATCCGAAGAACCCAGGCCTGGGCTGCGCGTGAAATAAAAGGCGATGATTATTAAAATAATGAGTCCGAACAGGGAGGTTGTTTTGGTCATCAGGTTTTATTTTGGGGTGATGCCCATGTTCTCCGCCAATTTACCATAGTCAACGTGCGTCGGGCCGCACCCCACTTAGACGCTCTAATCTGCCCGTTTTATCACCTTCTCCTTGCCCTTACGGCCTGCCGATGCCTATTAGGTCAGCAGAATGAAAACGCCGCCCTTGCCCGAGGAAGCATTGATGACCGTCACGGGCCTGCCGTTC
>Ga0049084_10000757_pt1 | contig 12787 bp, 11 predicted proteins | sample GreLakmeON33MSRF_FD_66720 | JGI IMG/M metagenome (GOLD analysis project Ga0049084, IMG submission 66720) | Freshwater lentic microbial communities from great Laurentian Lakes, MI, USA - Great Lakes metaG ON33MSRF | ecosystem: Environmental > Aquatic > Freshwater > Lake | place: Great Lakes... | reverse complement strand
GGCAGCGCTGTACCTAATGTAGAAATCCCGCGCCTAATCCGCTTAGTCAATCAGGGGCGAATGAAACTTGAGGGGTTGTTCACCCACGAATTTTCACTAGACAAAGTCAACGACGCCATAACGGCACTTCGCTCAGGAACGGCGGGGCGAGTGTTACTTATTATGAGAGACAAAGGTTTTTGATACCGTACCTCAGACAATAATGCTTTTACTAATGACCATGTAAAGCATGGGTTTTAGATCTCTACGGCTTTGAGTATTACAGACGCCAAGTTATTTCTGAATCAGTAAATACTCCCAATTTTCCTGCACGTACTGAAAGGTAATGCAATGAATGTATGTGTTAGCCGCTGGCTCGCCTAGAAACCAATTAGGAGTGTAAGAACACGCCGGTCACTCTGTATCAGCAGCCGTGTTATTTGAACTAAAAAACGAGTGAAAACCAGACGTTTTGAGAATTGTATCGCCAGTATTAGAGTTTCCTTTGCAAAACAAACCGTGAGTTTGTTCCAAGTTAACTTTTCTTATATAACAAGCATAGTAAGACCCGTACGGTAGACTATGAGCATTAGATATTCCTTCCTTGGGCAACAATTTCCAAATTGCGATAACCTCCGGGATGAAGTCAAACGTTTTGTTCGAATCTATATAATTTTGCATTCGAATATTGTCTAACTTGGGTAACAACCGTAAATATGCTTGATAAAGGCGAGGTTCTGATTCTTGGCCAATCTGGATTTATCGGTTCGCACTTGGCACCCGTACTGCAAATGTATGGGCGGAAAACAATTGGTCAATCGTTACCTGATATGGACTTAAGCAATCGGTCGTGTCTCCAGAATCTTGTGCCATATTTATCGCCTACGACTACTGTGATATTACTTGCCGCAGTAAAACGCCAATTTGGCGATACTATGGACACTTACAAGACAAACGTCGCTATTGTCAGCAATATATGCGAATTGATTGCAGCTAACCCCGTGCGTCGAGTGCTCTTCTTAAGTTCCGCCGCGGTATATGGAGAGGAAACTCACAACACAAATATCAATGAAGCAACACCTGTCAACCCCACGTCGTATTATGGAATTGCCAAATACGCAGCAGAACGACTTCTTCAAAAAGCGCTTAGATCGGTAAGTTCACTAATATGTATGCGACCGCCGCTTGTGTATGGGTCGAAAGATGCGGGTCATACATACGGACCCGCCGGATTTGTCGCAGCAGCTAAAAATGGCGTCCCAATTACCCTATGGGGGGATGGAATGGAACTCCGTGAATTTCTCTATGTGGACGACTTATGTGAAATCATCGCCCAATTAATTGATTCGGAGTATACAGGTGTGGTAAATACAGTCAGCGGAACTAGCTACAACTTTACCGATATAATTAAGTTGTTACAAAGCTTTTATCCAAACTTGAGCATAGCTCCGCAAGAACGCACCAAGCTAAAAGTAGATAATGTATTTGATCCGAAATTAATAATGTCACTAGTTCCTGCCAATCACTCATGGACTTCACTCAAGAATGGCATTGCAAACTTACTTGATCTATACCCAGGAAACTTATGTTGATTATGCCATCAGTTTTGCTGCAACCTTCCAAATTCGACCCAATTATAGACTTTGGCCTTCAGCCAGTTTCCAATCGTTTTTTGCCCGTCCAAAGTACCCAATCGGTTCCTCATTATGATCTAGCCTTGGAGGTACATCGTGATAGCGGGCTGATACGACTTTCCAAACCATTTCCCGTACATCAAATCCGACCTATTTATGACTGGCTTACTGTATTCGAACCTGAAAACCACCTTGATGACCTAGTTGATATGGTTCTCGCTCTTCCAGGAATTACTCGCGATTCAACTTTTGGCGGTTACAGTTTCAAGGATGACTCCACATTGGAGCGTCTAGCAAATCGCGGTTACAAAAATTATTGGCGTATCGACCCAATTGTGGATCTTGGTGTGGTCGACAAGTGTGCAAGCGTAGAGACGTACCAGGCCATTTTTAATCGCACTGTGGCCGATCAGACAAAACAAAGGCATGGTGCTGCTGACGTCTTGTTTGTGCGGCACGTAGTCGAGCATGCCTACGACCTGCCAAATTTTGTCTCCTCACTCAAACTGCTGACTAAGCCGTCAGGCTACATAGTGTGGGAGCTTCCTGATTGCGAGCGCGCTCTTACTGCGGGCGATATCACAATGGTTTGGGAAGAGCATCGGTATTATTTCACACGCGAAACATTTAAGACTTTTATATTAAACCAAGGATTACAAATTCTTCATTTCAGCTCGATACCGTACGCTCTCGAAAACTGTATCATTGCAATAACTTCTGTAGCGGGTACCAATACATTAACACCGGAACCACTTCTGGCCAATTGTACGCAAGAGTTAGAAAGAGCACAGGCGTTTCGAGCAGTAGTCAATACGCGGGCCGCCAGAATTCGGTCGCATCTAAATAAAATGCACGAAATGCAAGGTCATCTGTGCATGTTTGGGGCCGGACACCTTGCGGTTGCCTTTCTTTCTATCTTAGAGCTGGCACACTTGATTGCATTTGTCGTAGACGATAATCCGAACAAAACCGGCATGCGAATGCCAGTTGGTGGTTTGGAAGTTCTCAACTCCGATGCTCTTTACCGGCTTGATTCGAAAACATGCCTACTCAGCTTAAATCCTTATAATCAGCCCAAGGTGATTGCAAAGCATCAGCGCTTCATTGAAAATGGGGGTGGTTTCATGTCCATTTTTCCTCATAGCCAAAATGACATTGGTGTAAGTAATGAGTAATTGGCGTACTGAAAGCCCAGAGGTTTTTTATGCGCCTATCGAACATATTGCAGTAGGAGCTACTGAACTAAATAAACTCAAAAGACTCGCGCTACAAAATCCTCGAAGAAGAGCGCGCCTTTGTACCCACATTTCCCCGAATGATTTGCTGCATGAGATGTTTATTGTCCATTACATGGGATGCTATGTCCGCGCCCACAGACACCTTGAAAAGGTGGAATCTATTCTGGTTCTTGAGGGCGAGGGGCAGATTGTGTTTTTTGAGGAAAGCGGAGGAATCACGGAAATCGTCACTTTATCAGCTACCGATCGGCGATCGCATTTTTATCACAGGATACCAAAAATGGCGTATCACATGATACTCATAAGTTCAGAAGTAATGGTATTTCACGAAACCACCACCGGGCCATATGTCCGCGCGCACACCACATTTCCAGATTGGTCTCCACCAAACATTACAGATGAAAACTGTGACTTTATGAGTCGTGTCGAAACCGCGTCATCGCACACACGCAATACGAAATGACCGACAATATTCTTCGGCACGACACTCGTTGTAGAGTGTGCGCCTCAACCCGGATTGAACCTGCAATCCGGCTTATTGACACGCCTCTAGAAGATCAGTTTGTCAAGTCTGATAGCCTGACATATGAGCAGCCGGTTTACCCTCTGCAAGTTGCGTTGTGTACTGATTGTGGCTACTTACACCTCACCCACATAATAAATCCTGCCTTGAGTTACGCCGATTACACATATGTCACCCAAGTGACTGTTGGCCTGCCAAATCACTATGATGATTACGCGAGCGAGATTGTGAACTGCTATGGCATCCAAGCGAATACCTTGGCAGTAGATATTGGCAGTAACGACGGTTCAATGCTGGCGTCCTTCCAGCGTGCGGGTTTAACTGCAATTGGAGTGGAGCCGGCGCGCGGCATTGCGGAGAGGGCAAACGCGAATGGTTTTCCCACTATCACCGGATTTCTGACGGGTGAAGTTGCGGCGGAGCTAATCGCAACCCACGGGAAAGCCAGCGTAATCTCCGCCAACTACATGTATGCAAACGTGGATGATTTGCACCTGTTTACAAAACAAGTTGCAAAAATACTGCAACCTGCTGGAGTTTTCGTCATCCAGACAGGATATCATCCAGAACAAATGAAAATCAATATGTTTGACTACATATACCATGAGCATTTTTCGTACTTTACAGTTGAAACGTTGCACAAATTGTTTGCAACCTGCGGACTCCAACTCATCGATGTGCAAAAGACAGAGCCAAAGGGAGGTTCGCTCCGGGCGGTTGCACAATTGAGTAGTGGGGTTCGTGCGGTCAGCGCAACCGTTGCTAATCTGCTAGCGGAGGAAAGTAGCGCAGAAATTCGCAGCCTTCGTAAATACCGGATTTTTGAAGAGGGCTTACAAACTGTGAAGCATCAACTGCTTGCAAAGCTACAATTCCTAAAAAGTTCCGGCGAACGCATTGTGGGATTTGGAGCTTCGCATAGTACGACCACGCTGATCTATCATTTCGAACTTGCACCTTTCCTAGAATATATTGTGGACGATAATAAATCAAAACACGGACTGTATTCTCCTGGTCATCACATTCCGGTTTACCCGGTGGAAAAATTGGTTTCGGAGGGACCATGCAATGTAATTGTATTGGCATGGCAACACCAGCAAAGCATATTGGCGAAACATCGACAACACCTACCAGCTATACACTGGATAACACCACTTCCATTACTAAGCGTGTCATAATATCTGACTGTGCGGGGTTAACATCATGGGATACTGTCGGGATATTTGATCTGCAATACCGAGTGAGATTTCCGGTGGCAGTGTGACATCTCTGCAACCCAAGATGCTCAAACACCCATAAGGCTTGCTTGTCAAATATCTTAATTATTGGCGGCACATCCAGTATTGCCGTTGGTTTTATACGTCATTATCTTCTTAACGGTGACGTATGTGCTGCTGTTTCCCGTCGTCCGAAAGATACGGTATTTCAACAAGACAAGAATTTAGAATGGATTCAAGCTGATTTGTCGCATGCAAGTGGGATATTAGCGTTTAAGAATGCATTGTCCTTACGCGAAACACAACCAATTGACACTCTGATTTGCTGCATCGGATACACGGGCCCCCAAGATGGTTCTCAAAACTGGCCTACAATTACAGCTGAAGCTGCAGCCAGAGTTCTTCACGTAAACGTAATTACGCCTTGTTTGGCAGTGCAAGCAGCTTTGCCGCGCATCTTGCTTTCGCGAGCGCCGCGTATAGTGTTTCTAGGAAGTAAAGCCGGCAGCTCAACCCTTCGGGGAAAGTTACCCCATCATATTCCCGGCGGAAATGTGTGGTTCCGCATTTCGAAGGCTGCACTTCACAATGTCGCGGTTCAATTAGCCTATGATCTAGCTATCAAGGGCGTTGCGATTGGGGTATTGCATCCGGGTTGGATTGCCAGCGAAAGTAATGGGTACCAAGGCACGGATGATTTGGGTGTAAATGTGGCTAAAATGATCAAAATAATTGCCTCTCTTGATGCCGCAACACCGCCCACTATTTTGGGACCAGATGGTAATATAATTCCGTGGTGACATCACATGTATTTCCAAACAGTTTGTCTCCTGACACTACAGTAGTCATTGATGTAGGCGGCCGCTATGGTCCCCACCCAACATGGAAGACATTTGACGGAACTTTGCTTTATGTTATTTTTGAGCCAGATATACACGAGGCTAACCGGCTTGCACAATGTCTGAAAACCGCCAATTCCATAACCTGTAGACGCGTATACATTGAACGTTGTGCAATTGGAAACAAAGACGGGAAAATAAACCTGAATTTTTCTACAAATCGGGCTATGTCAACATCCCTCAATCGGATACTAGTTGATCCTGCAATTTCCAACCGCTCAGTGACTACAGGAGGTTCCGAAAGTGATAGTGCAACGTCACAGGAAGTTACGGTAGAACGATTAGACACATGGGTAACAAAGGCGCCAGCACTTAGCACTCGCGTTGATTTTCTTAAGATCGACACCGAAGGCACGGAGCTTGAAGTCTTACAGGGCGCAACCAAACAGCTTGACCATGGTGTTCTTGGAGTGCGATGTGAGGTCACATTTGCCAAAGTTTATGATGAGCACTTGACTGGGACGTTTCGAAGTGTAAGCGCATTTTTGGAGGAGAAAGATTTCTTTTTATTAAATCTAGATTATCATGGGCAGGGTCACCGTTACAGCAATTTTGTGCGCGCAGACAGTCGTTATGGTGTTTTGGTCGATTGTGATGCGGTATTTTGCTCCAGCTGGCAACGGTTATTGAGTTTACATGTTAACAATAACCACTTTGAACAAGCGCTTTCCGTTCTGAAATATGTGACCTTCTTGTTTAACAACAATGCGGCAGATTTGGCTCTATACTGTCTTGCCAATGAGTATTCGGTGGCGGCGCTAAGTGCTGCCAGAAACCAACTTGAGGAGGTTCCACTCTACCGTTATACCCGAAACATATGTCAACATCATTTTTATAAACTGAAATGGGATCCTAGTCAATTCGTTCCTGATCACCAAAATTTTTTTGGGCGAGTATTTGGGACCGAGTTAAAAACAGGTACTGCATACAACGAAGACGTTGACCTAAACCCATTTTTTCTATGCGCCTAGAGTTGAGCTTTTGGTACATTGTTCATTCAATCTGGGCTTAGGAGGCCAAAGCTACCTCCTATGATTTCAGTACTAATTTCCGGTACTTTTAATGTTCTTCACCCTGGTCACCTACGCTTGCTACGCTTTGCTCGGACATGTGGGGGTCATTTAACCGTTGCTGTTGAATCAGATCGGATCGCTGGTGCCGGGGCTTTTGTGCCCGAAACTTTGCGGTTAGAGGGTGTATTAAGTATCACTTGGGTTGACAAGGCATTTATTTGTGACCAGTCCATTACTGAAGCTATCTCCATAATTCAACCCAGTATCGTGGTTAAGGGCAAGGAATTCGAATCGCGAGAAAACCCCGAGCTTGCGGCGTTGATGAAATATGGCGGGCGTTTAATATTTAGCTCTGGTGAAGCGATATTTTCCTCTCTTCACCTATTGCGAGATGAAGTTTTAAGTTCAGCCGCAACGTCAATACGCTTGCCAAAAGAGTATATGGCACGACACTCTATTTCAATAGAGAGACTCAGAGAGCTAATAGGCGGATCACAAGGTTTACGGGTTTGTATACTTGGAGACTTGATCGTCGATGAGTATATTACCTGTGAACCATTAGGGATGTCGCGAGAAGAACCCACAATTGTGGTCAGCCCGCTTCATACCGACCGATTTATTGGGGGGGCTGGTATCGTGGCTGCTCATGCCGCTGGGCTGGGCGCTACCGCACATCTTTTTACTGTCACCGGTAATGACGAACTGCATACTTTTGCAACTGAAGTGTTGTCGCGGGCAGGAGTAAACCTCCATTTGTTGCCGGATGACAGCAGGCCCACCTCGCTTAAACAGCGTTTTAGAACCAGTGGGAGGAGCTTGCTGAGGGTAAATCATCTTAGGCAGCACCCAATCTCACAAACCTTACAAGCGAAACTGCTGGGAGAAATTGAGCTGTTGATTCCAACGGTAGACCTAATCGTGATTGCGGACTTTAATTACGGGTGCCTTCCGCAAGCTCTAGTTGAAAGAATCATTAGTTTGGCAAAAAATGCCCGCTTACTAGTGGCGGCCGACAGCCAGTCTTCCTCTCAAATGGGCGACGTCAGCCGTTTTCGTGGTGTAAGCCTCTTGACCCCAACCGAGCGCGAAGCCCGCATAAGCACTCATAATCACGACGACGGACTTGTAGTTTTAGCCGAGAAATTACGACACCAATCGCTAGCTGAAAACATCTTAATCAAATTGGGAGAGGACGGTATTTTGGTGCATCCAGGTGAAAAAGAAACCAATTTTGGATTGGATGATCGCATTGGCGCCCTAAACTCCGCACCCAAGGATGTTGCTGGAGCAGGGGACTCGCTTCTTATTGCAAGTGCAATGACACTGGCGCGTGGCGGAAATATATGGGAAGCTGCCTGTATCGGTTCTTTGGCAGCTGCAATTCAAGTGGGGCGACTAGGTAACATACCGATCCGCACCGAAGAATTGTTGCGCGAATTGCCAAAAGTTTGATATAAAAACCTGACGGCAAGAAATGTCTCACAGGATCTATTCGAACACAAAGCATTATGGCATTGCGGGAGATTGGGAACAGATGCCTCGGATCAGTGGAATAACACTTAGGTGCCTTTGATGCGCGCAATTATTCTCGCTGCCGGTTTTGGTTCCCGTTTACGCCCATTGACGGACAGTACCCCTAAATGCCTAGTCACCATCAAAGGAAAAGAGATACTAGGCATTTGGCTTGATAGTTTGTTCCGTGCCAAAGTTTATCCAGTTCTAGTAAATACCCACTATCTTTCGCACCAGGTTGAGGCGTATGTTAAGGCAAGTGTCCATAGATCTCGCGTACAACTTGTCTACGAGCCAACGTTGCTCGGCACTGCAGGAACCCTAATGGCAAATCTGCATGTCTTCAACGGTAACGACGGCTTCTTAATTCATGCAGATAACTACTGCGGAATGGATTTACAAGCTTTCATCAATGCTCATAATCAGCGCCCAAAACAATGCCAATTAACAATGCTCACATTTCAAAGTGATGACCCGTCGACTTGCGGAATTGTCGAAATCGACAAATATGGCGTCGTGGTCGGATTCCACGAAAAGGTTGCATCACCGCCAGGAAATCTCGCGAACGGTGCAGTCTATATCTTGTCAGCTGATCTTATTGCTAAGCTGCGTACAACTCACGAGTATGCCAAGGACTTTAGTTCCGAAATTTTACCGGACTTGCTTGGCCGAATATACTCATTTAATACCACAGACAAATTTTTCGATATTGGGACCCCAAAAAACTACTTCGCGGCGAACTCGGAGTAGAGCCTTCGGGGTTAAAGATCACGTAATAAGCAAGCACCTTGTGTCTTATGTAATTATGGCTACAATAGCTTTGATATATCAAAAGTTGTGACTCAGATGGCTAAAACTAGGCAGCACGAATAATTTCGGACGATGATCTAAACAAAAGAAAATCACGCGACAGCTAACTATGCTTTTACACCAACCAATGTAATTTTTTCTCATTTGTATTGCCCGGCACTGTGCTATCACGGACATTGTGTCACCGTAATCCCCCACCATTGGTTTTTAGCCCGAGCTCCGAGCATAATATAGTTGTCACATTATCAAATATCGGAGATATCGTCGGGACACAATATCTGTTTAGTTTGATTAGAATTAACATGCGCGTAAATAGCTGTAGAACTTCAAGAACTTTTCCGAACCAAACCGTTTAATATTGTTCCAGGGCATATGATTGCATCGCGCACAAAGTGGGGAGGGGACTATGTCACTATCCCACGGACACCACACTTCATGCTAACTAGCCTTCGTGTATTGGCCTCAGTCGTGCTTTTTCGCTTTAGTGCCAAATAGCTACCATGCATAAATCCGTAACCACAGAGATACTTGTCATAGGTGGCGACGGCATAATCGGTAGTGGTTTGGCTGCACAGTTTCGTAGCGCAGGCAATCGCGTTATGTACACCTCACGCCGCAATCACAAGATACCATCAGATTGCTTGCAGCTTGATCTAGAAAGTGTAGACGACTTGTGCTGTACAGCTGAAGTGGTGATTATTTGCGCTGCAATTCATGACTATGAAACCTGTGAACGGTATCCAAATCAATCCAGACGGCTTAATGTTGACAACACAGTCAAACTTGCTACAAATTTATATTCACGGGGGGCTCATATCATTTTTCTCTCCACGAGCGGCGTGTTCAATGGAACGGAGCCAGGGTTTCGGGCAGAAACCCCCCCGGCTGCCACAACGGAAATGGGAAGACAAAAGATGGATGGAGAGAAAGGTATTCTTGCACTGGGAAACCGCACCACCATATTGCGCTCCACTAAGTTAATATCTACAAAAACGCCACGAATTGCAGAGTGGCTTGCGGCATTAAGTGCACAGCAGATTATTCGACCTTTGTCAGATTTATATTTGTGTCCCATTTCTCTTAAGTTCATGCTAAACGCTATACTTATGGTTGCACTCCAACGCTGCTCAGGTATACTTCACCTCTCGGGGAAATTTGCGCTGACTTATAGTGACTTAATGTATCAAATATGTGCAGCCATGTGCTTAGATACAGGACTTGTTGTCCCGATGGACGCAAGCAGCACGAATACCCCGCGCATTATGACACGCAACAAATTTTCTTTGGATATGGCTACAACCACAGCTTCAATAGATATTAGGCCACAGTCCATTACCTCGGTGGTAACGGATTTAATGGAAGAATATGCAAACCCTCTAGTGTTCCACCGACACTCTATTAGCCCGCCCGCACCACCTTAATAATAAATGGAGACATTGATCTGAATACCGTTATTGGAAACATTCACGATGTTGTGCGCAAGTATTTACCGAACCGGCACTTTACCACTATAACGACAATCTATCTGTTATTCGGACGCCCAATCAAGGTGGCATCTAAAGTGGCGATATACAGCGCTGCTGTGCTTATGAAACTACCTTGGCCTGCTGCATACCTGTGGTACATCAATGGTATTGCAGATCGACTTGGAGCACACATTAACTCTGATATCTATAAGCCAGAAACATTTATTTCGCTTGCGGGCGCAGCGCGAAAGGCTCTTGAGCATCTCGGCCGAATTGCGCCTGATATGCCTCAAGCTAAGGCACTGCGGGGCACCATTGCCTTCCTTACTGGGGATACAAAAACATGGCTGGCAATGCAGTATGAAATATTCGCTTTCCAAGAGCAACAAGTACTGCTTGCATCCCCAATCCACCGCAACGTAAGAGTCCTAGGTCCTGTCCACCATATTGTAATTGGGATTGGCAGCACAGTCCACATTGATACTTATATCAAAGCCGGCATCCTTGGCCTACGGCAATCGTCACGGGCAATATTGCTACTGGAGCCGTTTCTAAAGCGCGAAATAGTAAATCCATGTATGTTGGAGTATTGGAGCCACCACATTGAGTTTATCGACGACCCTGATAAACTTCGCGCTCTCCGACCGTTGCAAGACAAGTTGGCATTCGATATCTGCGGCCCGATGAGGTTGGGGGAGAAAACTATCCCGTGGGGACATTCAGCTGCAGTCCTCGTGCAGCATCAGTGGCTACACCAACAGCGGACACCACTCTTGAAACTAACGCCTGAACATGTGGCGCGTGGCAGAAAGGAATTACGAAATATTGGAATTCCCGAAGACGCTTGGTTTGTTACCGCGCATGTCCGGGAGGGTAACTTCGGTAGGCATAGATTTGAAGAACCTTATCGGGACGCAAACATCAAGACCTATTTTGCGGGATTCCAATCGGTGACTGACGTTGGCGGGTGGGTAATCCGGCTCGGTGATTCTTCTATGCCACAGATATCTCCCATGCGAAATGTGTTTGACTACGCACACAGTGCCTATAAATCTGACTGGATGGATGTATTCTTGAGTGCGGCCGCTCGGTTCATGATTGGCACATCATCTGGAATGTCCTGCGTAAGCTATGCGTTTGGCGTACCAATCGCGATGACAAATTACCTATCTACAAGTACACTTTACCCAGATTGCGACAGTCTGTTTCTGCCCAAGCTGTTGCGACACCTCGCTGATGGTGAATACGTAAATTTCCGCCAGCAAATGTCACTACCCTTGAGTATCGTAAACAGCTCTGGAATGTTTAGAAATAGATTTGGGCTAGAGGTAGTTCCAAACACATCCGAGGATATCCGGGACCTAATAATAGAAATGCTCGAAAAACTTGGGGGTGTCGTATGTTATAACCATGAAGATACTGTGTTACAAAATCGGTTCAGGACTATTACTGCGGAAATGGAAACACTACCGGGCCTACCCGGTGTAGCAGTCCCAAGTAGAATAGGAAGAAACTTCCTTGCGCGACACAAACATTTGTTAGACTAGATATCGTTTCCCAATGATTGTATTGGCTCCCGAATTTTGCGGTTATTTCGGATCCAACAATGCATGTGCATTGCTTGAGCAATTATAACGGCGAACCCCGATAAGTTACAGTACCTTTCTTATCGCCCTGCCCGAACAGGCCCGTGCCACCCATGCATTTCGCACTCTGGTCGCCAAGTTCCTAAAACGCCAGCGCTGACGAGCCGCTATAGCGTTGTCAAAGCGACGATATCCGGGGGGCTCGCAATACGGGGAGTGACTGCGCGCTAATCGGCTACCGCTTGCGAACGACACTTGCAATTACTCATTGAGTTGTAGTGTGCTTGTGGCGTAGCTGGCTTTTGCTTCTGGCGGGTACAAAGAAATGGCTGTGTTCAGTTGGCTCGCGCTCGGGCCTCAACCCGTATTTGCGACGCCACGGCGTGGCAACCGGAATGCGCCCCTTATCTGGCCACCACAAAATAACGCGCCAATACAGTAGTTTACTTGAATGCAAAGCGCAAAGCCTATCCAGTTAAGATCGTCACGCTGCAGACCATCAACAGAATGAGATCATGTCAAAATTGTTTACCGCGCGGGATCTTATTTGAATACACGTAGCTTTGGATAAAATCCAAACTAATGGGAAAGGTGGCTTCGAACCGCAATCAACAAACAGAATGTGCCAGGCTGAGTTCTCCCGAAATGAAATGTTTTGTTGTGTCAGATTCGTTAACCCAAATGCACTTACCGTTAGAAAAGTGAAACCGCCTTTGTTCGCACAACATTTGAGCTGAGTGTGCGCGCTGGTTGCGCAGTTGCTAATTTCACCAAGACCCACGTAAAACAAGGGGCTTGCGGGCGCCCAATAATTTGATAACGGAAAGTTCAGGCACGCCCATGAGAACTGAACGAAAACCTAGTGTCGTTTCCCACTTGCTAATTTAGTAGGTGTGTTGATAAGTGCTCT
>Ga0049084_10000756_pt1 | contig 12800 bp, 12 predicted proteins | sample GreLakmeON33MSRF_FD_66720 | JGI IMG/M metagenome (GOLD analysis project Ga0049084, IMG submission 66720) | Freshwater lentic microbial communities from great Laurentian Lakes, MI, USA - Great Lakes metaG ON33MSRF | ecosystem: Environmental > Aquatic > Freshwater > Lake | place: Great Lakes... | reverse complement strand
GGCAAGATCGGCGTGCTGGATTTCGACACCGTGGATTTTTCCAACCTCCAGCGGCAGATCATCCACGGCACGGAGAACGTCGGCCAGTCCAAGGCCGAGTCCGCGAAGGTCACGATCAACCGCATCAATCCCGGTGTCGAAGTCGTCCTCCACAACACCCGCATCACCAGCGAAAACGCCCTCGAAATCATCGCGCAATACGACATCGTGGTGGACGGCACCGACAATTTCCCCACGCGCTACCTGACGAACGACGCCTGTGTGCTGCTCAAGAAGCCCAATGTCTATGGCTCCATTTTCCGTTTCGAGGGACAGGCCAGCGTCTTCGCGCCGCATCTCGGCGGGCCGTGCTACCGCTGCCTTTACCCGGAGCCGCCGCCGCCCGGCATGGTGCCGAGCTGCGCGGAAGGCGGCGTGCTCGGCGTGCTGCCCGGCATCGTCGGCTGCATCCAGGCCACGGAAATTTTGAAGCTCGCGCTCGGCAAAGGCAGCTCGCTCATCGGACGGCTGCTCCTGTTCAACGCGCTCGATATGAAGTTTCGTGAATTGAAACTCCGCCGCGATCCGCAATGCCCGCTCTGCGGCGAGAACCCGACCATCACCAAGCTCATCGACTACGAAATGTTCTGCGGCATCCTGCCCGAACCGGCGAACCCCGCGCAAAATCCCGACGAAGTCACCGTCCAGGAAATGAAGCGCGCGCTCGACGATCCCAAGCTCGGCATTAAGGTCATCGACGTGCGCGACCCGGACGAATATCAGATCGCGCACATCAATGGCGTGCCGCAGATTCCGCTCGGCTCGCTCCCGCAGCGGTTCACCGAACTCGACCCGAACCAGACGATTTATCTGCACTGCAAAAGCGGTATCCGCTCGATGAAGGCGCTGAAATTTCTGCGCGAGCAGGGGTTCAAATACGTGAAGAGCGTCAAAGGCGGCATCAGCGCCTGGGCCGATGAGATTGACCACAGCGTCGCGAAGTATTGATCTTCCGCCGGAGTGAGGCCGTCACGGTCCTGGCCGGATCGCTTTCGGACATAGTTCCGCTTCCGAGCGAGTATCAGCGTCTTTACTTGTTAAGTCCTTTAGCAAAGCGGGCACTGCGGCCAGCGCGGGGTAAGTGCGCGTGGTGCGCCCCACGCGCCTGGAAGCGCCCTTTCAATTGAAACTTCTTGGGATCGGCCTTGACGAGCTGCAGTTCGCCGGTGCCGGACAGAATGAGCAGATTGTTTTTGAAACGCGCGATGGTGCCGGAGCCGACTTGCGGCTGTTCCCGGACCAGTTTTCCGGTGGCAAGCTCGATGCAACGCAGATTCGGCCCGCCATGTTCCCAGGCGTGACCGTGAAAGCCATAGATGTGATTCTCATAAATTATCCCGGCGGCGTCATGCGTGGAAATGCCGTCGTCAAGGTGCCAGAGAGTTTCCGGTTTGCCCTCTTTCACGCGGATGAGTTGCGTGCCAAGTTTGTATCAGCCGGAAAAAATAAGATCATCGAAGACGACCGAAGCGACTTCTCTCAGGCCAATCCCAGTCCGTGGCTTTGGAACGGAACGAAATCAGCCGTGTTGCCGGTGGCGAGCTTGACGCCACACCGGATGGCGACGGCGGCAATCTGGCAATCAGCCATGCGGCGCGAGCGGCGACCAGTCGCGTTGAACAACTCGGCGGCTTTGCGGGCGTCCGCAGCGAGGAACGGCTCAGGTGCAGACAGGAGAAGTTGGGCGAGCAATTCGTCCTGTGGAGTCAGCGGGCCGCAGAGGAATTCACTCCACGCCACGGCGCTGGTGGCGAAGTCTTCTCCAGCCGTGAGCCATGACAACAACTTGGTTTCGGCGACGGAGCCGGAAACAAGTGGCTCAACGAGGAAGTTCGTGTCGAGGTGAATCATCGACTCGAATCAACGGCGGCTTGCGCGGACGGATGACTGCCAGGCGGCGGCCTTTTCCGGCGTGAGTTGAAGATGGCGTTGCAGCTCTTTGAACGCCTGCAGGCGGTCGGAACTGGTGGCCGAAGCAGGAGCAGCCTCCGCCTGGGCCACGGCGCGTTTCACGGCTTCTTCTTTGGAAACGCCCCATGCCCGCGCGAGTTGTTCCAACAATTCCGCTGTTGCAGAATTCATCTCCAACGAGATTGTGCGGCCGTTGCCGTTCACGGCTGGAACGTATCACGGCCAAAGCTCTGCAAACAAGCGCAACATCACCCGTAAAGTTTTTCCCACGCCGTGCCGATGTTGCGTTCTGAAATGAAACTGTTTTCAAACGGCAGCGTTTGCCATGAACAGCCTCGAAGCATGAACGACATTTTGAAAATTAAAAAACTGCGCCTGGAATATCGTTCGAAGGAACTCGGGTCGGGGACGAAGGTGGCCTTGTAGGGCCTGAATCTTTCGGTCGGGCAGGGCGAGGTCTTCGGCTTTCTCGGCCCCAACGGCGCGGGCAAGACGACGACCATGAACGTCCTGCTCGGTTTCGTGAACGCCACCAGCGGCGACGCCTCGCTCTTCGGCACAAGCGTCCGCGAGCCGATTTCCCGGCAGCGCATCGGGTATCTGCCGGAGCTGACCTATTACTATAAATTTCTCACCGCGGAGGAGTTGCTCCGGTTTTACACGCGCATTTTCAACATCCCGAAAGGCAAACGCGAGTCGCGCATCGACGCGGTGCTGAAGTTGGTCGAGTTGGAGCATGCGCGCACACGGCAGATTAAAACCTATTCCAAAGGAATGCAGCAGCGCCGGCCTGGCGCAGGCGCTGATCAACAATTCCGATCTGCTCATCCTCGACGAGCCGACGAGCGGCCTTGATCCCATCGGGCGGATGAAGGTGCGCGAGATCATTCAACGGTTGAAGAACAACGGGAAGACGGTTTTCTTTTCCTCGTACGAACTGGGCGAGGTGGAGTCGGTGTGCGATCGTGTGGCGGTTTTGTCGGAGGGTGAATTGAAGGCGGTGGGCCGGGTCAACGAGATCGTGCAACCGGGCGAGACGAATCTGGAGCAGGCGTTTTTGCGGGTGATCGGGTATCAGCCGCGGCCGTTGGTGGGAGGTTTGTCATGAACGTGATTCTGGCCATTGCCTCGGTGGTGCTGAAAGAAATGATCCGGCGGAAGGATTTTTACGTGCTGTTCGTGCTGACGGCGCTGATCACGCTGGTCATGGGTTCGGGACAGCTACGAAATCCTCTTTGAACTGGGGCGATGTTTTACGAAAAGAACGACCTGGAGCGGGCGCGGAATTTGTGGGAACTGGCCATGTCGCACTGGCGCGGGCAGGAAAACAGCAAGCCGCCCGAGCAGCAGGACCGCTTCATGGCCGTGCAGATCATCACGCAACTGGCCCGGCTGGAATCGCGGGCCGGCCGTCCCGCCCGCTGCCTGGAATGGCTGGGCGTGCTCAAGAAGGCCACCAAAAACCCGGACGAAATTCAGAAGCGCATCGGCGAGGTGAAGGCCGGCCAGCCGTTTGCGCCGGAGGAAAAGTAGGGGCCGGGAATTGGCTGGCCGGACGGACGGGGCCGGCGGTGAGGACAACGCCGAAGGGTGCAGGGTTCGGGGCCGGGGTCGCAAACTTGAGCCGGGAAATCACCGGGGTCAATTTGCCGGCGGCGAACCGCTGCACCCAAATTTTTTGGAGCGTTCACGGCGCACGATTCCAAAACATTTTGGAACCGCGCGCCGGGCAGAAGCAGGCTCCGCTCAGAACCGCCAGGTGAGGCCCGCGCGCACGCGGAAATCCGGCACGATCTGCAGGGCCGTGTTGCGGATGCTCACCGGCAGATCGACGCCGACATCCGCGCTGAAATTTTCACCGACGGTCACGTTGATCTGCGGGCCGACAAAAACGCTGGTGATGCCGGTGTCCGCGGCGGGCGCGCCCTGGAAGGTGTCCTTGCCCTTGGTTTCGCCGGAGATGACGCATTGCAGCGCGACGGTGCGGCTTTCGCTCAGCGCGAGGAAAACGCCCGGCCCGCTCGCCCACATGAGGTCGTTGGCAAAGCGGTAATCGTAATCGCCCTCGGTGCGGATGGAGTATTGCACGTTCGCGGAAAAGAAGAGGCGGTGGGAGCGCGCAAAAATTCCCGTGCCGATGATTCCGTCCACCGAACCGCTGCCGAGCGCGAGGTCGTGTCCGTGAACGCCGCTTTCCGGCGCGCCCGGCACTTCGACTTCATTCAACTCCTCCGCGAGCCGCCGCGAGTCGCCGGTCGGAAATTTCACGCCGCCGAGCACGCTCCAGGAAAAGGTGGAGTTCATTTCTTCGTGGCGCCAGGCGACGAAGTTTCCGGCCAGGTTGATGTCGCCGAGGCCGCTTTCCGAACCGCGGTCGATGGCGAATCCCTCGGGCCGCCGGAATGAGCGGTGAATGATCGGCAGGCCGAGTTGCACGCTGAACCGCTCGTTGAAGTTATAGCCCGCGATGACCTGGGTGATGGAACTGTTGAGGCGCTGGCCGGTGGGATCGGGAACTTGCGCCCCCTCCTCCTGCAAGGTGGCGAAGTGGGTGAACTGTTCCGCGACACTCAGGCTGAAGCCCTTGTTCGCCTGCCCATGCGCCGCCGCGACATTGTAAATGGCGCAAAGATCGCAGCCGAAGGCCGCCGGCACCGCCGCCGAAACCAAAACTGAACAACAAAATAATTTCATAGGAAAAACAATCGGGAGCAGATCGCCAACCGGCGCGCTCCATCAAATAACGGGAGAAAACCGCGACCCGAACAGCGGGGAGCGGCACTGTGGAAACCGTCAGACCGCGCGGGGCGGGGGACGGGGCGGGGCGTCGGCCCGCCAGGCGGCGGCGTGCGCCGTGGCGGGCAGAAGATGGAACCGGGACGGAGGAAAGAGGGCCAAGGTGCCGGGCTGGTTGAAGAAATCGAACTTGGCTCCGGACTTTTCCAGCGCCTGCCTCTGTTCGGATTTTTTTCCTTCAGCCACGAACTGGCAGAGCTGGCAGGGATGCTCGCCGTCGAAGGTTTTTTGCAGCGCGACGGTGAGCGGGGCGGTTTGGGAAAAGCGGACGGTCATCCGCGCCCAGGCCACGGATTGGAGCAGCGCCCAGTGCCCGCCGGTGGCGAGCACCAGCGACAGGACGATCATCAATTTGGAAAGCCGGGCCAGCATCGGGCGTGAAATTAGCGGAGCGAGGAAAGGTGTCAATCAACAGTTAGCATGGATGAAAATATTTTCCCCACCGCCGGACATTCCCGCCGGGCGGCGCGGTGGCCGTCTGATCTTGTATCCGAAAATAAATCTGAATAGCCGCCCGGAGTCTCCCGTCAGCCATCGGTCGCCAGTAAGATTTTTTGGAAAGAGCGGACAATAATCGTCTGGCTTGTTTGGTCTGGCAGGCATCGGTCGGAAAATTAAAAATAAACTTGTGATCACAGGCCGGAACAAATATTCAGAGCGGGAAATCACGAAAACGAACGCCGTTCACACATTGTAACAACCACGAAAGATCAGACACATGAGCACCACCCTCGAAAAACCCCAGGCCACCGATAAGGACATGCAGGCCGTTGAACATCTCAAGGCTTCCGCCGCCAAAATCAAGGCCGAGCTTTCCAAGGTCATCGTTGGCCAGGAGGCGGTCGTCGATCAGGTTCTGATTTCCATCCTCACCCGCAGCCACGCGCTGCTCGTCGGCGTGCCGGGTCTCGCCAAGACGCTGCTCGTCTCCACGCTCTCGCAGACGCTCCATCTTTCCTTCAAGCGCATCCAGTTCACGCCCGACCTCATGCCGAGTGACATCACCGGCACGGAAGTCATCTACCAGGATCCGGCCACCAACCACCGCGAGTTCCGCTTCCTCAAGGGGCCGATCTTCGCGAACATGATTCTCGCGGACGAAATCAACCGCACCCCGCCCAAGACGCAGGCCGCGATGCTCGAGGCCATGCAGGAGCGCAAGATCACTGTCGGCGGCAATGATTTTCCGCTGCCCGATCCGTTCTTCGTGCTCGCCACGCAGAACCCCATCGAGCAGGAAGGCACCTATCCTCTCCCCGAGGCGCAGCTCGACCGTTTCATGTTCATGATCCTAGTCGATTATCCGACCGCCGCCGAGGAGTTGCAGATCATGAAAATGGCCACGGGTGTGACCTCCGGCAAGCCGACGGCCGTCCTGAACATCGAGGAGATTCTCGTCCTCCAGCAGATCGTCCGCCGCATGCCGGTGGCCGAGCATGTCTATGCCTACGCTGAACGGCTCGTCCGCTGCACGCGGCCGAAGACCTCGGAGGCGCTCGACTTCTGCAAGAAATGGCTCTCCTGGGGCGCCGGCCCTCGCGCCGGTTTGAACCTGATCATGGCCGCCAAGGCGCGCGCCATGCTGAACGGCCAGTTCTATGTGAGCTGCGATGACGTCGCCGCCGTGGCCCTCCCGATTTTCCGTCACCGCATTGTCGCGAATTTCGCCGCCCAAAGCGAAGGCGTCACCACCGACGACATCACGCGGAAAATTCTGGAGACCATTCCGAAGGACGAGAAGCTGGCTTGAGGGACCGGGTTCGACCGGAACTGAATCCCTGAACCAATCTCTGTCGCATGGACAAAGCCCACATTGATCAACTGCTCGATCCGCAGACGATTTCCAACGCGGAAGCGCTCGGCATGCAGGCCCGCTCCATGGTCGAGGGCTACATGGCCGGGGAGCACAAGTCCCCCTACCGCGGCTTTGCCATCGAGTTCGCCCAGCACCGCGAATACTCCCACGGCGACGACACGCGGCATCTCGACTGGAAGGTGCAGGCCCGCACCGACCGATACTTCATCAAGCAGTACGAGCAGGAAACCAACTACGTCGCCAACATCCTGCTCGACGGCAGCGAGTCGATGAAATATGGCTCCGGCGCGATCACCAAGCTGCAGTACGGCAAAATGATCGCGGCCTGCCTGGCCTACGTGATCCTGCACCAGCGCGACGCCGTGGCCTTGGGCCTGTTTGACACAACGATGCGGGACTACTCGCCGCGCAGCGACAGCAAGGCCACCATCCACAAGCTCATGGCCCGGCTGGCCGCCTTCGAGCCGACGGACCAGACGAACATCGCCACCGTTCTGCACGACATGGCGATGCAAATCCGCCGCAAGGGCATTGTCATTGTTATCAGCGATTTTTTTGACGACGAGCAGAAGGTGCTCGAAGGCATCCAGCATCTGCGGTTCGGCGGGAATGAAGTCATCGTCTTCCACATCATGGACCCGTATGAACTGGAATTTCCGTTCACCGGCCTGGTCGAGTTCGAGGGGCTGGAGCAGATCCCGAAAATTCTCACGCGCCCGGCGGAGGTGCAGAAGAGCTACCTGCGCGAAGTCGAGGCCTTCCGCAACCGGCTGCGCGACGGTTGCGAAAAAAACCAGTGCCACTACCTGCTGGTGAACACTGCACAACCGCTGCACGAGGTGCTCGCCGGTTATCTTGGGTTCCGGCTCCGGACCACCACCCGCTGACCGCCACGCGCTATCCATGACGAAAGAAATTTCAATGTCCCCGTCCGAAACCAACGCGCCTGCCCCGTCCGCCCGGGCGTGTCCGGCCGCCTTGCCGTCATGCGTCCTCCGTCATTTTACTCCTGCTAACTAACCATGGGCTTTCTGAATCCATTCATGTTGTTCGGCATCACGGCGGTGTCCGTGCCGATCATCATCCATCTGCTCAACCGGCGGAAATTCCAGAAGGTCGTCTGGGCGGCGATGCGCTTCCTGAAGGTCAGCGTCGAACAGAACCAGCGCCGGATGAAGGTCGAGGACATGATCCTCCTCCTGCTGCGCTGCCTGCTCCTCATCCTGCTCGCCCTCGCCCTCGCCCGGCCCGCCATGAAACAGGCGGCCTCCGAAATTTTCGGCCAGACCCAGGTCACGGCCGTCGTCGTCCTTGACAACTCCCTGAGCATGGGTATGAGCGACGGGACCCAGACCCGTTTCGAGAAGGCGAAGAAAACCGCCGAGCAGGCCATGGAAACGATGCCCGCGGGTTCGTCGGTGGCCATCCTGCTTGCCTCGGACATCGTCAATGGCGTGGTGCCGGAGCCGACGTTTGATTTCAACCTCGCGCGCAAGGCCATCAAGGAAGCCCCCCTCACGGACCGCGGCTCCGATCTGGGGCCGGCCGTCAACAAGGCCATCGAAACGCTCAAGGGCCGGTTCGCCATCCGGAAGGAAATTTATGTCCTCACCGACGGCCAGACCACCGGCTGGAAGCAGTTCGGGGAAATCGAAAACACCCTGAAAAAAGTCAAGGGCGACATCCGCACCCACTTCGTTTTCATCAACGAGCACGAGGTGCATAATCTCGGCATCGACGAACTGCGTCTGGACAGCGGCATGTCCCCGGCCAAACACCCGTTGCGGTTCGCCGTCCGCGTCACCAACCACGGCCGTGAGCCGGCGCGCGACGTGCGGGTCTCGCTCCATGTCGATTCCGACCCGCCGAGCAACGAATACAACCTCGAGCTGCTCGGGGCGGGCGAGAGCAAGACCATCCCGCTCTTCGCCAAGCTGGGCGGCGAGGGCTTTCACTCCGTGACCGCGCGCCTGCCTGAGGACCGGCTGGTGGCGGACGGCAAGCGCAGCGTGGCGGTGCGCGCGATCAAGGAAGTGCGCGTGCTGCTAGTTGATGGCGAGCCGGGGGCCGAGCCGCGCGACAGCGAGGTGTTCTACCTGCGCCACGCGCTCACGCCGGTGGCCGGCGGCGAGCAGGCCGGTTATTTCATCAAGCCGGTCGTGGCCAGCCTTTCGGATCTGTCCGCCGCGCGGCTGGATGATTATGACGCCGTGGTGCTGGCCAACGTGGCCGAACTTTCCGAAACGACCGTAGTCGCCTTCGAGCAATATCTCCGGCGCGGCGGCGGACTGATCGTCTTCCCCGGCGGCAAGGTGAACCCGGTCTTTTACAACGACTCGCTCGTTAAGAAACACCAACTGCTGCCCGCCCTGCTCGGCGAGATCCGCGGCCAGGCCGACCAGGATGAAAAATACCTCTCCTTCCAGGACAAAAATTTCGATCACCCGGTGGTCGCCATCTGGAATGATGAAGGCTCCGGCACGCTCAGTTCTGCGCGGATTTTCCGGGCGATCGACCTGCTGCCCGCGCCCTACACCCGCCCGCCCGCGCCCAAGCCGGGGGACAAGCCGGCGGATGTCAAACTGAACGACGCGGGCGAGCCGCGCGTGGTCCTGCGCTATTCGGACGGCCGGCCGGCGGTCATGGAGCGGACTTGGGGCCTAGGCCGGGTGGTGCTGTTTTCCACGACGGCGGACACGGCTTGGAACGATCTGCCGGTGCGGCCCGCCTTCGTCCCGGTCATGCACCGCGTCCTGGGTTCCATCATCCAGCGGCAGGACGAGGGGTTGAACGTGCGGGTCGGCGAGCGCTTTCTCCGCCGCACCTCCTCGGAACTGCTCGGTAAGGATGCGCGCGTGACCAAGCCGCGCCAGACCGATGCGGTGCCCGAACTACGCCGGGTCGAGATGCTGGCTGGCGCGCCCGCGCTGCACTTCGAGCAGACGGATTTGAGCGGCCTCTACGAGTTCACCGTGGCCGATCCGCTCACCACCTTCAAATTTGCCGCCCAGGCGAGCGCGCTTGAGTCAACCTTGGACGAACTTTCTGCGGAGCAGAAGAAATTATTATCCGCCTCCGCGCATGTGGTGGACTGGACGCCCGGCCTGTCCCTGAAGGACGTGGTGCTGCGGGAGCGCAGCGGGCTGGAATTCTGGCTGCCCATCGTGCTGGCCGCGCTGGCGGTCGCGGCGCTGGAAACGTTCCTGGCGCAATGGTTCAGCCGTTCAAAATGAGTTCGCATGACTGAATTTTTTCTCAAATTGCTGGGCGCGAAGATGGGGCAGGACGTCACCGTGTCGGGCCTCTCACTGGCCTTCCGCGGGGGCATCAGCGTCGGCTGGGCGGTGATCATCGCCCTCGCCTTGGGCGTGCTGATCTGGTGGATGTACCGCAGCAGCCCCGCCGCCCTCAAGCCCGTCCGCAAATACATCTTGGCTGGCCTGCGCGTGCTCTTCCTCGTCCTCATCGTCGTGCTCCTGATGCGTCCGGTGCTGGCCTTGACCGTGGAAGGCAGCATCCGCCGGCTGCTCGTCATGCTCGTCGATGACAGCGCCTCGATGCAGATCAAAGACCCGCGCCTGGACGGCAACGACCAGAAGCGCGCGGCCATCGCGAAAAATCTGATCGACCCGACCAAGGGGCTTGGGCAGCCGCTCGACAAGGCCCGGCTGAAGGACGTGGAACAAGTTTCGCGCGTGGACCTGCTCAAGGGCATGTTAAAAAACCAGAAGGTCAATCTGCTTCCGCGCCTGGAAAAGGACTACGACGTCAATGCCTTCACCTTCGGGCAGGGCGTGGTGGAACTCCCCCGGGTCAGCACCCTGGACACCAATGCGGCCGGCAAGGACGCGACCGCCAAGAAAACCACCATCGAGGAATACCTCTGGGTGGACAAGCTGAACCCGCAGGGCCAGCTCACCTCCATCGGCGACTCAGTGCGCGAAGTGATCAACCGCAAGCGCGGCCAGCCCCTGGCGGGCGTGGTGCTCGTCACCGACGGCGCGAACAACAGCGGCAGCCACCCGCGCGACGTGGCCGCGCAGCTCTCGCAGGAAGGCGTGCCGCTTTATATTTACGGCATCGGCATCACCTCGCCGCGCGACATCATCGTGGGCAACATTTTCGCGCCGGACGTGACCTTCGTGAAGGACGAGGTGCCGGTGACGGTGCGCCTCCGCTCGCAGGGCTTGAAGGACCAGTCCGCCCGGCTCAAGCTCACCTTCGGCGGCACGGTCGTGGACGAGAAGGAGATCGTGTTCGGCGCGGACGGCGAGATGGTGGTGCCGATGCGCTTCACCCCGCCGGTGCCGGGCGATTTCGAGCTGACCGCCTCCATTGAACCGCGCGACGACGAGACCGTGAAGGACAACAACGCCCGTTCACAGCACATCAAGGTCATCGACAGCAAGATCAAGGTGCTGCTCATCGACCAGTCCCCGCGCTGGGAGTTCCGCTACCTCCAGGCGATGATGTCGCGCGACCGCCGCGTGGATTTGAAGTGTCTACTCATCGAAGGCGACCCGTCCATCGCGCGCGGCACCAACTCGCTCTATCTCGACCAGTTTCCGGCCAAGAAGGACGACCTCTTCAAATACGACCTGGTGATTTTCGGCGACGTGGACCCGCGAAAGATGCCGGTGAACAACCTGGAAAATCTGGGCGAACTGGTCTCCAAGTTCGGCAGCTCGTTCGTGATGCTCGCCGGAAAAAAATACACGCCGGGCGGCTATCGCCGGACGGTGATCGAGAAGATGCTGCCGGTGGAGTTTGACGGCACCGGGGTGGAATCACTCGCCGAGGTCATCTCGGACAAGCCGGTGCGCCTGGAGCTGACCGCCGCCGGCCGGGCCAATCAGATGATGCGCCTTTCCGACAAGGAGGACGAGAGCGTGGCCTTGTGGAAGCAGTTGCCGCCGGTTTACTGGGTGGCGAAAGTTTCCCGGCCCAAGCCCGCCGCCGAGGTGCTGCTCGTCGATCCGGACCCGACGAAGGAATCCCGCTTTGGCAAAATGCCGGTCATCGCCCTCCAGCAATACGGTCTGGGCCAGGTCATGTATGTCGGCACGGACAACACCTGGCGCTGGCGCAAAAACGCGGGCGACCTCTACTACACCACCATCTGGAGCCAGATCGCGCAGCGCCTGTCCATCCAGCGGCTGATGGGCCTTTCCAAGCGGACGCAACTGACCACCGACCGGCAGAACTACATGACCGGCGACCGGGTTTCAGTTTACGCGCGGCTCTACACGGCGGGCTATGAGCCGTTGCAGGAACCGTTCGTCAAGGGCGTGTATGGTCTGCGTTCCGGGGGCGGGAGCAAGCAAACCGATGTGATGCTGCGCTCGATTCCCGAACAGCCCGGCCTCTATCGCGGAGATTTCACCGTGCAGACCCCCGGCCAGTACCAGTTCTTTGTCGAGCAGGACCTGAACACGCCGCTGGAATTCAACGTGACCGAGCCGAAGTTCGAGCTGGGCGAGACCGCCATGAACGAAACGATGCTGAAAGAGATCGCGGCCACCACTGGCGGCGCCTTCTTCCGCGAGGAGGATTTGTTCACCCTGCCAGAAAAAATCAGCCAGAGGGCCGAACGCGTCAAGTCGCCGCTCGAGGTCGAACTGTGGTCCTCGCCCCTGTATTTTCTGCTGTTGCTCGGCGTGGTCAGCGCCGAATGGATTTTGCGCAAGATGTCGCATTTGAAATAGACCCGTATGCCTGAAGTTTTAGACAGGACTGAAGAAGCGCGGCAGGTGCCGCCGAGCACGATGCTCATCGAAAAGATCGGCGTCGTGCGCCGCAAGCGCGTCCAGACGGCGGCTGGCACCGGCCTGTCCATGGTCGTCGGCACGGTCGTGCTTGTGCTGGGCATGGGCATGGTGCTCGACTGGTGGCTGGATTTCCCCTGGGCGCTGCGGGCCATGCTGCTGCTGGCCGAGACGGCGGCGATCGGCTGGATGGCCTGGCAGTTTGTGATTGTTCCGCTCGCCCGCCAGCCGGATGACGACATGGTGGCGCTGATCGTGGAAAAGGCCCGGCCGGAATTTCGCAGCCGCCTGATCTCCTCCCTGCAACTGACCCTGCCCGGCGCGATCCCGGCCGGGGCGGCGCCCGTGATGGTCCGGGCCTTGGTCACTGAAACGGAGGCCATGGCCGGCCCGGTGGATTTCAACGCGATCATCCCGACCCGCGACCTGAAAAAAACCGCGCTCTGGGCCTTCGCCGCCCTCGCGCTGGGAAT
>Ga0049084_10000752_pt1 | contig 12852 bp, 7 predicted proteins | sample GreLakmeON33MSRF_FD_66720 | JGI IMG/M metagenome (GOLD analysis project Ga0049084, IMG submission 66720) | Freshwater lentic microbial communities from great Laurentian Lakes, MI, USA - Great Lakes metaG ON33MSRF | ecosystem: Environmental > Aquatic > Freshwater > Lake | place: Great Lakes... | reverse complement strand
TCGTGTATTCCTGCTTCGGGATCTTTTCCATCTTCTTCCTCCAAAAAGTAACGTTAATTGTACGTCACCCTTGGAAGACTATTTATCGGGGGAACCTCAAATAGCTGCGATCAGGATCACTAGACACCACATCCCAGTCATGGTCATAGTAACGGCAGATCGCACTTTTGGCAGACTTGATTTGCCCATAAAACACCTCCGTTCCGTTAGGGGGAGGTGTCAACTATTTTGGGGGAAGATTACCGCCCCGCTCGAACGCCGGGTTAGATTTCTTCACGCTCAAACCTTTGCTCAATTAATTTCATTTGTGTCAAAACATCGCTTGCTTTTGATTTGTGAGCTTTGCGTTCAGCATGAGCGAAAAATAGGGACACAACACCAACCATCAAACAAACTGCGGTAATAGCCCAAGCTATGACGATTGTGTTTTTATCTGCTGTAGTAGTTACTGCACCAGTCCATATAGCTATTAAAGTCGCTAGTGCCGCACCGATTAACGTAGTACCAGTAGAATGAAAGAACCACGGTTCAGTGGTTAGGTCATTTATTTTTCCTTTTAATACATCCCACTCATTGCAAGGAATTGGGAACGCCTTATCAGCTTTTGGGCGAAGTACTTCAAGGCCTTGAGATAGTTTTAGGTTGGTCACTCTTTTCTCCCCTGCGCTTCAGTCTCCGGCTTAATTGCGCCAGAGATGATGGCGTTGACCAAAACGGTATTTCCGCAGTTGGTACAAGTAACAGGGATGACTGGAATGAGTGGGCCACCAACTACTAAGTTCCCTTGATGAAACTCCATTAACTGGAATGCTTTATCTTGAACCTCCCACGGACCCTTGCCACACATTTGGCAATCTCGGTTTCCCCATTTTTCAGAAAGGAAATCGATTACTTTCTTGGTATCGAAAATTGCCATTAATTTGACTCCATAAATCTAACGTAGAGCTAACCGGCGCTGCGCGGCTTTATCGCGCAGCATTCGTGTTAACTGCCGAGTTAGAAAATTATTTAGCACGAAGGTATGAAAGAGGGGCCCCAGAGATGCCTCTTGAAGCCTGTAATTTTCTTGTTGTTCCCATTTACCAAGATACTCTGACATAAGGGCTGAGCTTGGCATTAATGGTTCTGACATCCCTGGACCTCACGAAACATAACAATTATTGGCCTAACGCCCGCACCCGACCATTTCCCAACAGTACTGACACCGATAATGCTACTGTATTTTCTTGATGTGTAGGGAGAAACTCAATTCTTGCTGAATGGACGTCTAGGAAAAACTAATCGTCTCCATGCGGGCTCATGCTACGAGCCTTGCATTCTGCATACTAGAATTGCCCCAGTCCAGCAAAGGCCGTACAGTGCAGGGATAATAATACAAACTAGAAAAAATGAACTACGAAAGATGAGATGAAAGAATCCTACCTACCGACATTGCTGCAAATGAGGATGCTCGTCGGCTTCCTTGGCGAGCGTGCTCAGTGCGCCTGGTGGCCAACGGCGTTCTATGAGGCATCAAGCAAGCTCTTTCTGGAGCCGGTCTTCTCGAAAACGTCTCGCCTCGCTCAGTACCACGGTGTGCTGGAAGCGGCTAGGCGATTGCACGACGATCATCTGAGCGTCGGCAGCTACCACCTGTTCCGGTTGCCCGAGGAAGTCGAGCAAGACCTGCACACGACCGTGCAAAGTAGCGTGGGGGAAGAACTCGCCAGCCAGGCGCCACAAAGCAAAGAGGCTGCGCTTGATGCGTTGAAGCGATTGGCCGCCACAGGCGGCACGTCCAGCGTGGGTCCAACGGCGGTCGGTGGCATCAAGGATCTCGATTCCACCGACACACTGAAGGCTATCGCTGCGGTCTATCTATCGGCGTTCACGCAGAACGCCAAAACCTACCCATATCTTGTGGGTTAGCTGTGGCTGACAGCAAGCCTTACACGACCCAGTTGGGGGCAGGCCTTGGACTCGTCAACGAGACCAAGGCTCTCCTCGACTTGTGGTCGCCGGGTCTGTCGCCGAATCAGCTATATCAAGCCGCACTGGAATCCGGCAGATTTCCTTCGGTCACCGCGCGCCGGCTTCGCAACATCGTGATTGAATGCTTCGCCCCACGTTACCTAGTTGCAGGGGGGGCGCCAGCCATACATCTCAAACGGCTCTCCTCAGTCATTTCTACTGCTGATCTCGCACAGCTAATGCTCGTGTACACTAGTCGAGCCAACTTGATCCTTGGCGACTTTGTTCGTTATGTCTATTGGGCGCGGTACGTAGGCGGGTACACACAGATCTCCAATGTCGACGCCCGTCAATTCGTCGAGCGTGGCATAGACGATGGGAAGACGATGAAACGATGGTCGGAAACGACGGTGCGACATGTATCCGCTTATTTGACCGGTTGCTGTGCGGATTATGGATTGCTTGAGCGGGGTCAGAAACAGGCTCGCAAAATTGCACCCTTTCGCATATCACAGACAGTTGCGGCATACCTTTCCTACGAACTGCACTTTGCGGGTGTAGGCGACAACGCACTGCTCATTCACGAAGATTGGCAGCTATTTGGTCTGGCCCGCGAAGACGTGCTGGAAGAGATCAAGCGGCTTTCGCTGAAAGGATTGCTCATCGTCCAAGCGGCGGGCGATGTGATCCGGATCAGCTGGAAACAACAAAACATGGAGGCGCTCTGCGATGCCCTCACTCAAAGCTGATTTCGACGAACTGCGCGAGCGCATCCGGCACGGGCGCGAGCTCAGCCATGCGAGCTTCGAGCCGATCTACTACCTCGTCTTCCCACCAGAGCAGATCCTTGAGGTGAAGCAGCAAACGCCCGCTTGGGTGGCCAAGCTCCACCAGGAAGGCTGGGATGTACACACGTTTTCCATTGCGGAACAGATCTGGGCCTTGCTCAAAGACGACCCGCTCTGGTCGCTCTGCGTGAAGGAAGACAGGTCCGCTCCGCTGGATTGGCCGCGCACCAATAAGGCACTGGCGGACATCCTGACAGCGGATAACGGCCTACTGAAGCGCCTTGAAGATGCCCTGCAACCCCTGGAGGGCCAGCAGAACGCGCTGCTCTTGGTGACGGACCTCGAGGCACTGCATCCGTTTATGCGCATCGGTGCCATCGAAAGCCAGCTCCAAGGCAAGTTTCACGTGCCGACGATTTTTCTGTACCCCGGCGTGCGAACCGGCAAGACGCGCCTGAAGTTTCTCGGCTTCTACCCGGAAGACGGCAATTACCGCTCCGTCCACGTCGGCGGCTGAACAGACAAAAGAACACCTGGGACAACCCTATGACCATTCGCTCACTCTTCGACCCAAGCAAGGACATCTACCGGACTATTGAGAAGGTCATCACCTATGGCGCCTCGCAAGAAGGCCGCCTCAAGGCTGAGATCTCCGAGTATGTGGTCACCGAGAGCATTGAGGAGCAGTTCCGCAAGCTCCTCGATCGCATGCAACTGGCGATGGAGTCTGGTGGCGAAAATGAGGTTGGCGTCTGGGTCTCGGGCTTCTACGGGTCAGGTAAGAGCTCATTCACCAAGTATCTTGGTCTTGCATTCGATGACAAGTGCACCATCGACGGCACGCCTTTCATAAAGCATCTACAGGATCGGCTGCACAAGCCGCAAACCAAAGCACTCTTGAGCACGGTGGCCCAAAGATTCCCTGCTGCCGTAGTAATGCTCGATCTGGCCAGCGAAATGTTGGCAGGTGCCACGATGGAAGATGTCTCCACCGTGCTGTACTTCAAGGTGCTCCAGTGGGCGGGGTACTCAAGAAACCTCAAGATCGCAGCCTTCGAGCGGATGGTCGAAAAGGATGCGCGCACATCAGAGCTACATGAGCGGATCGCAAAAGCACTGCCTGGGGCCACTTGGGCTCGCGTTCAAAATAACCCTCTCGCTATTGATGGGCTGATTCCAAAGATCGCACACGAAATGTACCCTGCGCTTTTTCCGGAAGCCAAATCCTTTTCCTCCAGCACAGAAGGATTCTTCCAGTTTGAAGACCAGCGTGTCCAAGAGATGCTTGACATTGTTCGCGAGAAGAGCGGGAAGCAGAACATCATCTTCATCGTCGACGAGGTTGGCCAGTACGTCGCCTCACGTGACAATCTGATTCTTAACCTCGACGGCCTGGCCAAGAACCTTAAGCGCTTGGGCGATGGCAAGGCCTGGATCATCTCCACCGCGCAGCAGACCCTCACCGAGGACGACCCGCGCGCAGCGCTGAACTCGGACAAGCTCTACAAGCTGAAAGATCGCTTCCCGATCCAGATTGACCTCGAATCGAGCGACATCAAAGAGATCTGCTACCGCCGTCTGCTCGGCAAATCACCGGCTGGCGAGACTGAGCTCGGCAAGCTGTTTGAGGCCCACGGCCAGGCGCTGCGGCACAACACCAAGCTGCAAGACGCCAAGTATTACGACGCCGACTTCAGCAAAGAGAGTTTCACTAATCTCTACCCGTTCCTGCCGGCTCACTTCGACATCCTGCTGCACCTGCTGGGCGCCCTGGCCAAGTCCACCGGCGGCATCGGCCTGCGCTCTGCGATCAAGGTGATCCAGGACGTCCTGAAGGGCGAAGGTGGCTCCAAGGCGATGGCGGATCAGCCGGTGGGCTGGCTAGCTACCACCGTCACCCTGTACGACGAGCTGGAGAAGGACATTCGCCGCGCCTTCTCGTCCATCCACCAGTCAGTTGGCAAGGTCCAGATTCGCTTCCCGGACTCGCAACTCCATCAGGACATCGCCAAGTCTGTCGCCGTGTTGCAGATCCTCGGCAACTTGCCAGTGTCAGTGCAGAACGTCGCCAGCCTGATGCATCCATCGATCACTGCTTCCTCGCAGTTGGACACAGTGCGCAAGGCCGTGGAAGAGATGTTGGGCGACGTGCATGTGCCGTTGGGTGAGAAAGACGGCAACCTCGTCTTCCTCAGCGAGAAGCTGCGAGACATCGAACAAGAGCGCGGCGTCATCGCACTACGTACCGTGGACGTGAGGCGCATCTTCAACGATGCATTGCGCGAGTCCTTCGATCCGCTGCCCCGCTTCAGTCTGCACGGCACTATGGCCGTCGCAACGGGCCTGAAGGTCCAGGCTGGCAGCGCCATCACCAGCCTGGCCGGTGATCAGAGCACAATTCAGACCGTCGTCGAGCTGGTGTCTGCCAGCGACTACGAGACCGCCAAGAATCGGATGCTGGATGATTCCCGCAGCCGCGCAGGCCGGAACGTCATCGGGCTCTTGGCCCGCGCCAATTCCGAACTCGACGACCTGGCAAACGAAATCTATCGCTGCCAGCGCATTACCGAACTGCACCGCAACGAGCCCGACCAAGAGGTCAAGGACTACTGCACCGGCCAGCTCGATCGGGCCGCCAAGCTCGCGACCCAACTGCAGAGCAAAATCAAGCAGACCCTGCAGGCAGGCTCGTTTGTCTTCCGGGGCCAGGCTACGGCGGTATCGGCGCTGGACGGCGACCTATTGGAAGCAGCCAAGAAGCTGCTCTCCGACGTGGCCGACCAAGTCTTCGACCGCTATGTCGAAGCACCAGTGCGCGCCGGCACCGACACCGCCGAGAAATTCCTGAAGGTCGCCAACCCCGCTGCCATCAGCAGCGCGCTGGACCCGCTCGGCCTGGTGCAAACCGTGGCAGGTCGCGCCTCCTTCAAGACCGACCACAAGGCGATGATCAGCATCCGCGACTACATCGACAAGCGCGGCACAGTCGATGGCAAGCGCCTGCTCGACGACTTCAGCAGCGACCCGTTCGGCTGGTCACCCGACACGACGCGCTACATCGTCGCCGCCATGCTGATGGCTGGCGAAATCAAACTCAAGGTCTCGGGACGTGAAGTCACTGCCGCAGGCCAGCAGGCCATCGATGCCCTGAAGACCAACAACTCCTTCAAGCAGATCGGCGTCGCCCTGCGCGACGAGCGCCCGTCCAACGAAACCCTCGGTCGTGCGGCGGAGCGGCTCACCGAACTGGTCGGTGACATGGTCATTCCGCTGGAGCAGGAGATCAGCAAGGCAGCCGCCAAGCACTTCCCGCACTTCCAGCACGAGTATGGCTCTTTGGCCGAGAAACTCAGTGGCCTTGGGTTGGCGGGCAGCGACCGCATCCGCACCTTGAACCAGGACATTGCCGATGTCCTGTTTACAGATGCCTCCGACGCCCCCCAGCGCCTGGGCGCCGAAGCCTCTGCCATTTACGACAACCTCAAGTGGGCGCTGGAAGTGAAGCGCGTTCTCGACAACGGGCTCGATGCCACTCTTCGGGATCTGCAAGCCCATCGCCGTGACATCGAGGCCTTGCCGGACACTGGCGTGCCTGGCGAACTACGCCGCGAACTGAGTGAAGACCTGGGCACCCTGTCGGAGCGCCTCGGCAAAGAGGACTTCTACAAGCGCACCGCCGACTTCAATTCGCAGCTGACCCACCTGAAGGGTCGGGTGCGCGACGCCGTCATCACCCTGTCTGAGCAGCAAAAATTGCGCTTGAAGGACGGGGTAGAGGACTTGCAGCGCATCCCCGAATGGGAAGAGCTCACCCAGGAAGAGCGCGGCAATTCTGTGAATCGGCTCGATGGACTCGCCCTGACCGCGACCCAGGACCTGGCCGGACTCAAGAAGCTCCTGGCACGCGACTACGACATCAACAGCACCCTCGAAGACCTCAAGCGCTCCATTCAGCGCCAGGGCCAGGAACGCCTACGCCAGCGCATGGAAGAAGATCGCGCCAAGGCGGGTGATAAAGGCCCGGCCAAGCTCACCAAGTCGATCGTGGTGCCCATGAAGATGACATCGGCTGCAGACATCGATGCGCTGCTTCAGCAGCTCCACGAGATCAAGGCACAGCTCGGCCTCTACACTGAGATCGAAGTGACGTTCACGGTAGGCAATGGGGGCGATAAATGACAGCTCCGACTCCTTGCCAAGCCTGCCAGGAACAGTTGAAGAAGGGCCGGCACGACTCGCCGCATTCAGAGTTGCGCCATGTTGATACGCGGCCGTTCCGAGGCTCGATGTTTGGCGGCTGGGAGGAGTTCACCTATCAGTGCACGGCGTGTGGATCAGTCATCGAGCACACCAATGACAAGAATGAGTTTGCCCCTTGGTGGTGGCTCGCGAGCGCGGAGAAGAAATAAGCATGGCCTTCGATCAAGCAACAAGAAATCGCCTGCAGCGCTTCGTCAACGACGCCCGTCGCGTGCTGGAAGAGGAGTTCACTCGTCAGCTCCAGAACGACTACGGCATGGACCCGAATGCAGGCACCGTGGCGGAGTTGGCCAGCCTGCGCCATATCAACGATGCCCAGCGCGAATCCGCCCGCATCCTGCGCGATACCCTGGCGCACTACACCGCCAGTGGCGACATGGATGCCAAGCAGGGTCTGGACCGTATCGTCCGCGAGCAAGCCTTTACCGTGCTCAACCGCATGGCCGCCTTGCGCATGGCTGAGTCGCGTGGCCTGCTGGTTGAGTCGGTCGGCAACGGCTTCCAGGCCAAGGGCTTTCAGCTGTACGCACGGCTGGCTGGCACCGGCCTGGGCGAAACCGGCGATGCCTACCGCACCTACCTGTTCAGTGTGTTCGATGAGCTGAGCCAGGACTTGCCGGGATTGTTCGATCGCTACTCGCCGCAGGGCCGCTTGTTCCCGCGCGAAGCAGCGCTGCTGCAAGTGCTCAACCTTATCAACGATGCCGAAATTGCCCCGCTGTGGAGCGAGGACGAAACCATCGGCTGGATCTACCAGTACTTCAACTCCAAAGAAGAACGCAAGGCGATGCGAGATGCCTCGCAGGCACCGCGCAACAGCCGCGAGCTGGCGGTGCGCAACCAGTTCTTCACGCCGCGCTACGTCGTCGAGTTCCTGGTGGACAACACCCTGGGGCGCCTGTGGTTCAACGCCACCGGGGGCAATACATATCTGCGCGAGCGTTGCCAGTATCTGCTGGTCAAGCCCGACGAAACGGCCACTCTTCAAAAGCAGGGGGCAGCCACCAAGCTGCGCGACCCGCGCACCCTGAAACTCTTGGACCCCGCCTGCGGCTCCATGCACTTTGGCCTGTATGCCTTCGATCTGTTCGCCGAGATCTATCGCGAGGCATGGGCCTGGGAGCTGCAACATGGCCCCGGTTCGCTGGACGTCTCAACCCAGCCCCAAGCTGCGCTCAAGCCACTGAGCCAGACCTACGAAGACGAGGCTGCCTTTTTGCGCGACGTGCCGCGCCTGATCATCGAGCACAATATCTACGGCGTCGACATCGACCCGCGCGCCGCGCAGATTGCTTCCTTGGCACTGTGGCTGCGAGCGCAGCGTGCGTGGCACGATGAAGGGGTAAAGGCCAAAGAGCGGCCTATGATTGGACGTGGGCACGTGGTCGCCGCCATTGCGCCGCCGGCAGAGCGTGAGCTGCGCCAGCAGTTTGCCGCCAGCCTGGATCAGCGCGACGCCGAACTGTTCGAGAAAACCTTGCAATTGCTCAGGGGCTTGCCGGAGCTGGGTGTGCTGCTGCAGGCGGAGCGGGAGCTGCCGCACTTAATCCGTCAGGTCTACGTCGGAAAAGGTACGGGGCTATTTGCGCAGCAGGAGCAGGAAAGCTGGCAGCAGGCAGGGGTACGGTTGCACGTGGCACTGACCGAGTTCGCGCAGGCGGCGAAATCGAACTATCAGGGGCGTCTGTTTGCTCAGGATGCTTTGCAGGGATTGCGATTGATCGATCTGTGCCGCGAGGTGTTTGATGTGGTGGTGATGAATCCGCCCTTCGGTGAGATATCTGTTCGAACAGCTGACTATGTGGATAGGGCTTTTCCGTACCATTCGAATAATCTCATCTGTGCATTTGTCGAGCGAACCGCACAGTTGCTGGCAACTGGTGGGCGTTGTGGCTCAGTAATTGATAGAACAGTATTGATCAAGAATAGCTATCAGAATTTTCGTACTGATCTCCTGCTGCGCAACCAAGCCTTGGAGATCGTAGGTGAGCTCGGTTGGGGAGTTCTAGATGCAAATGTCGAGGTTTCTTCTGTAGTGTTTTCACAGGGAAATCAATCTTTCGGACTGGCTTTTGGAGTAGATATAACTAAAGAAACGGATAAGCCTGGAGCTCTGCTTACTGCTATAAGACAACCTGTTGAGCTTTCACATGAAGCACTTCTTGAACAGCCATTTTCGGCAATCAACTTTCAATTACCGGATTTCTTGCGTATTGCATTGAAAGAAGGTAAGTCACTCTCAGGAAATGGAGTTACGTTCTACAACGGGCACACAATCAAGAGCGATGTTTTTAAGAGGTTGTTCTGGGAAGTGGAGCCCAACGCATTCGTCCACCGCGTGAAACGAATGTGGAATGGCTCTGAATATTCACCGTTCTATGTGCCATTCCAAGAGTGCGTTATTACTGAAGGTTATGCAGGCGATTTAGTAAATCATCCTTCAACCATTCTGCGGAGTCCGACGCGGCATTTGCAGGCTGGCTTGTGTTTTGGGAAGCGCGGGGAGTATTTGGACGTTCAACCTCTTCCGCCAGGGTTCATTTTGACTAATGAAGGATTTGGTGCGCCAATCGAACCCAACGATACAACATGGTATGTACTTGGGTTAGTTAATTCGTTGGTAATTCAATCAGGAATAAATTTCTATTGTGGTCAACATAAGGGCGTGGGTTACGTAAACGCTTTCCCCCTGATTCTTGCCGATGACACAGCAAGGACGAGGTTAGTCGATATTTCAAGGAAGATTTATGCAGAGATGAGGCTGGCCAGTGAGGGATTGGAAACAGACCCATTTTTTTGTCGCCCACCTATCGCAATTCAAAGAGCGGAATGGGTAGCTAACTACTTGAGGGTAGGCGAGAAAGTAGGGAGACTCATCAATGAGCTTGATGAGCTTGCAGCGAGCATATACAAACTTAACCACGAGGAGAAGAACGATATCTTTTCAGCCGCCAGCAACCGGCCTTCCGTATTGCCTATTCTCGGAGTTGATTGGAAGTCGACGTCATCGCCATCTCAGTTCTGGGCACATTCTGCGGTTTCCTTCTTGGTTGGATGTATTTATGGACGCTGGGACATACGGTGTGCGTCAAATGCTGATGCTGAAATGAACTTTAATCCCTGGTTGCCAATACCTGAACACCAGCCTGCTTCATTGAAAATTGCTTCCGATGTGAATACAGCATCAGGCAATGTGCCAGAAAGATATCAACTTAAGGTAGATTGGCAAGGAGTATTGGTAGATGAAGTAGGTCACGATATGGATATCGTGGGACGGGTCGAACAAGCATTGCGAATCATCTGGGGTTCCAAAGCTGACGATACCGAGGCTGAGATTTGTTCCTTGCTCGAAAAAACTCGGTTAAGAAACTATCTTGCGCAACCAAATGGTTTTTTTGCTGATCACCTTTACCGATACTCCAAAAGTCGCAGGCAAGCGCCAATATATTGGCCAATATCTACGAATTCGGGCAGCTACACCCTGTGGATTTACTACCACAGTCTGAGCAACCAAACGCTTTACACGGCCTTCAACGACTTCATAGAGCCCAAGCTCAAACAAGTCGGCGGCGATGTGACGGCGCTGCGCAACAAAGGCTCGGCCCGTACCCGCGACGACGAAAAGCAGTTCGAAGCACTGCAAGCCTTCGAGTTGGAACTGATCGAGCTGCGCGACACCCTGCTCAAACTCGCGCCAACCTACAAGCCTAACCACGACGACGGTGTGCAGATCAGCGCCGCACCGCTGTGGCCGCTGTTCCGGCACAAGCCTTGGCAGAAGGTGCTCAAGGACACCTGGGCCAAGCTAGAGAAAGGCGACTACGACTGGGCGCACCTGGCGATGAGCTACTGGCCCGAGCGTGTGCGTGAGAAGTGCAGGTCAGACAAGAGCCTGGCGATCGCACATGGCCTGGAAGATCTGTACATCGAGCCCGAGGCCAAACCGAAGAAGGTGCGCGGCAAGAAGAATGCCGGGGGTGATGAATGAGTATTGCTGAATTTATCCGCGAGAGCGTCCTGCGGCCCCGCTTGAAGCAGGCCGGCGCCTTGGTGGTGTACGACGCCGACAAGCGTTACCGCGAGCAGTGCTTCGACTTGGCAGCCGACAAGGTGCGCGTCATTGACACATCCGAAAGCAGCATTGAAAGCCGGGAGGCGGCATTGCTGGCACTGCGCGACGTAGGGCGGCCCAAGGCCCCATTGGAAGGGGTGCTGATCTATGTACCGACCAAGCAACCCGAAACCGACGAGCAGAAGCAGGCTGACCCATTCGCCCTGTATGCAGAATGCGGTGCCGTGTTCCCGCAGGGCGATGGCGACGAGTACCTGAGCCTTTGTCTGCGTGCCAAGCCGGATCATGCCACTGAGATTCGCCAAGTGTTTACCGGGTCAGCTGCTGGACCGAGCTTCGCGGTGATCGACGCGATCGGCGGTGGTGTGAGCTGGCCCCAGTTGCGAGCCACTCTGCGGGTGGAGTCTGTCCGCGAGATTCTGGCCGGCCTGCTGGCGCCCAGTGCCAGCCAAACCGAGGCGCTTAAGGGGCAAGAAGGCTGGGTGCAGGAGGCACACGGCTTCCTCCGCGCCACCTTGGGTCTGAGCGTGAAGACGCGCGGTAAGACTTGGTCCGCCCTGGCGGATGAGCTGTGGCGCTACGTGCTGTTCAGCGAGTTCGTGTTTGATTTGCCGGTAGCGCTGCCAGAAACCTTGAAAGGGGTGCCGCACGCGCCGATGGAAACCAGACCGATCGTCGAGGATGTATGTGACCGTCTGCGCAGCGACCCGAAGTCACGCGCGGTCTATATCGAGCGGGCGGAAGCCATCGAGGCGGAGCTCTATCTGACTGACCTGTGCAGGGCGATCGAAGACCTGGGCGAGCGCGACACTTTCCCCTTTGAGGAGCGGACTTTCCTGCGCACGGCAATCAAGGGCATCGTCACTGGGGATCCTGATGCCACACGCCGTGTGCTGACCCGCCACAAAGGTTCCGTGTGGCTGGGCAAGGGCGAAAGCCAGGCGCAGTGGGAGCTGGTGCGGTCCGGGTTGAGCCTGGTCGAAGCCTGCGAAGACTTTGAGCGCCAGTTGCCCGACCACGCCCGCTCTCAGGTTGATCTGATCGATTTTTATCTGGGCAGCCTGCGCGAGGCTGACCGCCTGCAACGCGAGTTTGAGCAGGCGGCAGGCGATTTCCTCGACCAGCACGGCTTGATGCATGAAGTCATCAGCCAGGCTCGCGCCTGCTATCGGCGCCTGGCCGAAAAGGTTCAGGGCGTGTTCGTGAAGCACGTCGAGACCGCTGGGTGGCCGCCGACTGGGCGCCTAGCCAATGCCGATGCCTTTGATCGCCTGGTGGCCGACCGGCTCAGGGAAAGAGGGCGCAAGGTGGCCTACCTGATGGTGGACGCCCTGCGCTACGAGTTGGGTGTGGCCCTCGAAAAACTGCTGGCAGAGGATGGGCCGGTCGAGCTGCAAGCGGCCTATGCGCAGCTGCCGACCATCACCCTGGTGGGCATGGCGAGCTTGTTGCCTGGCGCACGCACGGGTTTGACCCTGTCGCTGGAGAACGACTCACTCCTGCCCAAGCTGGCCGGGGCGCCGGTGGGCAACGTCCCGCAACGCATGAATGTGCTGGCTAAGCGGTATGGGGATCGCTTTTCGGAAATGTTGCTCAACGATTTTGTACGTGGCAAACCGAAGATTGCAGAGATTGTCGACCTGCTGGTGCTGCGTTCCACGGAAATCGACAGCCAGTTGGAAAGCAACCCCGAGACGACGCTGGGCCTGATTCCCGGCACGCTGAAGCTGATTCGCGTCGCTCTGCACAAGCTGCGCGGGATGGGCTTCAAAGAGGCGGTCA
>Ga0049084_10000747_pt1 | contig 12867 bp, 16 predicted proteins | sample GreLakmeON33MSRF_FD_66720 | JGI IMG/M metagenome (GOLD analysis project Ga0049084, IMG submission 66720) | Freshwater lentic microbial communities from great Laurentian Lakes, MI, USA - Great Lakes metaG ON33MSRF | ecosystem: Environmental > Aquatic > Freshwater > Lake | place: Great Lakes... | reverse complement strand
ATTAAAGCCGGAATCATTGCTAGTCAAGGTCCTCTTTTAAGTCTCAGTTTAATTTTTTTAATCATTGGTTTATGGCTGATAAAAAAATCACCCTCATTAAAATCTGCTATGATCTTTTTGGGTTCAGTCTCATTCCCAATTATTCTTAATTTTTGGATTGATTCATGGCCAAAAAAAATCGCTATAAATTCTATAATTATCTTTGAGGGGCCATCGGCTTTGTTCGAAGCCAGAGGAGAATTACCTCCAGGACTATTGCTAATTACAAATGTGAAAGGTGAATGGGAACAAATTATTTACCCGTCAAGATTTTCAGGCTGGATAAAGTCACAAGGTTTAAAACGTTTGGAGCTTAAATGAGTTACGAAAAAGATATGATGGAAAAAAATCAAAGAGGCGAGGTCATTCCCGATAAATTGGACATTCCCCTGCTAAAATATTTATGGGATGCAAGTCCACTTTCATTTGGTTCTTCAAAAGAAAATTATCATGAATTCTTTAAGAAAATTTCAGTTCTCAATTCGTTTTCAGATAATGAACTCAGATTATTTTCAAAATTTTTACATCGTCGTGAATTCATAACAAGTGAAGTCATTTTTCGGCAGGGTGATTCTGGTTACGGTTTTTATTTTGTATTTCAAGGTTCTGTAAATATTTATGCAAATCATCTAAATCCTAACAAGGATGATCTAGGTGAATTGATCATTCGCCTTGATCAGAGACAATATTTTGGAGAAATGGGCTTGCTTGAAGAATTCAATCGCAGAAGTGCTTCAGTTGTAGCCGCTGAGAATACGGTAGTATTAGGAATCTTTAAGCCTGACCTTGAAAAAATGCTTGAATTCTATCCAGTATTAGGTGCTAAGTTTTTACGTGAAACAGCCCTTATTATGGCTAACCGAATGGGACATTTAACCCGTGAAGTAATGTCACTTAAGCGAAAGATTAAAGAGCTTGAGCAGAGAGTTTAACCATGCATCGAAATTTAAAGTTAAAATTATTTCTTTTTTTCTTTCTATTATTCGCAACAATTAGCTTTGCTTTTTTGTTTCCTCGATTAACACTGCCTTTTGGTTTTGCTTACATCATTTATTTGATCGCCCAACCTTTAAAGGTACTTCTCACCAATGGATCAGGACAGCAACGTATTTTCTTTTTTATGCTTCTGATTTTAGGTGTTGTATTTTCAATGTTTCCGCTTTTTGCAGCTTTTTATAATATTGATACAGACTTCAGCAAATTTTCAGCTCAATTACCTGAGCTCCAGAAAAATCTACAGGATAAGTTTTTTATATTTAAAGTCCATGTTTTTGAAAAAATCGGTTACCGAATTAATATTGATCCGGTTAGTTTTGTTGTTAGGAAACTTGAAAAACAAGGAGCATTATTACTGGCTCAAATTCCAACTTATCTTTCTTCATTCTTTGAATGGATGCTATTAGTGCCAATGTTTTTATATTTTTTCTTTTTCCAAAGCAAAAAATTTAGTCAGAAATTTCTTCGCTCAATTCCTAATTCTATCTTTGAAAAAACATATGTTTTAACTTCTCAGTTTAATACAAAGTTTGGTGAGTACATCATTGCCAAATTTATAGAAGCCACATTTTTGGGTACTATCGTTACGATAGGACTTCTGGCTATTGGCTTCCCATATCCCTTCGTTCTAGGCTTTATTGCAGGTATCACTAATATCTTGCCTTACATTGGACCTTTAATTGGTGTTTTACCTGCTTTATTAGTCGCCCTTTTATCGCAGGACCCTCACGTCTCCATCTTGGGGATGGTTTTAATTTTTGCCTTTGCCAACTTAATCGACATGGTCTTAGTATTCCCACTTTTGGTTTCCAAAGTAGTAGATTTAAACCCTATTATCGTTGTGGTAAGTGTAATCGTCGGTGGTCAAGTTGGTGGAATTGTGGGAATGATTGTAATCATTCCATTTATTGCTTTTTTTAAGTTATTGTTTCAAGAAATCTACAAGGATCTTTCGGTACAATTATGATTTTAATACGATTAGTTATTCTAGTTTCCATATTCTCTGCTTGTTCTTCTGATAAGCCGAAAGGTCGTACAGAGGCTGAAGTTCTATTTAAGGAAGCTGAGGAATTAGTAGCTGCAGAACGTTTTATTCTAGCCACAGAAAAGCTCAATGCCATTAAAACCCAGCATCCATATTCTTTTTATGCTACTCCGGCAGAACTTATGCAGGCAGATATTCTATTTGAGCAGGAAAGTTTTGTAGAGTCGGCTGCAGCCTATTTATTATTCCGTGATTTTCATCCAAGACATGAAAAGATAGCTTATGTCATTTTTAGAATAGCAGAATCATTTTACAAACAAATCCCTGATACTATTGACCGTGATCTAGAACCAGCACTCGAAGCAATTAAGTATTATGAAGAAGTGGTTCAAAAATACGGTGACAATAATTACAAAGGCCAGGCTTTAAAGAAAATTAAGAAAGCTAAGCAAATGCTTCGTCAAAAAGATCTTTATATAGCCGATTTTTATTTTAAAACAGATAAGTATGCCCCAGCACGCTATTGGTATTTGGATATTTTAGAGAATCATCAGGATAAGAAAACTCGTGAGCATGCGATGCTTAGAACAATTCTGGCTACTTATGAGTTGAAAGAGTGGAATCCTTGTCTTGAATACATAGAAAAGTTTTACCAATTAGTTGATAAACAGTCCCAGTCCGAAATAAAATCAATTAAAGATACTTGCAGCAAAAAACTTTAGGGGAGGTTGGCTTGGAATACGTCAAAATGAATGACTTGCTTAAAAAAGCTAAGGAAGCTTTCCAAAAAAATGATCTAAAGACCGCAAGCCTGTTACTTAATGAAGTAATTGACCAAAATCCAAATTCAACTGAAGGTTTCTTTCATCTTGCTAACGTTTTCCATGTTAGGGGAGAGTTAGGCAAGGCCATAAAAGCTTTTAGCCGGGTTCTGGAGCTAGATCCACATCATACGGATGCAGCGATCTCTCTCTCTGTTATTTACAATGATATTGGCAAATACGAAGAGGCTAAGGCTATTTTCGAAAAGGCCAATTCACATGTTAAGAGCGGCCAAGGTCAGGGCCTTTCTGATCCTCATTTAAATCGTAAATTTTCTATCAAGCATTACGAGCTCGCAGAAATGTATGCTTCTTATGGTCGTTATGAAGAAGCTCTTTTTGAATATAATAAATCAGCAACTCTTGATCCTGACAATCTCGAGATCAGAATTAAAATCGCCAAGAACTACACTAAGAAAGGTTTCACTTCAAAAGCTTTTGAAGAATTGAAGCGTCTTAAAAATGAACAGCCTGGATATATGCCAGCTCGAATTGCACTTGGATTATTATATTATGGAAATGGAAACATTATTGAAGCTCAAGCAGAGTGGCAAAACGTTTTAAGTCGCGAACCCAGCCATTCAGAAGCTAATATGTATATGAATCTTTCTCGCGGGGCTACTGAAACTACGGTTAATATCTAAATTAAAAATTACAGATACAAAAAAAAGGCTCCTTACGGAGCCTTTTTTATTTTAGCTTTAAATTGATACTATTCAGCTTCCAGAGTTATGGTATTTGTCTTAGTTGATTTAAGAACACCAGTCTCAAGAGTGATGCTTGAGTCATATGAAGTTGAACGAAAAACATCGGATGAGAAGTTTACAATATAAGTTTTAAGCTCTTTATACATTTCATACTTAACAGAGAGTTTAGAATCTTGAAGAACGATTTGTTTACCAATTTTTTTTGCTGAATTGATAACTATCGGTGCTTTCAAGTTTGCAGACATTTCAGTTACGTTTCCAGGAATTGTTAAAACACTGTAAAGTTTAGCAGATTGAAGAGAATCAAGCTCAAGGCCATTGAGGTCAGCTGGTAAAAGTTTTGCTATATAGTCTGGCTTGAAAATTTTCGGTTCAATTATTGGAAATGCAACTTTCTCATCTTCAGTTGATTGTAGCCAAAGAATTAAAGTGCTATCTCCTGGATCAACCACGAAGTATTTCTTGAGGTTTTCAAAACCAAATAATCCCTCAGCGAATGTGATGAGGTCAGTAGGGTTAACTTCAAGTTCCCCAAATCTGGTGGTTTTGACTTTCATGGATTTCCTCCAAAATAAAATGGTAAGGTATTCTTACCATAACACTTTGATGGTATCAGTCAATCTATTAAATAATCAAGGAGGAAAATTATTTCTTCTTTAGCTCTTCGCCTAAGCGCGCGATGTCAGACATTGACGCTTGTACAGCTTCAGTATTCTGATCCTGAATCGCTTGGTAAACTTCCTCGCGATGTATCTTAGTTTCTTTCGGCGCTTTAATACCGAGGCGAACTTGTTTACCTTTTATCTGCACTACAACAATCTTGATATTATCATCGATTGCAATGCTTTCTCCTAGCTTCCTTGTCAGAACTAGCATGGTTGATCCTTGTCTATCGTGTCAAGAATATGACTTCACTCAATAAAGTTACTGTTGCAGAGGTTTACGTCAATTCGTGTAGGAAAATCAAGAAAATTTAAAAAAATAATTAAGTTTTAGTAAGAATTTCTTATCGCAGGAAGTCCATGAGGGATGTATTCATCAAATTTGAGCTAGCTTTATAGGTAGCCTTAAGGATTGCCTGCTCTTTTTGCAGATCACCCATGATTACTGAAACGTCGGCGTCCTCAATTCTGCTCTTGTGCGCCTCGTTAACAAGATTGCTCTTCTCAATATTAGTCTCAGTATTCGCAATAGTATTTGTGAGTGCGCCAATTTCAGTTCTGAATGTCACAACCCTTTCAATGCTTGAGTCTAAGTTCTCTAAGAGTCCCTGAATTATTTTAGGATTATCATTGAGTAGTGCATTTTCTAGTGCGAATAATTCATCAAATATGCTCATTGGTACTTCACCAGATTCTGCAGCGGGTGTTCGTTGAAGATCATCTGAAGTAGGAGAAAGATTTAGTTGCCCACTCTCTATAGATTTTTTTTCATCGCAGAAGAATAGATCTCTTCCTGATAAATTAATCGGAATAAATATGTCTTTATTTATTTCGATATTAATTTTGTTCTGATCACCATTGTAGTGACCACTCTCATCAAATGGACGAGTTAAAACTTTTTGACCTGAGAAAAGATAACGATTACCAATACGCTTATTAGCAAGTCCTAAAACTTGATTGCGTATTTGGTGAATTTCTTTAGAAACTGCAAGACGAACATCGGGTGAATAAATTGAAGAAGCTTGTCCGATGGCTAATTCTTTGGCCGTCACCAAAATATCAGTCATTTCTTCAAGAATATTTTCTGTATATGAAAGTTGTGTCTTCGCAAAATTTAAATTACGGAGATACTGCTCAGCATCCACTTTCTGCGAACGAACGGCCATGAGTTCCACGTTACCCAAAGGGTCATCAGACGGCTTCGTTAGACGTTTAAGTGTCGATCCTTTTAATTGTAGCTCCTCAACTTTGCCTTTACTTTTTCCAAGGGCATAGTTGATTGAGCTGACCGATGAATTTTCTGAGACCCTACTCATTTTTTATTCTCATGGAAGTAAACTCATTACAGCTTTAAACATCTCATCTGATGCTTTAATTACTTTGGCTGATGCCTCATATGCATTCTGATAACGTACCATATTGGCTGCTTCTTCATCTAATGAGACGCCTGAAAGACGCTCCTTGAATGATTTTGCCTGGGCTAAGATGCCTGCTGATTGTTCCCCATCAATTTTAGCCTTACCAGCTTGAAGACCAATATTACCTACTGATTTTAAATATTGTTCCTCGAAAGTCGTCGTACCTGAATCCAAAACTTTTTCATGTTGAAGTTTTGATATGGCAATTGCAATACGATTATCACCAGGTTTATTCGCTTCTAAACCAGCAGCAATATTATTAACATCTTCTTTAACTTCATCTGAAATATCAATGTACTCAGCGGCTCGTGTGAGGTCCAATGGCTCTTTAAAAAAGTTGATTCCTGTGACTTTTTTCTGAGCATTATTAGGAAGAGGATTTCCTAATGCATCAATAGGAACCGGATGATTGGCAAATCCTCGTCTATGGATAGCATTGGTCGAAAGTACGAGACCGTGAGCAAGATCATTTAGTTGTTTCTCAAGACCTTCAATTTCATCATTTCGTGTTTTTAAAAGTGCCCCAAGGGTTCCGTTCTTAATCTTGTCTGAAAATGCATGGCTGGGACGATTGGCAAAAAATATTTCTGCATTACCTTTATCTACTGAAGATGAGCCTTCTTTAACAACGGAGCCGACAGCTAATTGTTGGGCCAATCCACCAGAAACAATTGAACCAACACCTTCAATACTGACGACAAATTGTCCTTCAGAATCAGAGTAGGTTTGTAATGGGAAAAATTCAGATAGTTTTCTGAGAGCAATATCACGCTGATCCCGAAGATCATTGGCCATGCCTCCAGTCACTTCCTGAATATTAATTTCTTTATTGAGAGTAGCAATGGTGGATGCCAAGCTATTAATTTCTTGAGTGGTTAAATTGATTTTTTTATTAATGCTGTTGCGGTTGTTGTCGAGATTATCCTGAATGCGATGAAAGTCACCAACCACAATATTGGCATTTTCTTTTACAACGCTTCTCACTGCTTGATTATCTGGCTGATTTGCGAGCTCTCTCATCGAATTAAAAAAACGATTTAGAATTTTATTCATACCATCGGAGTTAATCTCGTTGAAGATTTCCTCTACCTGGTCAAGTTGGTTAGTACGTTCTTCATTATATTTATCAGCAGTGATTGAATTGTTGAGCTTCTTTTCAATTAGCTCATCGTGCTGTCGGCGAATGCTTTGAATTTCTACACCACGACCAATAACATAATCTCCTTCCTGGATGGCTGTGCCAGTTTCAGTACGGACTTCCTGACGGGAAAATCCCTCAGTGTTAGCGTTGGCAATGTTATGCGAAGTCGTCGACATCGACTGCTTCGCTGTAAACAGACCAGATTTACCAATATTTAATAAATCGCCAGACAATGCAAGTCCTTCGTCATTTTTATCGACCAGCGCGGGTCATTCCATCCGCGCCATAGGTTGTATAAGTTTTTTTTCCAGTGAAACCTTGTTTAATTTCACGCAATGAGAGCATCGATTTATTTAAGAACATTTGGTTCTTTTTATTTTGATCCTGAATCTTATGGATAATATCCAGTAAAAAGCTATTTAAGTTATAAAGTGCAGGAATAGGGGATTGCTGATCGAAATCTGTAAATGCGGCTAAAAGATCAATAGCACGAATAATTTTAGGAAATAATTTGGTGTCGTTTATTTTCTCAATTAGCTCTGTACGCACTAATTCAAGATCTGAAATTTTTCCTATGATTTCTTTCTTAATTGGAAGCATATCTTCAAGTTTATCAATGTCACTGGCAAGCAGAGTGAGATACTCTTCACAAGTGAGGTCATAAAGCTCTTTATGGAGTTGGCAGAAAGCTTCCCACACGTCTAAGGCGCGATGGTAATAGAGCTTCTTCTCATCCATGCGTGCATCCGTCATCTGAACTCCTTAAAACTCTGAGGTAAGGATTTTGTCTGCAAGACCGTCATAATCTACTTCATAAGTGCCGGCAGCAATTTGAGCTTTTAAACGAGCAATCTTTTCAGAGTTATCTTGCTCAGGTGCATTCAAGGCTGCTTTCTTAATGCGTGAAAAATCTTTTACACCTTCAGGGATACTTACTTTAGCGTCAGTTGCAGTTTTGTCCATGAGCTCGGCAGCACGTTCTGTAGAATTTCTATCTGAAAGACCATCCACTTGACTGCCACTTTTTGTCGACTCAGTCTGAGAAGAACGGGTGCGAGGAAAAAAAGATGAACGGGTGTCGATACTACTCATTTGTATTCTCCTTCATGGATACTTTTGTCATTCCTTGACTTGGTCCCGTGGCTTGCGCATTTTTTAAATAATGTTTCATATGCTGAGGTACAATTTGATCCAGGATAACTTTCTTAATACCCAGACCACTGTCAGATTTTGCCATAAGTTGGGCTCTTTCGTAATCTAGCAAAGAATTATAATAATTCATTGCCGATGAATCTTCTGTTTCTTTAGGTACAGTTTTTCTCATCTCTGCCAACATATGCGACGTAAAGTTAGCTTCCATACCTTCAGCAATTTCTTCGAATGGCTTAACCGGATTTGTTGGCTTGTTTTGATTGGGTAGAGTTTTGAAATCTGCAGAGACTTTCACTCGGTACCATCCTAGTTTTTATCCCATCATCCTGATGAGATTCTATCTAAAAGTGTAGCATTTTTTGGGGTCGGAGTGTTAGGAGAAAACTTAATAGGGAAAAATTGGCCGGGTATCTTGTTGACACCCAAACCAGGAACTAAATTAGTTCGATTTCAGCCAAGAGCGCACCGTTTTGTTTGAGTGCCTGGAAAATGGAAATAAGATCCTCCGGAGTCGTACCTAAAGCATTCAAAGCTTTAACTAAATCATTGATAGTTGTGGCTTGTTCCAGGGCCACTATTGAACGTTTACCTGAGACTTCATCTCCACCTTTGACTTCTAGTACCATATCTCTATGGCTGACAGCTGATTTCTTTAAAACTATGTCACCACCTGCTACCAAAGTTCCCGTTCTTTCATTAATCACGATTTTAGCTGAAACATCAGCAATGACCTTAAAATTTTCAATATTAGCAATTAACTCAACTACTTTTCTCTCGTAAGAACTAGGGATGATTACATCAATGGTTGTAGCATCGGCTGCTGTTGCGTATTTTCCACCTAATTCTTGATTGATGGTTCTTTCAATTCTAGCTGCTGTTGTGAAATCTGGATTATTCAACGCCATACGAATGGCTTTTTTATCATTGAAAGAAATATCTAATTCTTTCTCGATAATACCACCATCTGGAATGCGAGCCGTAGTTGCAAACTTTTTACCTTTATCAAGCCCACCAACAGAAAGTGGACCATTGGCAACAGCGTAAATCTGACCATCGCCACCTTTTAATGGAGTCACAAGAAGTGTCCCGCCAGCCAGGCTGGATGCATCCCCAATTGAAGATACCGTGACATCAAGTTTCTGCCCATTGCGCCCGAAAGCCGGTAGTTTGGCTGTTACAATAACTGCTGCAACGTTTTTCGAAGTCACTTCTTTTTGTGGATTAAGACCAAGAGTTTGGAACATCTTTTTTAATGAAGTGTTAGTGATTTCTCCACCACCATCACCTGTTCCATTGAGTCCAATGACTAGACCATAACCAACTAAAGGATTTTCTCTTACTCCTTTAATAGTAATGAGATCCTTTAATCTGCTGGCAGATCCAAATGCGGGAAGAGTTATGATGCATAAAACGATTGAAAGAATACTTTTCATTGATTTTCTACCCATAATATAATGACCTTGGAATCTAAAAGTTTATCCGAGTTTACATAATCATTTTCCATGATGTCCTTTCTTGACACAAGTCCTTGGACTTCGATGGCCCTTTTTTCCTTCTTGAAGATCACATCCTTTCTTCCGCGAAGTAGAATGTAATCCTTACTTATCTCCTCCATAACAGTACCAGATACTTTATCATAAATTTTCATATCTATTTCATTATCTGCAGAGCTTGTTGTCGATGGGGAAGAAGAAACAGAATTTTTTCCATCGATATTTGCACCAGATACATCTTTCTTTGGTTTATCAGGGAAAGTTCGCTTTAATTCAGCTGAAATTTGATTTCGAAGATTTTCTAAAACATTAATTATGACCATGTCTCCAGTATGTTTATCGTTTTGATAAGTGAATAAGGAAGAACTAGATCCTTGGTTAGCCCATAAACTACCTGTATTATCGTTGTCTACAAAGTCCTTATTAGTTACTCGCTGTGGACGATAGTCTCTTTTGACAGATGGAAGTAACTGTTGTCCAGCTTGACCACCGTCTAGTGAAAAAGTATGAGGGTCTTTGATTGGACGTTTATCATTTTCTCTAGTAAAACGATTATTAGGAGGCCTGTTGTCCTGGTACATGTCTCCAGTGGTAACATCACGAGCAACCTTTTGTTCACGATCAATTTGTCTGTGAATGTTATTAACATAATTAGAACAAGAGACTACTGATAATAATAAAAACAATAATAATTTTTTCATAATTCCACTAATACTTTGTTAATATCTACAACTTTACCTAGGTATTTTTTATTCTTTTGAGGATGAAAAACTTCAACCATTTCACCAATACTTCCATTGCTGCGACTAATACCAGAAGTTTTAATCCGGACCATTTTATTTTCTAAAACCACATCTGTTTTTAGTCCAGCACGCACCAAATTTACTGCATTAAGATCTGATTTTTTTAATAATTCGCCAGCTCTGAGTGGCTTATTTGTTTTATAAAATTTAAGCAAGTTCCTATCTGTAATTAAATCAGTGTGGGGGATAGCTTCTAGATATTCTTCTTTTAAAATACTTACATCATCTAGGAGACTAAAAGAGGTTAATGGTGAAATTAATCGATAAGCTTTCACTAATTTTTTAAAATCGACAGAAGCAATAATAGTTTTCTTACTTCCATCAATACCAGAAATGATAATATGGATAGGTTCCTGAGTACCAAAAAGACAGCTAAAACAACTTATTTCAACCTTATCACCTGCTGGCAATGCAATGATTCCGGGCAGATTTTGAGAGTGGGCTGCTTTGACCTGTACACCTGATGGCATTTTCAATTGCTCGCGAATTAAAGTTTTTAACTGCTTAATGAGTATTGACGGAGGATTTATTTCAAGTGAATGACCTTTAATAGACATTAATTCTTTCAACTGGAATGATGCTATTCGTCCTTCAAGACCTGTTACTGTTTGATGAAGATCATCAATCAATTTAGATTCACAATTTGATGACTGATAGATACTTTTGTCAATTAAGTCTTCATTAAAGATAAGCATCTGATTTGGTAAAGTTACTTCACATGCATCGGCATGTTTGGCAAAAATTAGAATCAATAGTAAAAAGTATTTCATATTTTTTATCTGATGTTATTCACGGTTTGTAACATTTGATCGGCTACACCCATGACTTTTGAATTCATTTCATAAGCTCGTTGAGCCTTAATTAGATCGGTCATTTCATTCATCACGTTTACATTTGAAGCTTCGATAGCTCCTTGCATAAGTGTGCCTGAACCATTTTCCCCTGGGATGTTTTGGATCGCCTGGCCACTTCCAGAAGTGGCCCCTAATAAGTTTCCACCTTCAGAGCGCAAACCAACCGGGTTAACGAAAGTAAAGACAGGAACTTGTCCTAAATTAATGGGCTCAATTGACTGACGTGTGAAAGCTTCTACAATTCCATTTTCAGAAATACTAATTTTCATAATATTTGGTGGCACAACAATTCCTGGAAATACTTTCTGACCTGCCCTTGTCACCATATTTCCCTGAGAATCAACGTTGAAGCTTCCATCCCGAGTATATTTTAGTTCACCATTGGAACCAATAACTCCTAAAAAGCCTTCACCATTAACCATTAAATCATAGGGGTTATTCGTCATTTGAGGTGAACCCTGAGAATGGATTTTTCGAGTGGCAGATACTTTTGCTCCCGAACCGACCTGTAGACCAACATTATATTCTGAAGTGGCAGAAGACTTTGCTCCTGCTTCCTGGACTGTTTCGTACAATAGGTCGTCAAACTCAGTACGAGCCTTCTTAAATCCGGTGGTGTTAACGTTTGCGATATTGTTGGATATCGTGTTTACGTTTGATTCTTGAGCAGCCATGCCCGTAGCCGATGTGTGGAGTGCACGAATCATTTATAACCCCTCATTAAAATTTACCAATTTCATTAGCGGCTTTTCCTGAAATACTGTCATAAGCGTTGATCGCTTTTTGAATGGATTCGAAATGACGGTGAGCTTTAATTAACTCTGACATTTCTTCAATCGCATTCACGTTTGAGCCTTCAAGAAAACCCTGGTTTACTGTTGTCTTAATATCTGTACGAATAATATTTTTTTCATCTGGAGTGATATAGAGGGAATTTCCCTCTTTTCTTAAAGCTTGTTTATCGGCAAATTCAACCAATGAAATTTTTCCGACTGAACCGTCTTTAGTTAAAACTTCACCATCCAAGGATACAGTTATTTTGGAATTTGTTGGCAATTTCAAAATGCGATCTTCAGGTTTTGGAAAGGTATTAATTGAGGCAGGTTCACGTAAAGCTATTGGGGCTACTTCTAAAGCGCTTAGTACTTTAAAACCCTGATCGGTCACTAGTTCACTTTCCCGATTTAAAGAGAGGTTACCTTTTCTGGTGAAGCGAACTCCGGTGGGCGTAAGGACTTCAAGAAAACCATCCCCTTTAAGAGCAACATCCAGGGGATTACTGGTCGGAATGAATTGACCTTGCTCGTGAATAGTATAGCTACCGTCAACTGCCACCATGGCGTTTTCTGCGCCTTGAGTATGATAAAAATCTGCAGGCGAAAATTCTTTACGAGGAATATGAATATCTTCAACACCGTTATTGGTGAGTGCTGTGAGATGCTCTTTAAACACCAGCTGATCTTTCTTAAATCCCACAGTGTTGGCATTTGCCACATTGTTGGCAATGGTTTCAACTTTTCTCTGTTGAGCCACTTGACCTGATAACGGTACCCAAATATTTTTCAACTGGCTCCTTCATCCTGATGGAGTGGGGGCGAAAAATGCCCGCATAGGCAATTTTAGCAACCCCTGTGCCATAAACCTAGCATGGGCAATTTCATCCAGTAATTTATAAGTCGCTGATACCTTGTCGAAGGCCGATGGGATATGGGACTATTAAGGTGTCAAAACGACAACGGAGATGGGTATGACCGGCAAAACTGACAAAGATTTTGAAGCTTCTCTAAAAAAATTGG